>Ga0307517_10008475_pt1 | contig 14750 bp, 8 predicted proteins | sample 23_EM_MG_FD_194515 | JGI IMG/M metagenome (GOLD analysis project Ga0307517, IMG submission 194515) | Populus trichocarpa ectomycorrhiza microbial communities from riparian zone in the Pacific Northwest, United States - 23_EM | ecosystem: Host-associated > Plants > Roots > Unclassified | place... | reverse complement strand
CATCGCGACCCCGGTCAGCGCACCGACGACGAAGCTGACCAGCACGAGGATACGAAAAAACCCGTCGACGAAGCTCCGGGCGTCCTGCCGGCCGCGCTGGCCGAGCCGCTCGAAGTACCACATCACCATGCCACCGCCGATCGCGAGCTGGGCGAGGAACACGTGGAGGATGCCCACGCCGCCGATCACGAGGCCCTTCATCAACGGACCGAAGTCGTTGACCGGGTAATACGGAATCGCCGAGTCGAGGGGACTCACGGTGATGAGATGCTACAGCGGCGCGCGGCGATGGCGGTAGTTTGCCGCGGGTGCGCGCCCCCCCAAACGGCGTTCGGCAGACGCCGAGGCGTAGTACAACGGGCCATGTCGCCCTCGGCTCCTCTCACCACCGGGCTCGGCCACGGGCCGCTCGGGTCCGCCGGGCCCACGGGGCTCTCGCATGCCTACCTGCTCGACGGTCGCGGCGGCGGCGAGCAGCTGGACTGGAACGGTGTCGCGCGCTGGCTGCCAGGCCATGGCACGCTGTGGCTGAACCTCGATTACTCGGCGCCCGACGTGGAGCGCTGGCTCGGGCTCGGCGCGAATATCGATCCGGTGATCCGCGATGCGCTGCTCGACAACGATCCGCGCCCACGCGCCGTGGCGCACGGTGACGCGTTGCTGTTGATCGTCCGCGGCATCAACGTCAACGAGGGTGCCGCGCCCGAGGACATGCTGTCGATCCGCGCGTGGATCGAGCCGCACCGCGTGGTCGCGCTGCGGCGCCGGCAATCGCGGTCGCTGAAGGCGATCGCCGCGGACCTCGATCGCGGGGCCGGGCCGGCCGGCGCCGGCGAGCTGACCGCGCTGCTGATCGAGCGGGTGCTCGAGCACGTGGCGACCCGGGTCGACACGCTCGGCGACGACATCGCGGCGTGCGAGGACCAGGTGGTGCGCGAGACCCGCGGCGAGCTGCGCGCCCAGCTCGCCGATCATCGCCGGCGCGCGATCGCGCTCCGCCGGTTCCTCGCGCCGCAGCGCGAAGCGTTCGCCAAGCTGGCGCAGATCCAGCTGCCGTGGCTCGACGCAACGACCCGCAGCCGGATCGGCGAGGCGGCCGACCGGATGACCCGCACCGTCGAGGAGCTCGATGCGGCGCGCGACCGCGCGGCGGTGACGCAGGAGGAGCTGCAGTCGAAGATCGGCGAGGCGGCCAACCAGCGGCTGTACGTGCTGTCGGTGATCACGGCGGTGTTCTTGCCGCTCGGCTTCGTGTGCAGCCTGCTCGGTGTGAACGTCGGCGGCGTGCCGCTGCAGCACGCCGACTGGGCGTTCTGGGTGCTGTGCGGCGTGCTCGGGGGCGCCGTCGCCGCGCAGCTGTGGTTCTTCCGACGCCGCGGCTGGTTCGGCCGCTGACGCCACGGCCGCCGCCCCGCCTCAGCGGCGCGAAGCATCGACGACGGGCGGCTCCCCGGCGACGCCGCGCACGAACATGCCCTGGGCGCCGTGGGCGAGGTAGCGGCCTTCGTCGTCCCATACATCGACGTCGGCGATCGCCCAGCCGGCGTTTGCCCGGCGCGCCGTCACCGAGATCAGCAGCCACTCGCGCGTCGTGTCGTCGATGACGTAGGTCGTCAGATCGAGGCTCGGTGCGTGGAAGCGATAGTCGCCGGGGCCGATCGCGCGGTGGAGCGCCGACGGCATCGAGTCGATGAGTGGCGGCAGCGCGAACCGATCGAGCCGGCCGGCGGCGTCGCGCTGCGGGGTCCGGTAGCGGACCCAGCGGGCGTAGCGGCCCGGGCCCGCGACGAACTCGGGCTGCCAGAACCTGTCGCCGTCGGCGAGCCGGTATTCGACCTGGGTGTGAAACCGGAACCGCAGCGCCGGATCGCGCCGCGAAGCGTCGTCGATCGGCGGCGCCTCGGCCAGCGACTTGACGCTGGGAAACGCCAGGCAGCGAACGTCGGGCCCCTTGCGCGCGCGCAGGAACGTCGCCAGCATCTCGAGCCCCGGCTCGCCCGAGCCATCGCGCAGCGCGACCCGGACCTGCGCGGAGGCCCCGCCGCGGCGGAGCACGACGACGTCGGCGACCAGCGGGCCGTTCTTGATCGGCGAGCAGAACAGCGTCGACGCCGAGCCGAACCGCAGCTCGGCGTCCGCGAGCTCGGCGGCGGCGGCGCGCAGCGCGACGGTCATCGCCACCCCGCCCGATGGCATCATGAAGTCCCAGTGATCCGGAAGCGTCAGGCGATAGCGACCCGGCACGGCGGGGTCGGCGCGAACGGCGGTATCGGCGGCCAGGTCAGCAGCGGGATCAGCAGACATCGCCGGTACCTTAGACCGCCGGGGCCAGCCCCTCAACGGCCGCGCATACCGGCGGCAGCAAACAGCTCGGCCGGCTGGTAGACCACGCCGCGGCACACCACGACATCGGTGTTGCGCACCGTCGAGATGTCGCGCGTGGGGTCGCCATCGACCAGCACGACATCGGCGCGCTTGCCCACCGCGATCGATCCGAGCTCGCGGTCCCGTCCCATGACGCGCGCGGCTCCGATGGTGGCGAGCGACAGCACCTCGGCCGGCGGGATTCCGGCCTGGACGTAGAGCTCCAGCTCGTGCGACAGCGCCAGCCCCGCCCACGCATCGGTGCCGGCGACGATCGGGATCTGGCGGTCCCAGGCCTGCTTGACCATGCGCAACAGCGCCCCGTACGAGCTGCGGTAGCGGGCGCGCTTGTCGGCGGTCGCCGGCAGCCCGCCGCTCCTGGTGAGCCGCAGCGTCTGCGCCGGGAGCCGCGACGCATACGGCGCGAGCGAAGGATCGAGGTCGCCCGGATCGGCGGTGAACGTGTTGTCGAACACGGCCAGGGTGGGATCGAGGACGGTATGGTGCACGTTCAACAGCTCGAGGAACGCCTGGACCTCGGGCCCGGCGAGATCGAGATCGGCCGCGCGCTCGGCGACCCGCGTGAACCGCAGCGGCGTGCGCGTGTCGTCGTCGGGTCCCGCGAGGAATTGCAGGAACAAGTAGTTGGCGTGCTGGAGCTCGTCGTAACCGCTCTCGACCGCCTGCGCGGCGTTCATTCCCTTGGGGACGTGGCCGCTGACCCGCAGGCCACGACTGTGTGCAGCCGCGGCGATCACCGGGACGAGCGCTGGCGCGAGCGAGCTGTACATCTTGATCTGGACATAGCCGGCGTCGGCGTAGCGCGCGACCGCGGCGGTCGCTTCCTCCACGCTGCTCGCGACGACGCCGACCGGCGCGGTGAACGGGCCCGGCCCATCGATCAGACCGGCGCGCAGGACGCGGGGTCCGATCTCGGTGCCGGCCTCGAACCGGGCGACCCGCGCATCGAGCTCGGCCGGGGCGTTGCCGAGATCGCGGACCGTGGTCACCCCCGATGCGAGCTGCACGACGCCGGCGACGCCGACGACGTGACCGTGCATGTCCCACAGGCCGGGGAGCAGCGTGCGGCCACGGGCGTCGATCACCTGGGCGCCGGCCGGGATCGGGGTCGCCGCGCCGCCGACCGCCGCGATGCGATCGCCGTCGATGACCACCGTGGCGTCAGGCGTGACGGCGCGGTGCTCGCTGTCGTAGACCCGTGCGTGCGTGATCGCGAGCTTGCCGCCGGGTGGGTGGTGCGCCAGCGCCGCGGCGAGCCTGGCCGCGCGCGCTCTCGCCCACGCTTGATCGTCGGCGAGCAGCGCCGGGATCGCCGGCTCGGCACCCGCGCGGATGATCGATGTCCACGTCGACACCGCGGCGAACGCCTCGTCTTGCTCGTCGAGCCAGATCAGGCCCGGCGTGAAGCCCAGGCCGGCGATCGCGACCCGCCGCAGCCGGCGCCGGGTGCCGGCGATCGCGATGTCCCGCGTGACCATATCGTCGATCCATGCCTCGCCCGACGGCAACAGCTTGATGCGGTGCGCAGGAGCGCGCAGCAGCGCCCGCGCGAGCACGGCGGCGCCGTCGATACCATCGATCGCGTCGGGGTCCACGCCATCGTGCAGCGGTACATACCAGCCGGATCCCACGGGGGCCGCGCCGCGCTCGCTCGTCGATTGCCAGCGGAGCGTACCGGCGGCTTCGTCGAGCCGATCGTCGACCTTCGTCCCCAGGTAGTCGTGGCCGGTGATGCGTAGCCTGCGCAGCGCGCCACCGTCGAGGACGACCTCGCTGCGGAGATCGGGCCCGCGGCCGCGATCGTTGAACGTGAACCGGCCGAGCCGGCGGCCATCGGGCTCGATCCGGATCTCGGCATCGCCGGCGGGTCGCCCGACGGTGATCACCGAGAACCTCAGCACCTTCACTGCGATCGGTCTCCCGTCGTGGGGGCCCGTCGAGGCGCAGCCGGTAGCAACGGCGATCCACGACGCGAGCACGACGGCAACCGCCCCGGTGCACGCGACAACGAGTCGTTCGCGGACGTCTTCCCGATGGAGCATCGCCATCGAGCGACTCTACGTGCTCGGACAGCCAGCGGGTGGTCACGGCCGGGTCAATGCGGCCGGGTCAATGCGGATGGACCGTGAGCCACCGTGCGGTGGTCGGTTCCGAGATCAGCGAGCTGGCTGACTCAGTGCGCGGCCCACTGCTGCGCCGGGCTGCCGTTGCAGTCCGAGATCTGGACTCGGACTCCGTTGGCCGTCCCGGAGCTGGTCACGTCCAGGCACTTGCCGGAGCCGACGCCGACGACGGAGCCGTTCGGCCGGAACGACCACTGCTGATTGGTGCCGCCGTGGCAAGGCCAGATGATCACCGCCGTGCCATTGGTGGTCCGGCCGCCCTCGACATCGAGACAGCTGGTGCCAAACACGCGTAGCTCTCCGCTGGCCGTACGGGTCCACTGCTGGTTGACTCCGCCGTGGCAGTCCCAGATGATCGTCGGGCTTCCGGCGGCGGTGCTCGCGCCGGTGACGTCGAGGCAGCGACTCGAGCTCGGATTGATCTGACCGGCCGGAGCGCCGATCGGTGGGCCGCTCGGCCTCAGGCTGGCGGGCACCGACTGCAGCGCGGCAAACCACGCGGCCGCCATCTTTGCATATCCACCGGCGCTCGGGTGCAGCGTATCGGCGAGGTCGGCCGTGGTGAGCGCGCCGTGCATGTTCACGACGTGGACGTGGGACCCTTTGCTCTGCACGACTCCAGGGACGGCGGCATTGAACGCGCGGATGCGCGACTCCACGGTGGCGTCGTTCGCGGGGATGATCTGCGCCACGAACAGCTCCACGCCGGGAGCATTGGCCAGGATATGATCGATCAGCGCCGACAGCCGCGCCGGGGCGTTGGTGATGTCGAAGTTCTGGTTCATGTCGTTGGTGCCGATGTGGAGCAGCACCGCGTGCGGGCTGGTCGCGCGCAGCCAGGCGACGATGTTGGCGTCGATCTGATCGATGCGCCAGCCGGAGTGGCCCTCGTGGTCGTGGTCGCCGAGCTCGGCCGGACCGTTGAACCCCGAGCCGACCAGATCGACGGTGTTACCGCCGGCGGCAAGCCGCTGCCACAGGTTGATGCGGTATCCTCCGGGGACGTTGACCCCATCGGTGATCGAATCGCCCAGAGGCATCAGCCGAACACCGCTGTTGGTCTCTGCCGAGGCGACATCAGGCAGCACCGCGATGAATGCGATCACAGCTGCGCCGAGAGCGGCGATGGTGAGCCGGCGTGCGATCCGATGCATGGCGTGGTCCTTCCTGGGTTATCGTGACGAGGGCTAGCGGCGTACTACCGACAGATATTGAGCGTGGCCGGCAGATCATAATCAAAGTCGCGAGCCGAGACGCACGCGCCACCGCTCGAGCACGTCCCGGCAGCGCCGGACGTGGGATGACACAGCTCCTGATTCGCGGGCGCGGCGCCGCAGACCGACGACTGACAGGCCAGCGCGTAGCCAACAGTGCCATTCTCGGGATCCACGATCGCGTGTGCGCAGCAGCGCTGGCCGGTCGCGCAGTCCTCCGGACCATCGCACTCGATCGTCCCCCACGTGCACGCGGACGTCATGCACTCACCGTTGCGCTGTACGCCGTAGTTCGTGAAACAGCAGTGAGTGGGCAGCGTACACGTGGCCTCCGGATCACTGGCTGCATAACAGCTGACGATACCGGGCGAAGCCACCTGACCCGCATCGCCGCTCGCATCGGCGCCGCCCGCATCGGCGCCGGTCGAGCCACCCGCATCAGGACGCGGCGCGTCGCCGGGCGCCGGCATCGCGTCCCGCCCGTGAGATGCGTCGTGTGGAGGTGGAACGCTCGCGTCGATCGATCCCGGATGTCCATCGTGCCTCGCTTCGGCCCCACCATCGGCCACGCGATCGCTCGACATGGTGTCGTACGACGACGCGCTGCATGCAGCGAGCGCCAGCACGATGGCCAGCGGTGCACAGGTGGATCGCATTCGCGGGTCGAACATCACGGCGGCACTGCGCGCAGCGGAGACATGCCCATCGCGGGGACGGCGAAGTACATCCATGCTACTCCGTAACACGATTGCACGCGGTGCCCTGTGCGAAAAAAAGCGATCTATGCTGCACCAGCGTTTACCCCGGATCACCTGCTGCGCAGATCTGCGACAGCGTGTCCACGGCGAGCGAGCGATTTCGCGCTCGGACCGATCATGCAATTTCGATCGACTCGTTAATGTCTACTTGAATCCATTGCAACGGGAACGATGAGGTATTGGACGTATGAAATGCTGTCCAATCGCATACGTTTCTGGTCGCCAGTGCTCGCCATGGCACTGTGCCGGCCGTCACGCTATTGCGTCACAGTGAGGGAACAGCGAGCCGCAGCGCGCGGGCCAGGCGCTCGAGGTTCGTCGCGGCGCTTGCAGACATCTCGTCGCCTTCGGTCGCGCGCGCCCTCAGCTCGGGCAGCCGCTCGATCAGCCGCCAGGTCGCGTTCTGCGCGAACCACAGATCGACGGCGCTGCGCATGCGGCCCGCGATCTCGGCCGCGCGGGCCACGGTCCCGAGCGCCGTGACGTCGAGAGTGCCGTCGGGGGTCGTGACGCGATCGAGCAGCCGGCGCAATGCCTCGCTGGCCGCGAGCGCGATCTCCGGCGTGTCGAGGCTGACCTTGACCTCGACGGCCTCGATGATGTCGTCGCGCAGGCTCGCAAAGCTGACATCGGCCGCTCGCAGGTTGCCGAGGACGCGGCGGCGCAGCGTGGCCTCGGCGATCGCGTGCAGCACCTCGGGGATCGGCAGATCGTGCGCGGCCAGCCACCGGATCAGCGGTACGTGCTGCTCGTAGGCGGTGGCCAGGCCGGTCTCCGCGCCGGTGATCGCATCGCCGAGCACCGCGCCCAGCAAGCGCTCGCGGCTGCCCGGCAACAGCGACGACAGCGACAGCTCGCTGCCCGGGAAGTGGTGATCGATCGCGCGCTGGGCGGCAAACACGTCGGCGGTGCGAAACGCGCCGCTCAGCTCGTCGACGATCCGCGCCCAGACATCGGACGTCGGGGCCGGCCGGACTCCACCGGTGACGTGCTGCTCACCGAGGTGGAGACCGGCGAAGCACAGCACGGTCGCGAGCTCGGTCAGCTGCGACCGCACGCGCACGATGCCCGCGCTCATCCGGGTGCGCCCCGAGCGACGCTCGATCCGGTCGATGAAGTCGACGTGATAACCGTAGACGTCGACGCTCGCCGCGGCGTCTGGCTCGACCAGCGCATGGACCGCGACGTGCGCGCAGACCTTGGCGGGGTCGATGCGCGCGGTCGCGACATGCCGCGCCCATACCTGCCGGCCGTCGCCCTCCTGTGCGAGGTTCGAGCTCGCCGCGCTCAACCGATCGATCAGCTCCGGCTCGACCGGCGCACCGCCGAGATCGTCGAGGAGCTCGGCGACGCGCGCCGCGTAGCGCAGACACTGCACGGTCTCGATCCCGGCCAGGTCGTCGTAGAACCAGCCGCAGCTCGTGTACATCAGCATCGCGTGGCGCGCCATCTCCATCAGCGACAGCGCACGTACCCGCTCGTTGGCGTCGAGCAGGTGCGCGCCGTGCTCGGCGAGGAAGCGATCGCGCGCCAGCGGCGTTCGATCGAGCACGACGTGGATGTACGCGTCGCGCGCGGCCCATGGATCACGAAACACCAGCCGGCCGACGCTGTCGAGCGCCGCGACCGCGTGGTCGCGCAGCCAGTCGAACGCGTCGCGCAGCGGCCTGCGCCACTTCTGATTCCACGTGGGCTGTCCGCCGCTGTTGCACCCGCAGTTCTCGCGCCAGCGCGCGATGCCATGCGCGCAGCTCCACGATGTGTCTTCGGCGAGGGCGACCTCCCATGTCGCCGGCACCCGCGCCCGGAACTCGGCGTAGTTGGTGAGCCGCGTGCCGTGCCAGCCCTGCTCCACCTGCTGCAGCGCCCACGCCAGCGCCATGTCGCCGTAGCGATGATGGTGGCCGTAGGTCTCGCCGTCGGTGGCGATGTGGCACAGCGTCGGATCGCCGCCGCCGACCGGCTCGCGGCTCGTCATCCGCGTGATGATCTGGTGCCCATCGGCGAGCAAGCGCTCGAACGCCACCGCTTGCGACGTCGCGCCGTCGTAGAAGAACAGATCGATCGAGCGGCCCGATGGCAGCGCGCAGCGGTACGCGCGCCCCGGATCGATCGGCGTCGTCCGCCAGGCGCCGCCGGGTGGCCGCCACGCCTTGGCCTGATTCGGCGCGAGCACCGTGAACACGATCCCCTCGGCGGCCAGCGCCTCGAGCGACGCCGTGTCCGCCGCACTCTCGGGCAGCCACATCCCCTCCGGCGCGCGGCCGAACCGGCGCTCGAAGTCCACGATGCCCCAGCGCACCTGGGTGGCGCGGTCGCGGGGCGACGCGAGCGGCATGATCATGTGGTTGTACGCCTGCGCCATCGCCGAGCCGTGGCCGCTGAACCGGGCGACGCTCGCAGCGTCGGCGGCGACCAGCGCGGCGTGGACGTCGGGCGCGTGCTCACCCAGCCACGACATCAGCGTCGGTCCGACGTTGAAGCTCATCCGCTGGTAGTTGTCGACGATCTGGATGATCTGGTTGGTGCTATCGACGACGCGCGCCGCGGCGTTGGGCCGGTAGCACTCCGCCGTGATCCGCTCGTTCCAGTCGTGATACGGATGCGCGCTCGGCTGCAGCTCCACCGCCTCGAGCCACGGGTTCTCGCGCGGCGGCTGGTAGAAGTGGCCGTGGATGCAGACCCACTTTTCAGTCACGATTCAGCTACGAATACCACGACGGCGAGCGGCGGCGCAGTCACCACGAGCGAGCTTTCGTAGCCGCGGCACGCCACGCCGTCCGCCACCATCCCACCGCGGTTGCCGATCCCGCTGCCGCCATAGCTCTGCGCGTCGGAGTTGAGCACCTCGCGCCAGAACCCGCCCCGCGGCACGCCGATCCGGTAGCCGTCGCGCGGAACCGGAGTGAAGTTCGCGACCACGACCACCGCGGGATCGCCGGCGTGGCCGAGCCGGGCATAGGCCAGCACGTTCGCGTCGCGGTCATCGCCGACCAGCCAGCGGAATCCCCACGGCTCGCAGTCGCCGACGTGCAGCGCCGGGTGCGCGCGGTAGGCCGCGTTGAGATCGCCGATCCAGCGCGCGATGCCGTCGTGCGCCGCGTGCGCTCCGACCGGCCAGTCCAGCTCCGCCTCGTGATTCCACTCGCCCCACACGCCGAGCTCGTCGCCCATGAACAACAGCTTCTTGCCCGGCAAGGTCCACTGGTAGCCGTACAGCAGCCGCAAGGTCGCGTACTTCTGCCACGGGTCGCCCGGGATCTTGCGGATCAGCGAGCCCTTGCCGTGCACCACCTCGTCGTGTGAAAGCGGCAGCACGAAGTTCTCGGTGTTCGCGTAGATCGCGCGAAACGTCAGCTCGTCGTGGTGCCAGCGCCGGTGAATCGGATCGCGCGCGAGGAACCCGAGCGTATCGTGCATCCAGCCGAGGTCCCACTTGTAGCCGAACCCGAGCCCGCCGGCCTCCGGCGGCCGCGATACCCCGCCCCACGCCGTCGACTCCTCGGCGATCGTCTGGACATCGGGGAACGTGCCGTAGACCGCGCGATTGAACTGCTGCAGGAACGCGATCGCGTCGCGGTCGTGATTGGAGCCGTCCTCGTTGGCGACCCATTCGCCGGCCTTGCGCGAGTAGTCGCGGTACAGCATCGAGGCGACGCCATCGACCCGCAGCCCATCGATGTGATAGCGGTCGAGCCACGAGATCGCCGACGAGATCAGGAACGACTTCACCTCGTGGCGGCCGTAGTTGAAGATGTAGCTCGTCCAGTCGGGATGAAACCCACGGCGGGGGTCGGCGTGCTCGAACAGGTGCGTACCGTCGAACAGCCCGAGCCCGTGCGCGTCGGTCGGAAAGTGCGCCGGCACCCAGTCGACGATCACGCCGATGTCGTGCTGGTGCAGCCCGTCGATCATCGCCATCAGATCGTCGGGTGCTCCGTAGCGCGTGGTCGCCGCGAAGTAGCCGGTGACCTGGTAGCCCCACGAGCCATAGAACGGGTGCTCCATGATCGGCATCAGCTCGACATGGGTGAACCCGAGGCGCCGCACGTGCTCGCCCAGCCGGTCGCCGAGCTCGCGATAACCAAGCACCTCGTGATGATCCCGCCGCCACGACCCGGCGTGCAGCTCGTAGATGCTGACCGGCGCGCTGCGCGCAAACCGCGCCCCGCGCGTCGCCATCCACGCCTTGTCGCCCCAGTCGTGCTGGGCATGCCACACGACCGACGCGGTCGCCGGCGGATGCTCCGCGCGCGTGGCGAACGGATCGGCCTTGTCGCGGGACACACCATCGGGCCCGATGATCGCGAACTTGTAGCGCGCGCCGTGCCCGACCGCCGGCACGATACCCTCCCAGATCCCCGACGACTCGCGCGCCGAGAGCTGATCGCGACCGCCGCGCCAGCTATTCCAGTCGCCGATCACGCTCACCGCCCTGGCGTTGGGCGCCCACACGGCGAAGTACGTGCCGCCCTCCACCACATGGGCGCCGAGCTTTTCGTACAGCCGGTAGTGCGTGCCCTGGTTGAACAAGAACAGATCGTCAGAGGTGAGTAACGACTTCACGTCGGGCGAAGATACCCGCAGACGGCGCGCTCTGGGCGTGGGCATGCGGCCCATCGTTGCGCGTTCCGTGCCGTTTGAGCGTCCCGTTGCGCCAGGGGGGCGCCGTACCCGTGCGGATCCGGCACGGCGCCCTGCGTCGCGAGCGCACGCGCGCAGCCCTCCCTGGCTACCTGGCTCATGATCGTTCTGACGCCGTCGCGCCCTCTGACGATTCTGGTCCGAGCCTGCAGGCGAGCGCACCGATCCGGCGCCGCACCTGTGCCCGGGGGCCGAGCGAGCAGGCGACTGTCTCACAACAAGCAGCAACGCGACCATCTCGATACCATGGCTGGTTGCCGCGCGGGCATCGCCTCGACCACAGGCAATTATCATTGTCCGATATTCGGACATGAAGATATCACCGAGAAGCATCAGATACTCTACAGTGCATGAAGCTATGGCATATTGCGGCTCTGGCAGTGATTTTCGTGGCTCGGGCGTAGCGTCATGTCATTGTCATCTCGTCCGATGCCAACTCCCTTCGATCAGTTCGGCAAACAGATGATCCGCAATGCCATCGAGAGCCACGGTCCAGTCGAGACCGACGCAGAGGTTCCCGCACACACGCGCAGAATCGACCTCTGGTACATGCCCGATCCGACCCGCGAGCCGGTCCTTGAGCACCTGGGCCTGCTCGGCCGCTTGCTCGGCGGCCCGAGCACCTTCGAGCTGTACCACGACACTCCCAGAGGCCACGCGCTTGCGGGCTGCGTGATCAAGCACGGCCAGTTCCGCCACTTCCTGTCACTTCGCGAGGCGCCGCCTCCGGTGCCGACACAGTGGGTGATCTCGTCGGGCCGCCCGAAGGGTGGTATCAAAGGCCTGCGATTCCGGCCGATGCACGACTGGCCGCTCGGCTTCTATGATGGACCGCCGCTGCTGTGGACGCGGCTCGTTGTGGTGAACGAGCTGCCTGTCGCCCGGAGCACACTGTTGTTGCGCCTGCTCGGCGCCGGATCCGTGCTGAAACAAGCAATCTCCGAGCTCAAGGCGCTGGGGGAAGACGAACCCGAACGCAAGCTCGCGCTACCGGTTCTGCTAAGATTGCGGCTGGACATCCCGCGCGACCCGACAAAGCAGACCACTGACGACGAGGAATTTCTCATGCAAACCCAAGACATTGTCGAGGCCTGGCGTCGTGAAGCAATCGAAGAGGGCGTCCAGGAAGGTGTCAAGCAGGGCCTCGAACGTGGGCTTGCCTGCTCACTCATCGATGTCTACGAGGCCCGCTTTGGCGCAATGCCAGACGATCTTCGTGCGGTGATCGAAGACACGCACGACGAGGCCATGCTCCGCAGCTGGGTCAAGCTCGCCGGCACCCGCAGCGCGGACGACATCGCTGCAGCCATCCGCACACACCGCGCGAGCTGATCGGCACGGGCGGGCTGCCCCCGTGAATTCGGGCTAATCCCAGCCGGTATCGTGGCCTTCGCCATCGACAGCGCCGTCGCCAGCCATCTCGCTGGACGACGGCGTGGTCACTTCCGGCTTGTCGGGCTCGGCGCTCGCGGCGGTCGGGTCCTCGTCGCCGAGGTCCCAGCCCGTGTCGAGTGGCTCGGCCGGCGGCGGTGCGGTGGGTGACTTGGCGCGCGGGGCGGGGGCGTCTTCCGCCGGAACCGGGACAGCCGGCGGCTCGGGCGGCTCGGGCGGCGGGTACGACACCGGGCGCGTGACCGCATCATGGGCGGAGACCGGGATCACCGCCGCGAGGTCGTCCTCGGCCAAGGCGCCGGCAACGGCCACGGCGCCGAAGGCGCTATCCGCTGCCTCCGCGTTACTGAACGCCGCTGGCGGCTCCGCAGCGCGGTGATCGCGATCGCGGCGACGGCGGCGGCCACCGCGATCGTCGGTGCCGGTGTCTCGCGGGCCGCGGTCGTCGCGCGACGGGCGTGCCTTGGGGCCTGCCGCGTCGAGCACGCGCTGGATGGTGTCCTCGAACCGCGCGTGCTGGTCGTGGTCTTCGTCGTCGAGGATCGGGCCGCTGTCGGCCCAGCTCGTGCGTAGCTCGTCGACGACCTCGATCGGATCGCGGCCCGAGAACCGCAGATCGCCGAACGCGTTCTGCCGCATGGCTTTCTTGAGCTGCGTGGCGAGGTCAACGCCGGACTCGGGCCCCGTGGCTTGCTTGGGCAAAAGCTCCTCGGCTCGTGCGATCAGCTTCTCGCGCTTGGCGCGGAGCTGCGCCGGATCGAGCTCGGTGCCGCGCACGACCTCGGGGTACGTCGTGACCACGTGCGCGATCATGGCGTGGGCATCGGCGACGAGCACGCCCAGCTCGTTCGCCTTGGCACGCGCCGCGATCGCTCGCGCGACGATGTCGTCGCCGCCGGCGATCACCCCGTCGATCTCGTTCATCAGCGCATCGATCTCGGCGCGGTGGGCGTTGGCTTCGGCGTCGCGCGCGGCATCGCGCTTGTGGAACACGGCGTCGCAGGCGACGCGAAACGCCTTGTAGACGGCATCGGCATCGCGCCGCGGAACGAACCCGATCTCTTTCCACGCGCGCTGGAGGTCCTTGAGCTCGGCGATCGATTTGCCCCAGCCGCCGTTGGCGGAAGGGGCGGCGTCGGCGACGGCCTGGGCGCGCGCGATCAGCTGCTGCTTGGCAGCGAGGTTGGCGGCTTCCTCCGCGTGGCGTGCGTCGAGCTCCGGCTTGCGGCGCTCGAAGAACCGGTCGCACGCGGCCCGGAACCGCTTCCACAGCTCGTCGCCTTGCTTGCGCGGCAGGAAACCGGACTGCTTCCAGCGCTGCTGCAGCGCCTTGAGCTGCTCCGCGGTCGCCGCCCAGTCGGTCGAATCGGCCAGCGCCTCGGCCTCGCCGATCAGCGCTTCCTTGACCTTGGCGACCTCGGCGAATTTCTCGTGCTCGACGGCGCGAACGCCGCGCACCTTGTCGTAGACCTGATCACAGGTGGCCTTGAACAGGTCCCACAGCTCCTTCGATCGGCGCTGCGGCATCGGGCCGACTTCCTTCCACAGCGCCTGCAGCCCGCGCAGCCGGTTGCCGAGATCCGGAGTCGCCGGTGCCTCGACCATCTGCTTGGCGGTCTCGATCAGCGCCTCGGCCTTGGGGACGTTGGCCCAGCGCTGCCAGTCCTCGGCTTCGCGCAGCTCACCGGCGCGGGTGACCAGCTTGCCGCGCGCGACGCGGTAGCGATCGGCGATGGCGTCGCGTTCGGCGGCAGCCACCTTGCCGATCTGCTCGAATGCCTTGCCGGCTTGCGACAGCAACCGGTCGATCGCGCGTGGATCCTGCCTGACCTGGGCCGCGAGCCCTTCCATGTCGTCGCACAGCGCCGTGAGGCTCGCCGCAATGGCGGCGCCGCGCTCGGCGTCTTCCTTCTGTCTGGCGGCGCGCTCGGCGGCCTGGGCCTGGCGGCGCGCTTCGTCCTCGGTGCGCTGGCGATCGCGCTCCTCGCGTCGGGCCCTTGCCTCGGCTTCGCGGGCGATCCGCCTGGGATCGGTGGGATCTTCGGCGGGGGTGGCGTCGGCGGCGGCTTCGGCCTCGGAGGCGGCCTTCGCGGCTCGCTCGGCAGCCGCGCGCTCCTTGTCGGCCAGCGCGTCGCGCTCGATGGCGCGCAGCTCGTCGGCCGTGCGCGACTGCTGATCGTGGATCTCCTTGCGGCGCCAGAACCGCTCGACCGTCCTGGCGAACCGGTCGTCGT
>Ga0307517_10008474_pt1 | contig 14750 bp, 9 predicted proteins | sample 23_EM_MG_FD_194515 | JGI IMG/M metagenome (GOLD analysis project Ga0307517, IMG submission 194515) | Populus trichocarpa ectomycorrhiza microbial communities from riparian zone in the Pacific Northwest, United States - 23_EM | ecosystem: Host-associated > Plants > Roots > Unclassified | place... | reverse complement strand
ACATGTAAAAACATTATTAATATGTTTTCTAGCATAAAATAAATTCAATCACGAACTCAAAATTTGATGCACATTGGACAACATATTTCATAAATATCGAGATGATGACATATTAATTAGATGTTTTTTTTTAAATACTGAAACAACAAAATATTCGATCGACCCGGACCAACCTTAGTTAACCTACAAAACTCGTTATCTATGTCATAAGATCTTGATAACCCCATAAAAAATATATCAAAATAAATTATGAAATCCAATCCTCAATCAACTAAATATTGAAGGACAAAAAATAAATAAAAAATATTCAATTTAAAAAAATACCAAAAAAAGCGACACAAGTTAACTTGGGTAAACTCACAACCTGGGTAATAAGAACTGGATTATCCTATAGAAAGAAAATTGAAAAAATAACACGAAATAAAACCCGTTTTTCGGGTCATGAGACCCAAAATAACTTCATATAAAGAAAAAAAATTTCTACAGTATAATTCTCAAGTAACTAAATATTAAAAAATAAATCTCCAAAAAATAAAAAAAAAATGATTGGCGAGAGCTACAACACATCTCCTCAACTATCACGTACGTGTAGTCAAAAAATAAAGGCCTCACTGAGACGTACGATTTTAACACCACTAAGAAAGTAACATTTGTAGATTAGTGGATTCCGCATGGCTGCCAGAATACAACATCCTACTTGAGATGTTGGCGTTCTATTTTCACATTGCCTATTGAATTTAATGTTTTACCTTGTAAAAAATGAGGCTAATAATTTTTTATTTGGTTCCGAAGTATTTATAGAATTTTACTTTCTATAATCAATAATCAATTAATCACATTTAAATTCTAAAGACTAAAAAGAAAGTACTACAATATCCCTTCTAATTAATTACTAGGTAAACTGATTCTGAAACGTAGTATTTATTGTATTAATTAATTATTAATAAAAATAAGTTGTTGAAATAGTGGTTTAAATTTGATGAGTGAATTTGTAATATTATTACAAGACTAAGTAGTAGAAAATAAAATCCCATTATTAGTACATTATTTCCGTTCATCCTATGGTATTGGATTAGTGCGGTGTTATTAAGCATGGTTAAGAATTATACTTGAGTTGTGAATAAATGAAACTTGCGGATGTGGAGTGAAAAATAAATAAAATTATTATGGATTGGGAAAGACGAATCTGCTCATGGCTTGGGATAAACTAGCTTCTACGTAAATTGACTCAACGCAGAAAGAATGGAACATTGCATGCATTCTGATTATGAGATCTATATAGGGAACCTATTGCTAAAAGAATAATAGCTTTTTGAAGTATCTATGTTCCTTATTTTTTTTAAATATTTATATTGATTTTTTTATTTTCATAGTTATATTCATAAAATTTGATAAATAAAATATCTCTCTTAGTTTTATTTCTCGAAAGACTACCATGATAGTTTTATTTGATGGGAAAAAAAATTTCGAATAACGAAGAAGACAACACCACCCTTTAATAATATATTAATTGTAAGAAACGATGTGGGAATATAAAATTCAAAAAATAATAGGCGACTTTTCATTAAACAAACATTAATATTTATTTATATTAATAGAAACTAGGGAGACTTTTTTTTTTTGTTAGTTTCTTTCATTTTTGCTCTTTCATGCATGTGCATGGAAGTTATTAGCTTCTCTAGCCTTCCCTAGATCGATAGACAGTTGAAGCTTGCCCAGTGATGAAGCCGTGAAGTTTGATTGGTGACCTTTTTTCATTAAATATTTATTTTTGTATAATTCTATTCTTGTTAATTACTATAATTAATTATTAGAAAAGATTCAAAGCACCTCATATCACTCCATAACATATATTATTATTATTATTATAAAACACACTGAATTTAAGTGATTAAAGCGCACACATTATTATTATTCATTGACACAAACAAGATACATGGAGGGATGGCCGCCTTGATTGCATAAATACCCACAATATCAGAAGGCATCGCCCTTTCATGCTACAACCTCCATAGAAGGGAAGCATGTCAGGAGCCAGCCTTGTCATGTGAGTGAATATATATGGTAGCCTAGCAAGCCAAACCAAAAGGTACATACGTATTACATCTTAGTATATAAGTGGGCGGGAACATGCATGCATATAATTAAGCTCTTTCGAACTCTTTATTCCTCAATACAGACACTAGTAAGGGCATGCATGTTCTGTGATGTTGGATATGTTTAGTAATCATTAGAACGAAGGTAAATATCAACAGTAGCGTTGACAGTTGGCAAAAGTTGGAGGTAAAAATCAGGGTTTTCGCTGGCAGGATCTTTTTTCTGATAATTGATAGTCCATTTCGCGGTGCTGGAAGAAGTAACCTGTAGAGTGACGGAGAAGGATTCGTACTGTTGCAGCAACGCTCCTTCCAGCACTTTGTAGGTGATTTTCCTGGAGCGGTCGTCAACGGATTCAACTACATACTTGATTTTCTCCGCAGTGTCTGATCATAATTGAAAAAACAATGCCCAATCTTATAAGTGTCTAAGTAATTTCAACCAGAATCTAATCTATTATAGCTAGAATTCAAATCATTTAATGTATGGATCAGCACTGTAATATTGTTATTGCATCCTTAATTAATAACGTACGTACCACGGGAAGACTCGGAAGACAGGATTTCAATCATTTTGCGGGAGCCAACAGTATTAACCCAGCTTTTGTTACCGTCAGCGAGTCCTATTGTCTGCACAACAGAACCGCAGACATTCGGTAAGAAGTTTGCTTGTTTCTTGAAGAATTTATAGAAAGCATCAGTAGAGCATTGAATTGGTGTTTCCACGACTTTTCTGCAAAGGCGAGCCATATCTTTGATCTTTTGTAGACTAGTAAGTAGCTAAGAGACCTCCTTGGCTAGATAACTGACAAGGAGTGAAGAAATGCAGTGAAGAAATGTAGAGTCCTCTCCTTGGTATTATATAGAAGAAAAGCCCAGCGTTAACCCTCTTGTTATTCATCTTTTGTCAAGCCAATAGGTCATTTTCACATGTCACCTTTCACACAGTTGTCGAAATTTAGAATGCATTCCCACCAGTAGCTCATGTTCACACGATACCTTTTAAAGCAATAATATGGTTCTGATAATTGAATGTTATTTGTAGTTTTATTAAACAATTTTCCAACGATCTTATGGCTAAATTTTTACTTATTTATTAATTATTTAGTTTAATATATTTTGTTGTTATTTAATTTATAACTTTTTTAATACAGTACTTTTTTAAAAAATTTTAATATGCACATTCTAGGTCAGATTTTAATTAAAATAGATATTTAGCTGTTGTTTCTTTACAATAAAAATAATTATGGCTTCTAGTTAAGAGATTGTTGCTCCTACAATTGCTGCAATGACAAGTTCTATTATAGCATTATCTTATGTGATTTATTATGAAAAACCTGAAAACTTAATAGTTTAAACTTTAAGAGGTCGTAATAAAAGATGTAATTTTATCTAACCATCTTAAACTTGAAAAAGTTTTTAACTGAAGATGCGTCAAAGCTGTTAGATGATGAATCTAATACCACTATTGTGGTAACTATGGATGAATTGATGCAATGCGATTTTGTATGCAAAAACTACGTTTTGAATGGAATGGAGAATACATTTTATGACGGGTAAAGTTGCATTAATAATGTAAAGATACTATAAGAATATTTTGGTTAGAAGTACAAAGCTAAAGATGCCACTATGAAAATATTCATAGTCAATTAAACTCTTGACTTCAATATAGTTGATTCAATGTCTATAATTAGTGAAGTTCAAGAGTTTCAACTTATCTTACATGATGTTCTTGCCCAGGGGATGGTTTTGAGTGAATCTTTCTACGTGGTTGTTATTATTAAAAAATTACCACTAACTTAGAAAAATTTCAAGAACTACTTTAAATATAAGAAAGAAAAGATGGTAGTTGAAGACCTTATTGTAAGGTTGAGGATAGAAGATTGGCGACAAGTTTTTCAAGAAGATAACCAACTCTTATTTAATGACCTTTGGGAGAATTTAATTAAACAACTAACAAAGTCTCATAATAAAAACCAAAATAATAATCTTGTTGTGAAGAGAAAATATATTGCTAAGAGATTTAGTGGCAAATGCTTTATCTACAATAAGACTAGATATCAAGCAAAAGATTGTAGAAATAAGTCTAAGTAAGGTAACTTTAAGAAAGAAAGGGCAACTCAAGCTAATGCTATTGAGATTGATGACCTTTCGAATGAAGTGTTAGAGATGAGCATGTATATGGCTAGCTACAAAGTCAATCTGATTAATAATCCTGAGTAGTGATGAATTGAATAGTGTTACAAGAGATGTATACACTGAGATGAGGATGTTCTCCCCTTACAAAGAGATTAATGATGAATAACTTTACAAGGAAAATTCATCAACTTTAAAGGTACTAGGTGTTGTTGGAAAGGTTATTATAAATACGACTTTCAAAAAGCTTTCCAGCCTCAATAATGTGCTTCATGGTATTGATATTAGGAAGAACTTAATATATTGCTCATTATTAAGTGAAAATGGTTTTCGGGTGGTCTTTGAAAATTATAATTTATACTAACTAAAAGTGGGATGTCTGTAGAAAAAAAGGGTATCTTTGTGATCACATTTTCAAAATAAATGTAATGACTATTGTAACCAAAGATAAGATTGATAATAATAAGAATACCTCTTATCCTTACTTTCTTAAGTATTGTGATCGATATGTAGCATAACATGTTATAATATATGAATTATAATTCTATATAAATATTAATTAATCTTGAATTATTACTAATTATGGTTCTTGAGAAAAATAATAAATGTGAAGTTTATACATAATCAAAATTCACAATTTTTTTTTAAAACAATTGAAAGATGTAGTGAACCTTTAGATTTAATCCATTCAGATAATAATTATTTATAATTTAAGGAAACTAGAAGTGGAAAAAAAAATTGCATTACTTTTTATATATTATTGTACAAGATGTTAATTTACCTATATGCTAAAAAGCAAAGTTAAGACTCTTAAGATGTTTAAACATTAAGAAAAAAAAGTTAAAAACAACTTAATAAAAAGATAAAGGTAAGAAAAATAGATAGAGGTGGAAAATATAAAACACCATTTGATGAATTATATTTCTAAAATGGTATTATTCACCAAACTATCGCTTTTTATTCATATAATCAAAATGGCATTGTAAAGCAAAAAAACAACTAAAATTTAAAGGAAATGATGAATGTCATATTGATAAGTTTGAGAGCACCTTAAAACTTATAAGAGAAGGAAATTTTGACTGCCAATTATATGTCACATGAAGTTAGAAAAGACACCATATTGGTTGTAGAAAGGTAGAAGACCTTCCAATAAAAACTTTAAAGTGGGGAGGTATTTTGAAAAGTAGTAATACTTGATCTTAAAAGGGTCAAGATAGGACCTGAAACTATGAATTATGTATTTTGGATATGCTTACAATAGTAGTGTATTTTAATTTCTTATACCCAAGTCAAGTATTGAAGATTTTTATCTGAATACAATAATAGAATCAAGGAATGATATATTCTTTAAAGACATGTCTTCTTTTAAAGAAGCGTAAAAAATCCATTCATTTAAGAGGATGAGTGAAGCAAGCTTAAGTAGTCATCATCTAATAAAATATGATGAAGTTGAGATGAGGAGTAAAAGAGAAAAATTGACACGAATTCTAAGTCCTAATTTTCTAGTGTACTTGTTAAAAAATAAACTTCAAAACTATTCTAAGGTAATATCTCTATTGAAAGGAGATTGTTAATAGTGAAATTGAATTTAGTATTTATGTAGAAGGTTCTGATAAATCAAAACTCGTTTTATTGTATTCGAACCATATAAATAGCCTAATAGTTAAGTATTGGACTTGATAGAAAGGTCCAAACCTAAAAAGAGATCTGGTCATGTTAAATAACCTGGATGATAGGAAGGCCCATAACTTTTTATTTGATTGTTTGATAGGGCTCATAGTTTTTCAAAAGACTCTACAGGCCTAGATCTATGTGAGTTAGGTAGCTATAACCATTTTAGGTTGGGAAGGTCTTCAAATTAGGCATAGAAGTTTCTATTTCTATGAATTTGTTACTTTCCTAGTTAATTTTAGATTTTTATCTTGATTTAAAAAATGTGTTATTTTCATATTTCAATTAGAATTAGAATCATAATTATTCATATCCCGTAAAGGTTAGTTTAAGGTCTATTTAAAAGAGTTTTAACTATGTTTTAAGGGAAGACAACTAGAAATAATTATTCAAAAATAATAATGCAAATTAGGATTTCTATGTGATCTCTTCTTCAAAAAATTATGCCTTATTCTTTAATTCCTATTCCTCAAGTCTAGCTAAGTCAGCTGATATTAGAACACAACAATCCTTTATAGTATGTTGTTGTGAGCTTTTAAATAATCATGACTAGAAAAGGTCACAAGATAGGTCGTCTTCATATAGGAGGTGATGAAAAGGTTCCACATTAAGAACAAGATGTCCAAAAGCGTGACAATAACAAACCAAAAATTAACTAGTTGACTAGTAGAGAAAGACATGTTGAGGCAAGTTATAGAACTAACTCATCAATTGTCATAGAGAAACCTAGAGGATCATAAACAGAATGATCATGCACCTATAACCACTTTTGAGAACCCATTTCTAATTTGTTAGTAGAGGAGACATCCTTAAGATGAATATGATATTAAAAATGGAATTGTTTTTAGATACTAGTTTTTTTATGGATTGAAATCAACCATTAAAATTCAATGAGGAACAAGCTCAAGATACCGTTAAGCTTAATGGTTATTGAAATCCTATTTTTTATTTATATAAATTTAGATTTACAAGGATTTTCTTATGAAAAGAAGAGTTATTTTGATACTCCAAAAGAGTTTTTTAGAGTTAATTTTAAAAACATCAAAGTAGTAAACATTTCAAACCACAGAGAAATCAATGGGCCAACCTACTATTCCTTGCTAATAATCAAGTGTCCAAAGTTTATACTTGAACAATTTCAAGGTGGTTTTGGTATGGTCAAAAAAGGTGTATTGCTAAAAAAAAAACATCCTAGTTGCGGTCAAGGATAATAACATTATACTGGATTTTGAATTCAATGCTCGGTTAAGAGATTTTAGTTTGGCATGTGCATTGGAGAATGATATGAAGTCCTTTAAAGAGCTATAATGTGTGCCTATTTTAAGGCCTATTCCAAATTTATTTGTACTACTAGTTCAACCGAGACAACATCTTGGTGGTTGTTGGCTAGCAAACCTAGTAACTAGTTTTACTAATGTAACCATAACTATTGGTGATGAATGGGAAAATGATTGCTAGTGAACTACTTTATGTTATACTTACACTAAGAAAGAAGATAAAAAGCACGGCTATAGGTTTAATTTCTTAAATACGATCAATTATAGGCTCATCTTTGCATACATTACTTGCACCAAGAATAATTTGAACTCAAGGAAGAGTTCTTTTGAACATAAGGAGATTGTTGTAGGGGATTTTGATCAAACATGAAGCTTTTTAGTAATACACATAACTTTCAATCTAACTATTACACTAGTCTAAATTGTTTTTAGGAGATTCTAAAAACCATGTATCCTATAATGTTAAGTTTTTGTAGTCATTATGCCTAAAAGGTACTACTTAGATTTGATCATATTTTCCTAGTTAATTTAGGGTTCAATTTTCTATTTAGTGTATAACTCTTTTATTGTTTTTCCTATTCTATTTAGGAAATTGTTTTGCATTAATATTGACGTATATCCTAGAGAATAAAATTCAAATTATTTTTCTCACGCTGTTAGAATTGTATATGACTAATTAAGTTTTCTAAAGCCATTTTTGTATATTTCTTCTTGTTAACCTTTCCATCAATAGAATAAAGTGTCAATATTCATAAAGAGATTAATTATCCATTTATCAGTGATCCAAGGGTTCTTTGACAAATATTTGTTTATATACTTTTTTTTGTCTATGTCGAATGCTTTGTTAAATGTAAGTATGGATTTTGTGTTTGGTATGCCTTGAACCTAACAAGTTATGGATTAAATCCTTATAGTGGTTGAAAGGTTCTCAAAGATGGCTCGTTTTATTGACTATAGGAATACCATGAATGTTATTGAATTGCCTATCTCTACTTCAAGAAAATGGTTTGTTTACATGGAATTCCTAAGTCTATTATTTGTGATTAAAATACCAAGTGCATAAACAACATTGATAAGAGTTTATGGGATAAGAGAACTCAATTGAATTTTAGCAATGCTTAACATCCTAAAAAACAAGGATAAAAAAGTGGTAAATCACAACTTAAGGAATCTATTTTGGAGCTGGTGAGAAAATAAACCAAAGCAATGGGATTTGTCCTTATCATAAAAGGAGTTTTCTCTTAAAAGGGCAAGGAATTGGACTACTCAATTGAGTTCTTTTGAGGTTTTTATGGATAGAAATCCTTCATATGTTTTTGATTTGGCACCTAATCCTTGAATTCCATTAAAAAAGTTAATTTTAAAGTCGTAGACATGGTATGGATGGTGTTTACTCGTGATAGATTTACTTTAAGGGAGTATAACAAGCTTTAGGAAAAGAAAAATTGGTCATTGTAAGATGCTGCAATAGATCAATGATAATTCTTATCGACTTCATGTTTTTATTCATTAATACTTCTAATATTTTTAATGTTTAGTATTTATCTCCTTTTCTAGTGGATGACTAGAACTCAATGATGAATTTTCTTCTAAGCAGGGAGGTTAATGCTAGTTAATTAGAAACACATTTATTATATTTTGATTATGTGGATAGCCTAACATATTATTATTTAGACCAGATTTAAGGCCAAAGACTAAGAAAAGGCTTAGTCATGCCAAATGACTTATATGACAAAAAGACTTATAGCTTTGGATCTGACTATTGGAATAGACTCAAATTTTTTCAGGAAATTTTATAAGCCCAATTCTATAAAATATAGGTTGATTATAACCATCCAAGAATGAGAAGGCCTTTAAATTAAATTTATAAATTGCTGCTTTTATCAGTTTTGTTAAAAAAATAGGTTGATTATAACCATCCAAGAATGAGAAAGCCTTTAAATTAGATTTAAAAATAAATGCTTTTATCAGTTTTGTTATTTTCCTAGTTATTTTTTATAGCTTGATTTTAGATTAATTGTTATTTTCCATCTTGAATTGGAATTCTAATTATTCATATCTTGTAAACTTTTGGTTTAAGGCCTATTTAAGATCATTGTAACCCTATTTTGAGGGTAGACTATAAAAAGATAATTATATAGTAATAAAACTATGAATTTGGGTTTCCATGTTATCTGTTCTTCTAAAAATCTTGTCTTTCTTGTTTTTTTTATTCCTATTTTTTAGGTTTGGTTGCATCATTTATGCAAAACCATACATGAAAATTAATGGATCTTCCATCCGGAAGTAAACCGTTAGACTATAAATAGATATTCAATAAGAAGATGGAAGCTGGTGGAACTATTGATATATACCATGTAAGACTTATTGTTAAAGGATTTAACTATTTTGACACATATTCATCTATGTCAAGTACAACTTTCGTATGAATATTAATAGCCACCACATCTATTAATAATCTTGAAGTATATCAAATGAATGTAAAGAAAACTTTTTTAAATGATGACCTTGATGAGGAGGTCTACATGAAGTAACATGAGGAGTTTGTAGTTAAAAGGCAAGAAACAAAAGTCAATAAGTTTATTAAGTCATTATATGGTTTGCAATAAGTAACTATGACAAACATGTAAATTTTGACAAGGTTGTGTTATCAAATAATTTTAAAATTAACAAATGTGATAAATGTGTTTATGTAAAAACTAAAAATAAAAGTTATGTCATTATATATTTTTATGTAGATGACATGTTAATTTTAGGCAACAATAAACACATGATCAAATCTACCAAAAACAATTTAACTAATAAATTTGACCTAAAAGACTTGGGTGTTGCAGATATCATATTAGGATTTAAAATTTCTTGGATATCTAATGGATTAGTAATGTCTTAATCTCATTATGTTGAGAAAGTTCTTGATAAATTTTCTAAAGTGACAATATCATTATCAAAATACCAATGGATATAAGTGTGCATCTATAAAAAACAAAGGTAAGGGAATACACCAATTAGAACATTCTCAAACAATTGAAAGCTTGATGTATGAAATAAACTATACAAGATCAAATATATTGCATACTTAGTTACCAAGTTAAATAGATTTACTAAGAATCCAAGCATGAATCATTGAAAAATAATAATTAGTGTGCTCAAATATTTAAGATACGCCTTGTATTATAGGCTACGCTATACTTGATATCTTAATATGGTACTAGAAAGTTATAGTGCTGTGAATTGTATATCAGACACCAAGGATTATTGAATATTTCTTCACACTCGATGGAGTAACAATGAATTGGAAATCTTATAAGCAAATATGCATTGCAAGATCCATGATATAATCAAATTTTATTTCTTTGTCTATTCCTATGATGAAAAAGGGTGCTTATATCACACTTTTAATGAGAAATTAGGGCTAAAGTTATTTTCATATATTGGTTTATCAAGTGGAGTATAACAACATAATCTTAATAAGACATCACCTATATAGTAGAAAATGTAGATGTTTCTTTGAGAATTTTAAAAGACCGAATTCTTTAAAGCATTCATGAAACTAAAAGTTGTTTAGGAACAAAATAAACACCATTATGAAAACGAAAGAAAACTCTAAGAAGAGAACTGCGTGGGTACTATTATCCTGGTTTACACAAAAAAATTGAATAATTCAAGACATCATGTTCACTAATTGGCCAAATAAATTGGATAGTACTTGACTAAGAAAAGTTCAAATTCAAAAGCTACTATTCTAATATAGTGATATTCAAATTCATTTTTTCTCTATATTCATTTTGTCTAAGGATTGTTGAAAATGGCTTTGAAATGGTATTTACATATCTTTTAAAATCATTAATAGTAATGTGAAATTTAATGATCAATTTCTTTCTATCTTGTCAAATTCATTGATTATAAAAATACAATAAATTTTCATGAAATAATTCTAATTAGTCTTGAATTAATTATGTTCTATTGAATCCTTTTAGATTCATTAATTATGTGAATTCAATGAATTGTTAGAATTAATTCTAATTAATATTAAATTAATTCAATTCAATTAAATCTTCTAAGATTCATTGATTTTTCAAATTCAATTAATTATTATGAATTCATTCTAATTAATTTGAATGAATTTCTCTTCCCTCGCCTCCTATATAAATAGGGTAAAAGGAGTTCATTCTTATAAGTTGAAGAGGTAGAAAGTAGACAATAGAGTAAATTTTCTAGTTCATAGGCCTTGATTAGTGCATTATTTTGAGGTATTGTCATCGAAATCTTTCGAGGCAAGTTGAATTGAGATCGTTTGTACCTATTAATGAGTAATTTAACCTTAAGAATAGAAGGTACAATTCTCAATAATAGCTTTCTTTCCTATCTTGGTTTTGATTTGAAATTCTACAAGTAAGTACTTTATATGTTTATATTTGTTTTTTACTTATTTTTTTATATTATCCTGCAAATATAATTATATATAATTGATTTTACTATATAATTTCCCAATAAAGTTTATATTAGATCCTTGCTAACATATCACACAATATATGTGACTAATTTTGTTGAAAAACCAATCAATTATTTAAATTTTGTAGATATTGTTAAAAAAATAAGATTTTGGACCGGATGTGGTAAAAAATTGGGCTCCTTGTAAGGAGAAAAAGAAATAGCATTTGAAGAATTAAACGGACCTAATTGGGGAGAGGAAGGAGAGAGAAAGGAGGAAAATAGACATCACATGAAAAAATAAAACATTTTGAACAATAAAAATAGAAAACCACCCTTCGATGTTACATTAATTGTAAGAAAGGATGTGGGCATTTGTGCAATGTTAATCTCTCCAAAAGGTGGGGAGGTTATTAGAATATTAATTAGAATTAAAGGGAAAAATCATATTTTAACAATGTGGGTATTTATTTAACTAAATCGAAGCTAAACTTAATCCAAATCATTGCAACTAAATCATATTTTAACTAAAACATTTCCAAAATAGATTTCTCAAATAATAATTCAATAATTTATCAAATACAATATATTATTTATACACAATTTTCATCATATCGTCAAAATCTAAAATCTAAATTCAAACACCAATTAAGCAAGTATCTTTTGGATTCCCTAACACATTCTTGAATGATGCGTAGTCTTTACTCTATCAATAACTACTAAAAGTAAAATGATGAGATAGTTTAAATTTGGTTAGTGTATGTATAAAAGTAAGAATTATACTTGAATATCAATATTTTCTATTGAACAAAAGCATGATTAAGAATTATCCTTGAATTATGAATAAGTGAAACTTGTGGATGTGGAGTGAAATAGAAATTAAAATATTATGGATTGGGAAAGACGAATCTGCTCATGAATTGTACAGAAAGGAGAAATCAGAATAAGAATATAGGAATTAATTAGCATGATTAAAAAGTTCTCTACCTTTAAAGGAACCGTTGGATAACTTTTTTTTCATTCGAACTTAGTATCCAAGAATTCGAAAGAATAAGAATATAGTATAAGATTGATCTTTTTGAGGAGTGGTGGTCTCCAAAAATTCCTTATCTCATGCCTAAAGTGCTAGCAATTCATGGTTTTGCTGATCTCTCCCGTCAATCAAAGCCTGCATGAGGTAAAGAAGGTCGCGTCTTCTTCTTTTCCACTCAGAAATTCTTATTATCATATAGGAAAAGTCAATTCAGAATTATTAAAAACAGATAAATCTGAACCAAATGAAATGGAACATTACATGCCTTATGATTATGAGATCCATAAGGAATCTGTCGCTAAAAAGAATAATAACATTTGTGGTCTGATAATTTGTCTCGAGTCTTATTCCACAGTAAAAAGATATCTTGCATAGTATTGATGCTCAATTTTCTAAGAATTTGGTTTTGTCCATTAAAGACTAATTCAATACTCTTACTAGTTAGAGCTTAAGGATCACTTGATGACTTGATTAATGGTTCAAGACTTTCACTTAACAAAAAAACTATAAAAATAAATAAAATAAATTTTAATACTATCGAAAAAAACATAAATTTGATTTGAAGGGTAAAATCAATTATTTTTATTATTATTATTATTGACCTGAGTCTGACATCCCTTTTCAGACCCAAGATACTTGAGGCTAGAAAGGGACACCTGATCCAAGTTGTTTGGGAGTGACAGGAGAGCAGACTCAAGTCCCTTGGGTCTTGCAGCCTCTCCTAGCCCATGATACTTGTGTTAGGCGTCTAGACCCAAGCTTGGGTCTCGCTGCAATTCTGAACCCAACAACCTTGGGTCTGGCTGTAAGGACGGACCCCAAGCTCTTGGGTCTCTCTTTCTAGACAGACCTAATGCTCTTAGGTCTTAGATTTTTTTTGATATTTTTTATGAAAAACAAATTGACTCACGACGCAGCGCAGACCACCTAACTAGTATAGAATCTATAGCGAAAAGAATACCACTTTTGAGGTATTTATATTCTTTTATTTTTTAAAAAAATTAATATTTATATTGGTTTTGTTATTTGAGTTCTTGTACTCATGATATAAGTTATTTTGTTGTTGGAATGCTAATGTATTAATTAATTTTGTGTCAAGTGAGTGCATGTAGATATTATTTTAATATTTTTTATATTAAGTTTCTAACACAATGATATATACACAGAAAACATACAAACTAAGGCTAAATAATTTTGAAGTAACAATTTAGTTTATGATGCTAACAAGACAATTTTGATAAAAAAAATAAGAAAGGAAGTCTTCCATAATTGTTTATATATATATAAACTTTTGAAATGTTAGTAAATTTCTTCTTCTTCTTCTTCTTCTTCTTCTTTCCATTCAAAATTGTCTTGGCATGCTTAAAAGAAAGAATGAGAATATAGGATGACATTGATGCTTTTCAGGGTGGTCTCCAAAATTCCTCTCTTTACCATAAAGTTACACTAGCTAGCAATTCATGGTTTTGCTGGTCTCTCCTGTCAATCAAAGCCTGAAGGTAAATAAGGTCGCGTCTTACTTGCGTTTTCCAATCTGAAATTCTTATTCTATCATATAGGAAACGTCATTTTAGAATCATTAAAAACAAATAAATCTGAACCAAATGAAATGGAACATTGCTAAAAGAATAATAATTTGTTTTGGGTCATGTGATACATCTTATTCATGATGTAAAAAGATGTTTTCAATGATATTGATGCTTGATTTTGTAAAATACTGTTTGGTTTTGTTGATTAAAACAATAAAATATTTGGGATTAAATTTAAAATAGAAACAAAGAGGTAGGCATTTTTAAAAAACTTTTTTTTTAACAATTCATGAAGCACAAATATGTTTACTTTAGTCCCTGAATTTGTTTTCTCTTTAGTTTTGGTTCCTTTTCCAAGGATTTTATGTTCCAATCATGAAATTTATTTGATTTACATTTCAACCTCTAAGATTTGAGAGAAGTGCAAAGTGCCCAGAAAATAGGAAAGGAGAGAGAGAATAATAACATTTATAATATCAGAATATTCTCTCGTTGTATCCATCGTTAACCACCAACATAATAATTCCCTCTATATATATTGAGGGAATTGTAGTGAGAAATGATGAAATAAAAAAAA
>Ga0307517_10008473_pt1 | contig 14750 bp, 15 predicted proteins | sample 23_EM_MG_FD_194515 | JGI IMG/M metagenome (GOLD analysis project Ga0307517, IMG submission 194515) | Populus trichocarpa ectomycorrhiza microbial communities from riparian zone in the Pacific Northwest, United States - 23_EM | ecosystem: Host-associated > Plants > Roots > Unclassified | place... | reverse complement strand
TTTAAAAGTTAAGCTATGTTTTTACTAATAATTCAAGTTACCTTTGAACCCATAAAATCAATCAATTTAAGTCAGGTTAGCTCCCACGCGATTTAATTGGAAACTCAAGTTAGTCAAAGAGTTGAGTAAAAAAATTTCAAGATTAATTTGTTTGGTCAGATTTAATAACACTATCATAAAATTCTTTTTACATTTTAAAAAAATGGTCCGACCCATAGCAGAGTGCAGGCCAATAGACCGGTAGAAATTAGAAGGGGTAGTAATTTCACTGTACATTTATTTACCGTTCATTCTCTCACAAATCACTTTGAATTGGAATAATTATTTTTTTAAAAAATACTTTTAATTTGATCCTTAATTTTTTGTTTTGAACAATTAAACCTTTTTAGAACAAGATTAATAGCCAACCAATTTCTTTTTTTTTGGAAGAGATGGTGGAATTGAAAAATAGAAGATAAAAATGTAACACAAGCAAAATAAATGGAGACTCTAATTTCAAAATAAGAATATTACTGTTATTGTTATTCAAAAAATTGACCTTGATCAATTTTTCAATGCTTGTTTTACATTGAAAAACAAAACAGAGAGAAGAAGCATCTACCTAAAAAAATTTCTTTCAAAACACGCACACTCTGAGTTACCTTGGGTGTTAACCAAGATGAGTGTCGATCCCATGCATCTGGCAAATAACACAAATGCATCAAAAAGTAATTCCTGAGAAGACAGCGATCATGAATATGAGGAGCGTTGGACGTTCTCCTGAATACGTTACTGTGTGAAAATAAAAAATCAAAAGAACAACCATGGAAACGATTCAAGGTGCTCATTGCGGTCTCATTCCCCCAGTCATTTTCACATATCGTGCAATCCTTTAGCAACCTCCCCAAGAAAACTGCCTGCCACCGTGCCGAAAGGCGTCTGTTCATACTGTTCATCCAGTCCAGTTAAGGCTGCTAAGCTGAAGTTACAAACTATTTCTTTACATGGATGCGTAACGGAGGAGCATCCACCAGCTATTATCATTACAAGCAGATAGTTACTTTTTTACATTCCATTATCATTACAAGCAACTAGTGACACCAAGCAACTTGAACAGCGGTGAGCAGGTTCAGGTAGCTATCCGCCTAGAGCAGAGCAAGTGAGCTACAGCGGCAATGAAAGGGCCTCCGCCACGGTATTGATAGGCAGTTGTCAAATGGACAAACAATCTCCTCCCAGAAAAATTTGGTTATTGATATAATTAAAAGGGCCTCGGCCTCGGCCTCCATAGGCGGTTTTCAAATGAACAAAAATAATACATTCAATTTAACCTCGCCATTTAGATACAAAATCGCTAGGAAACGTACATCCTAAGTGCATATATAATTAAAAAGGATCTTCTTTCAAATATGACTGTAAGCCATGTCAAAAATGACAGCAACCGAAGTTAACCCCTCACTTCTTCACCTCCTCGAAGTCAGCCTCGGGAGTCTGGTCACCACCCTGTGAACCTCCTCCAGAAGCACCATCACCTCCACCACTGCTGCCCTTGGACATGTGCTCTCCAATCTTTGAAACTGCTTTGTTTGCGGCGTCTAGTTTGGATTTGATATCATCAACGCTGTCTCCGCCCATTGCCTTCCTCAAATCTGCAACAGCATCTTCAATCTCCTTCGAGATTTCAGAGGGAATCTTCTCCCTGTACTCATTAAGGCTTTTCTCTACGCTGTAGATAGTGGTGTCTGCACTATTTTTTATATCAATCAAGGCCTTTCTCTCCTGATCCTTCTGAGCAAACTGTTCAGCCTCCTTGACCATCTTCTCAATCTCATCTTCTGAAAGACCTCCTGATGAACGGATGGTGATCTGCTGTTCTTTGCCAGTGGTTTTGTCCTTGGCAGAGACAGTAACAATACCATTGGCATCAATATCAAAGGTCACCTCAATCTGAGGCATGCCCCTGGGAGCTGGTGGAATACCGACAAGATCAAATTCTCCCAATAGCTTGTTGTCAGATGCCATTTCACGCTCACCTTGTAGCACCTTGATACCAACCTGAGTCTGGTTGTCAGCAGCTGTGGAGAAAGCCTGGGATACAAGAAAACTGTATCAGAGAAGTATACAAGCACAGGGCACCTAGAACAGACAAATATCAGTCTATTGGGCCACCTAGACACTAGCACAGGCATGGCAACTTATTGCCCACAACTAAAATTTTTCAAGATAAAAATTTGAATACAGATTTGGCAGTGAAGCCTCACCTGAGACTTCTTTGTAGGAATTGTCGTGTTCCTGCTGATCAACCTGGTGAAGATGCCACCAAGTGTCTCTATACCAAGTGACAAGGGAGTGACATCAAGGAGAAGCAATTCTTTGACATCTCCACGTAAAATCCCACCCTGAAGTGCAGCTCCCATAGCCACTGCCTCGTCTGGGTTTACTCCCTTGCTAGGGCTCTTTCCAAAGATCTCAGCTACTATATCCTGAACCTTGGGCACACGAGTCATCCCTCCAACAAGAAGAACCTCGTCAACTTCCTTGGTGGATATGCCAGCATCCTTCAAACAGTTCTTGCATGGGATCCTGGTCCTTTCAATCAAGTGATTCACCAAGCTTTCAAATTTGGATCTGGTCAGTGTGATATTCAAATGTTTAGCACCTGACGAATCAGCCGTGATGAACGGCAAGTTGATTTCAGTCTGAGTTGTTGATGAGAGCTCTATCTTAGCCTTTTCTGCTGCTTCACGGAGCCTCTGCAAGGCAAGCTTGTCTTTTGAAAGATCAATTCCCTCAGTTCTCTTAAATTCATCGACCAAATACTCTAAAAGGGTGTTGTCAAAGTCCTCTCCTCCCAAGAATGTGTCACCATTTGTAGCTTTAACCTAAATAAGGACCAGTCACTTAGTTTAATTTGCAAAAAGAAATGAAAAACAGAGTTAACCTCAATAGAACAGCACAACACATACCTCAAAAACACCATTTGAGATCTCTAAGATAGAAACATCGAAAGTCCCACCACCAAGGTCGAAAACTGCAATGAGACCCTCTTTGTTGTTCATACCATAGGAAAGTGCTGCTGCTGTAGGTTCATTGATGATTCTCTGCACATCAAGGCCAGCAATTCTTCCAGCATCCTTTGTAGCTTGTCTTTGAGCATCATTGAAATAGGCTGGCACAGTGATCACAGCTTTTGTAATTCCTTTTCCAAGATATGCTTCTGCAGTTTCTTTCATCTTGGTCAGAATAAAGGCCCCAATTTGGCTAGGTGAATATTGCTGCCCATTGGCTTCAACCCATGCATCACCATTTGGAGCCCTGACTATCTTATATGGAACCATTTTCATCTCCTTTTGTGTTTGAGGATCATCAAACTTCCTACCAATCAAACGCTTAGTTCCAAAAACTGTATTGCTTGGATTAGTCACAGCCTGACGTTTTGCTGGAGTGCCCACAAGCAACTCTCCCTTTGGGGTGAAGGCAACAACTGAAGGGGTTGTCCTAGACCCTTCAGCATTCTCAATGACTTTGGGATTCTGTACACGGTCATGGAATCAATTAGAACAAAAAGGGAAAGAAAGCCTAGTAACAAGCAAATAGATAAACGATCAGAACAAATGTCATTCTAACCTTCCCTTCCATAACAGCAACACATGAATTTGTGGTGCCCAAATCAACACCAATAACATCTCCACCTGCAGGTTTTGCACTGAACAGAATAGGAAACATTCAATACTTCAGCAAATAAAAAAGAGAGGCAAATTAAAACAAATACAATCACCAAAAATTTAATAAGCTACCTGAAAGCTCTGGACAAACCAGCCCAATTTTGGCTGAAATTAGAAGGAGCCCACGATGGCTTCACATTATTAGTCAACTGCACAACAGATGAACACCAAAACTCAGCCATTTCACAATCTCAACCTCAATTCTCAAACAGCTTTTAATGAGTCAGACAAAGCGCAACTATGGATTCGTAAGAAAACCACCAATTTTGCAATCATTATCTACATTTTTTTTCACATATATAGGTAAAACTTAGTATTTAAAACTTACATATATAAAGCATATCAGCTGGTAATTAAGAGTTAAACACAAAAACAAATACAAAACAAAAGCTTTAAATTCAAAAAAAGAAAAAAACAGCGATGCATGATTGTGTAAGGAAATCAAATGAGAAAACCCAACACAGATAAGTCCTTGATGGGGCCGAGTTTCTAAACTACCATAACAAAAAACAAAAAAAAACTAATATTTTATTTATCCTTCAAGCATCAAGTTCAAGTCTCGGTTTGATATCTTTTAACAAATTACCAAATCGGAAAAACTGAAGAAGAAAAGGAGCAGAAATGTTTAGAGACGTACGCATCTGTAGGCTGAAAGAGGAGCGGAGGCGACGTCACGGCGTCGTAGAGAGCGGATGAGAGCTGCTGTAGCCATAAGTGAAGAAATCTACCAGTTTAATTTGGGTTGGAGGTAGAGAAGGACGTAAAGACTGTAATAGAGGTCTGTAAGTAAGGGTTTAGGGTTTTGTGGTGCTAGGCTTTTTAAAGAGGCGCAATTCGCAAGGGATTTCTCTAGCAAGAGACAGAAGGTTCTAGAAATGCAGACCCTCACTGCAAAATACACAGAATGGTTGCAATGCTTCGTTTGGTCCCTTTACTCTCTTGATTGTTTTACTTTGGTTCTATTATTATTTTATTTATACATCTCAATTTCATCCTCTTATCCCTATTTTGATTTGTCCACGTTTTCATTCGGCGTTACGATCGATAATATATATATATATATATATATATATATATATATTAGGATGATATTATCCTCACTCCATAAAATTATTAATTTTATTCTACGTTTAATACAAGTTTTATTAATATACTACACCATCTATATATCATCTTTAATATAACAACAATGTATCTCCCTTCTTTTTTTGGTGCAGTGGAAAGATAGAAGGAAAACTAAGAAGCCCTAACATACAAGCTTCTCATCGAATCCGCGAGAAGATGTAAATTCAAATCAGAAGGCGGGCCGGGGACTCCTAGATCCTAAGACTCGACGTCTCTCCTACAGCATGCTTAGCCATAAAATCAGTATATGGTTTTGCTTCCCTGTGATGCGAGTATGATAAGCTTGACCAACCAATCTCTCTTCAACAGATCTTTGATCGATATCCACTGTAAGAGCTATGAACTTGTGAAACTCAAAGCCAATTAATACCTGCAGTGACCAACCGTATAGCATCTTTGGAGCCAGAGTTACAGAGAATCCGTCTCGAACCTTTATCCCAAGCTAGAAGAAGACCATGCACGCTTCAAAGCCAACAATAATGGTAAAGCGCACCACAAACTAGCCTTCTCTATTGCGAATTAGGCCCCGAAACCAGCTTTCCCTGGGTTTCCTGCCAGAGAGCTACCGTCAACATCTTGCTTGATAAAATCATCCTCAAGTCGTTGCCACGATAAAACTCGATGAGTAGTAGCTTTAGCATTATTATCCTTCCATGTTAAACCACAGTCTTCAGCCAATCTATCAATCTTCCTTGGCAGCCAAATCTCTCTTCCATAAGCAGTGCTAAAATGACAATATTTTAAAGCCTCCATAACCACCAAAGCACACAAAAAAACAAGTGAGCACTATCTGATGAAGCCAATTAAACAATCCAGCCAGTAACTTCAACACACCAAAACCCAGTGACAGTACTAAAGCCAAGTTTGTCCCATATACTCCTTGTTTCTCTATAATCTCGAAGGCAATGAAAGGCATCCTTACTTGTGTGGTGACATCTGTTGCATGAAGGACTCTCGTGGCTATTTGTCGAGCAAATCTAGAGATCTCATTAGTAAACTATTATGAAACACAAGCCATATCAACATTTTTTGTCTTCTTTGGAGCATGTAACCTTAACAGCCAAGTCCATTTAGTACAACACATTAGCTCCCTAGATCGAAATAACAACTAGTTGTAAGCTGACCTGACGTGTACAGTCCTGCCACGGATGGACACCAAGCAATATTACAGTCCTTGATCGTAGCATTCCTAGGGATGGGGTAAGTAATAACACGGTTCTTCAAGTGGTATCTGGCACGTAGCTAAATGTTGAAAATTCCAAGTATCATGGAGCCAAAGGTCCTTTACTACTGTATCTGTGACATGAACTACCGGGACCAAGATTGCTAAAATTCCCTCCTCAAAAACCATTTATCATGCCATAATCAAAGATCAGTACCAGCGCCTAGTCCGTAGACAAAATCATCTCTCAAGTAGCTAAAAGCCTTCATGATAGTTCCTCCCCGTCATAAGGACGTCCCAGATACCTCCCGAATGACCATTAGCCTCCCTATTGCTGCAGGCGAATAAGCTAGCTGCATCCAGAAATTAGAGGCTCTAGCAAACTGGATATGAGTTTCAAGTAGAACAACCAAAGAAGGATGGTACTTGCGTATTAAGTCTTTGCGATGCCTCTTGATATTCATATTAGCAGCACCCCGTACATTCCATACAAGAATATTAGAGCAGTCAGCAAAACAATTCATGATCAAAGTATAGATAGTAGAAGCAGCTTTCAACATCACTGACGTGTTACATCCATCGCCATCCCTTTGTCCACCCACGAGCTTAATTACCTTCCGATGAATTTCTACCTGCTTAGATAGATCATCCTTCAAACCCTCCGCTGGTTGCTGAATAGAAGATATAGTCCTTGGAAGAGCATTATCTTGACAAATACCCGGATCAAGAGGATTATCTTCCCTTCCCCGCATATTCCTATCACTTGTGTTTCGCGTTGTGGAAGCTGTAATTTTCAACATATTATTATCAACCAGAGATGTGCCAACAATAAAAGCCTTCATGGTAGCTCCATTAATGCTCAGAAGATCTGATCCCTTTGATCACATAAGCGTTCTTTAATTGCTTCTTGCCATTCCCACGCACCAGACCTTTAGCACCAGCAACCCTCCTCGTAGGGCTTGTAACGTATCTTACTTTAACATAATAAAAAATTATTAATATTTATTTTTTAATTATTAAAATTAAAAAATAAGTATATAAAAATAAAAAAATAAAAATTTTAATTGGTCTATATTTTTTGAAATACATATTCTATTGGTTGATAATGTCTCGAACACGAAAAACTTATTTAACAAAAAAAGAAAATAATATGAATTTTATTTTGAAGAAAATATGTTTTATGATAAGTGATGAAAATAAAAGTAAAATTGAATATCCTAGTTAAAAGAAAAATATACAAATGTAACACCAACGTTTAATACATTTTATTATTTATGAAAAAATATTATTATTTAATCAGAGATATTCCAAGTAATAGAAGCAGATCACAGAGTAAGATTACCGATCGCGGAATAAAAATAATATCACCCTTGTACTATACACAATTACTGGATATAAAATACAGTAATTTTGATATTCTTTATTATATGTTTATATCATCGGTTATTTATTAGTTGTGGAAATTGACACAAGGACCAAATTGTTACAAATAAGGAATTAAGGGGTGAAAATATGAGAAAATATATAGCAAGATCAAAATGTGATAGTTTAAGAGTAGGGGGACCAAATACACCTCTAACTCGTTTCTTGAAGAATAATAAATCGAAGCCTCAACGACATGTCACTTTTGAAATGGAGTCGTTTTTTGGATATGTTTGGGGTCATGCTGTCGTGTTGCCAAGCGAGGGAAAGAGGATGCCCACGATTCTGGAGGCCTGGCAGGGATTATTTTTTTGAAAAAAAAAAATATTTTTTAAAGTATTTTTTATTTAAATAATATTTTTTATTTTTAAAAAATTATTTTTAAAATCAGCTAATTAAAATAATCTAAAAATACTAAAAAAATATTAATTAAAAATAAATAAATTAATTAAAAAAAATTTAATTTTTTTTAAAAATGTGAAAACAAAAAGGTATAAGTGGTCAACCCTTTTTGAACAAATTTTCATATCTTGATCCTCCACGCAAACCTCCAGACAACGGTCTCGACAGCAACCGCCTCTCTTTTCTTCTAGACATCACGCCTCTTCCTTCATTGAAAAATCTGACAGACAGCCTTTGTTCATTTTAAATCAACGACAACCAACACACACATGGCCAAGACCAGCAGCAACAAGCCAACCACTCACACCACACCAAAATACAAGCCATACAATAGAAAAACACAATAATATTTTAGTATTCAAATAAATAAATAATATAATTTATTATAGATAGAATGTATTAGGAATGGAATTGTTCTCTATATATATATTTAGTCTTTTTATCTAAATTTTAAGACTAATTTCTATTGATTAAAATATTATGTGGTTACTCAAAACATTTTTAATTAATAAAATATAAAAATTCCTTATCTTTTCACTCATAACAAAAAATGTAATGCCGTATACATACAATAATAATATTTCTAATATATTCGGTCTTGACATAATATTTTATTAATTTTATTCAATTAGTTCATGTATTTTTATTTATATTAATTTTTTATTAATTTTAATAAATAAATTTAGTAAACACAAATAAATAATTGTCTCATTTTATTTATATAGCATAGATATTTGCATAAACTTTTCTATTCTTAATTACATAACCAGATTTTAATAAAAATAAAAATTACAAGGTCAAATAGCCAGTCATAGTACAAACTCTGAACATAAACAAATTTATAACGATGAATGTTATACCTGTGCAGTGTGTTACAAAGATTACAAAAGATGCCGCCATTAACAACTTGATCGTATAAGAAACAGAAAAGGCTCGCCGAAGAACTCTTGCCTATTATCCAGATTGAAAAGAAAAAAAAAATCGTGTGCTCCTACCATAATTTCCATTTCTGAGGCAGGGTCAATGATATCATTGACAATTGTTAATCTGCAGAGTGCATTTCCGATTATCATGGAATGAACGCATGCAGACATCTCAGTTAATAGAGGAAATAGCTAAACTTAACGGCCCTCATTTTCATCCAAGCTCCTGATCATGGTAAAGAAAGGCAGAGTAATTCAAGAATCAAGGAAACAAACAGATCCAAGCCCCGCGCGCAAGAAGTTTCCTTTAGGACATGTATCTTCAGGTGTGAAGATAAATTCTGCAACAGGAAACAAATTGAGACTGAAGAGCACGTGTACCGCAATTCTATCATCACCCTCTTCCTTCGGCTTCCTCTCAAAGGCGAACATAACTGCCTCTCTCTTTAACTGGAAGAGTTCTCTTGAGAAAAGATCTCCTGTTGAGAGACCAGCTTCTTTTCAAAGCAATCATTCGTCGCCAGGCAGCTATACGGCTGTAAAGAGCTGGGAAAAGGAAGCACAGAAGCACGAGAACTAGCACTCCCACACAGACAAACATCACATTGCGGAAACCAGCTTTCACCTCTGGGTTCTTCTGCTCTGTCCATGGAACTCCTCCCACATTCATGCCAAAGACTGTTATGAGTTTCCAAAAATGATTGCAGTATCAGATGATGCTTCTAACAGTTATCCAAGGTGTGACTATGACCAAAAAACAAGATAAGCAGGAGAGAAACGTTTACCTCCAGTAATGATTGACAATGGGAGGAATATTATTGAAAGGAACGAGAGATAGTACAATTTCTTGTTTATTTGCTCAGCCTGCCAGCTATCCAGACCTGCCTGAATTGCCGTGACACGATTTGATATAAACCCCACATTCTCTTTTAGCCTCCTTAGCCTTCCAATTAACTCTTCTAGGGAGTTTATGTCTTCACTGGAAAACCATTTTTTTGAAGAACATTTTTCTTTAACTCGTGGAAATACTTGCTCCCCATGAGCAATCACCTGAGTTCAGTTAAAATACAAGGTTTAATGCATGTGTGTCAATTTTATATTTTCCAAATATCCTAGAAACGATCCAAAATATCAATTTCTAGGATGCATTCCTGTACAACATGCAGAGATTATGCCATTGGTATAAAATTAAAGCACTTGAAAACCATTATGGTCACTGGCCAACTGCAGTGATTTAAACTTTCATGATATGGACCCCTAAAAGAATTCAACGATACCAAACAAGGACTTCAAGCTTCATGCATTCTGCTGTTGGACTAGAGTGGTCTTTGCACCTTATCCAGACTGATTTTGTGAGAGCATTACTCAAAAACCTACTTATGTGGCAATGTCCCTAGCAACTTATCTTTACAAGAAACCAAACAGGGTGGGCAAACTACCTGCAATATACGTTGAAGATTAAGATGCATTTTGGGAAATCTTCTATCATCAAGCATCTGTTTCTTCAGTGCAAAACCTCCTGCAGTAAACCATCAAAACAACACACACTTTCCATTCAAAAGTTTAAAAGAAATCATGTACCAAACAGAAAGGACATCAAATTTGAGTTTCAGGACAAATAGTAAAAGGAATGCTTTCTTTGCTAAAGATAGAGGCATGTAGCTGTTGCTGAACATGTTTTCTTGAGTACTTTGATGGTCCATAGACATGCTGATTTATCATATATTTTCACACAATCCAGACTTTCATGTAGACTTCTTTTTTTTTCCCTCCTCATGGAGTTCGCATAGATTTTAATTTAGCAAGAATAACATCCTGGGCATCATGCAATACTTTTGACAATAAAAATCTATTTTAAGGTAACAGTGAGATTCCATCATGTATTCAAAAGGACTTTATGTTTCAAAAAATTCGGCACATGGAACGACATGCCACATGAAGAAGGATAACTATCCTAGAACAATCGTTTGGGACATGATAACCAAATTTACTATACCTAGCCTCTTATTTAGATCCATCAATGTGGAAAACAATCGACTTTCTTTTTTTCGAACAGCAAATTGTTTCTCATATTATCAGGGAAGCTTGCCACATAGTATTTAGCATATTTAGCACATTTAGCAACAAGCTTCCCCTTTCACAAGTTAATCTGGCAATGCTTTGATGACCTTCTACCACGTGCAAAAAATGTTCTTGTTAGCCAACATATCGAATATCAGTTCAGTTCAGCATGACACTAGAATAACAACACATCATGCATTCCAAGTTGCAAGCTGCGGGTGGTAAGATTCATTGTTTAATAGGTGATATATATCCAATAAAATTGAATTTCAATACTGACAGAGAAAAACCACAAGGTCGCAAATGCAGGATTAATCCTATGAAATTTCATTTCAACACAGTGCTTTTTCGACAAGTTTCGATATCTCTATTTGTCATTTGTTTGCTACTTTTTGTAAGAAGGGCTGAATCTAAGAGGCTGCAATTTTCCAAAATTATAACAGAAGTAACACGTCCAAACAAGGATACACAACTACTACATAAACATATGGCATAAAGTGCATACACAAATAACCCTTCCAGATAAATTAAAAAAGTTACCACTCTAGGGTCACTAGAAATATGAAGCAAATATATGACCAGACTGGACTCAACACTTGTAACCATCTTCATCAACAGAAAAAGGCAACAAAACTAACAGTGTTTAACCCAAAATAAATCTAAATGGTAAGTGTAGAACACCACAAAAAAAAAAGGCAACCTTGATTCTGTAACAGGGACCGTAAGTTGTCATTATATAGGAATTTTACCTTTGTCTAATTCGAGCTCCACACAGTCTAGTTCCATCTCAAATTTGGTGGTAATATCTTGAAGGTGGTCAAGATGGGTGTCGATAATGTGAACAACAAGATTTGAGACAGATTCCGGCACGGGATTATCAGCCTCCTCTGAGTGGTTCATTGTTAATAAAAACTCAAGAACATGCTCTCTAATCACAATCCCGCTTCCTTCATTTTGATCCCCTCCACGATGTGAGGGAGTCCCACCACTTGAAAGAGTCTCCACACTAGGGATCTGAGAGAGAAGGGATTCACTTGTTGGCGAGAAACCCAATCTCGGAACCCGTCCTAGTGACACGGTAATCACCGAATTCTCAGTAACTCTAGCGGCTAATCTAAATGTATAATTGCTAGTTGGAGGACCAGGAGAATTAACTCTGAACACAAGTGCTCCATCAACATGACTACAGAAGGGTCCATTGCTAACTAGTGACAGAATATCTTGGAGTTTCAAAGGAGGGCAAAGAATGTCAATGAGGCTTTGTGCAAAGAGCGGAAGCTTCTGATTAATCTTTGGAAGCTCTACATGGTACCAACAGAACTCATTTTCTTTAGGTTCTGAAAAATCCCAATCTTTGTTGTAATACTCTCCCTTACCATCAAATATATAGGCTTTCTGTCTCACCATACCTGAAAAACGGGGGCGGTAGAGAGGGACACCCCCGAGAGGTGTATCCTCCTTGACGTCTTCGTCCATCTCCCCTGCCTCCCCGTTCCCAACAGTCTCTTCCCTATCTGGATGCATAACGTTTTAGCTATCTATGAATATCAAATCCAAAATGTCGCACGCATATAACTCAAGTCAATCCAATCCAAAAACTTGCTAAGTCAACTTTGCTAACATATGAATATATATGAATATGAGTTCAATATCAAAATCCTTCTTCAATGGTCAAATCACAAGAATATACATAAAAACTCCTTAATTGCTCCAATATCAGAGCTGAAGAAGGCGACACTGAATCGAATCAAAATCACTTAAGACTGCCTCAATAGAAGTCAGAGCCAGCACTAGAGATGCAAGAAGGGAACCTAACAGAATTCTTCGCAAAATATGCAACAAACAAGTAATCCACACCTATAAGCCTCAAACGTTCCAAATTGTCTGCTCATCAAACCCTGAAACAAGGAATACAAATCCCCAATCTTTAAGCTTACACTCAGTCCCAAAAAATCAAAATGATCGCATATAATCCTTAATTAAACACAAAGAAAGGAGTTATTTTACCTCATTGAAAAGATTGAAACTTTGCGGAGGAATGGCCTCAATAAGAAAAACCCAGATCAAGAATCCTCAAAAGCCACCAAAGATCAGCAAAAAGAGAGCAAATAAACCCAAAAGTCCTCTTTCGGTCTTTGGTTCAACAATAAACAACCAGACAAACCGTATTGAATTGTTCAAACAGGATGCTAAAAAAAAGGGTCACCTTTTCAAGAATAATTTGAAAGGAGAGAAAAAATCCAAAGATTATAAGAGATGGAAGGCACAAACACGTATACGTGTTGTTGCAGGTTATGCAGCATCGAGGAAACTTCCTTGGATATTTTAAATAATTTTACTTCAAAACAATAATATACAGACCAAAACTGTCATGTTTACCACATTAAAATATCTTCACGTTGATGGTCAAAAATACAAAAAAAAAATAATCAATTTCATCCACGTCCTATTTTTTCGGTTGACAAAATTGTAGTCATTTTGCAGTGTAGTGGTCACCTTCTTCACCCGTTATAGGAATGGGATGATAGCAATTTGCAGGTTCGTATTTCGTCCAGAAAAGGTAGAACAGGTTTACCACGTCTGGATAACAATTTGAATTACCAGAGTTTATTGGATTTTTGGCTCTTGCCTTTTCTATAAGGAATTTATGTTTTTTAAATTTTTTAAAAAATTAAGATAATGTGGACAGAGACTCGTTCAAATTCATTGTTGTATTGTAATGATATTTTTGTACAAAATGGTAAAAGCCAACGAAGTGCTCGAGAGCAAAATAATATTTTGCTGAGGTTTTAACTCTGTTTTGCTCACCTTTTTTTCCTGTAAAATGACTTTATTATTTTTAAAAAGCAAAAAAACTTAACCTTTTGTTCGTGCTTTTTTATTCTTTTTAATTTTTTCAAAACAGTAAAGTGATTTAATTGCTTTTAAAATCAAAATTTACCTCAGTGTATTTTCATTATGTTTTTTTTATTATAATAAAAAAAATAGAGAGGTAATTTGATAATTTAATATAAACAAATATTCTTAAAAAAATAATTATTGTGTGGTCATGTGTCAACATGGGGGTAATATATGTGCGTTGCAAGCGGCGCATGCGAAATCTTCTAATTGACAAACTCATTATTCGAAAGTAGTGTTGAAATTTCATTAGCCGTCACTGGATGATGCGTATAATTAATGGACCTCTGGTTTGCCAATAAATTTTTATTTTTTTTCTTTTTATTTCTCTTTTCTTTTTAATTTCCATGCCAAATTTTTAAATTTTCTTCATATTTGATCTATATTTTTTTATTGTTATTTATTTTATTTAAAATAATCTATAAAATTATATTTTTTTTCAATTTCATCCTTTAATATTTTCATATATTATATTTGCCCATCATTCTTTTGATTATAATTTTTTTTTGTTTTTCATTTTTTTTCTCGATTTATTTTAATTTTCAATTTTGTCACTCCTATTTTTATTTCATTTAATTTTTATACAAGATTTGATCATCGTTTTTTTATATTGCTATTTATTTTGTTTTTTAATTTTGAATAATTACAAATTCGCTTTATGATTTTTTTTCGAGTTAGCATTTTATAGGATAACTCGTTCTCATGACATGAGTCACATGTTTCAAAGAGTAGTCTGAATTGATTTCATTGTTTTAGGGTCCTTTTAAATTATTATTTTAATTCATTATTCGACATTGAGTTATTAGGCCTTTAACTTTGTGATTTTTGTTGTTTTTCTTTCTATAAGGTTATCACAATCTCATATCTTAAATAGCGGATTGATCGAGTTAACTTAGGTTTACTTGGAGTTTTTTTATTAATTATTTTTTGTTTCACCTTTCATTATCTAATTTTCTTGAGAGTTGACATTAAATGTTTTTGTACAAAGATATCACGACCTCACAAGCGGATAATGAGTTTGACTTGCTCATTAGAGTTAAGTTTTTTTGTCCG
>Ga0307517_10008472_pt1 | contig 14755 bp, 12 predicted proteins | sample 23_EM_MG_FD_194515 | JGI IMG/M metagenome (GOLD analysis project Ga0307517, IMG submission 194515) | Populus trichocarpa ectomycorrhiza microbial communities from riparian zone in the Pacific Northwest, United States - 23_EM | ecosystem: Host-associated > Plants > Roots > Unclassified | place... | reverse complement strand
ATATTTTTATATATATATATATATATATATATATATATATATATATATATATATATGGATGTCTAGATTAGCTTATGCGCACCTCGACTAATCTCACGGACCCTGAAATTAACAACTATATAAACTTCTAGTGGCCCTGAAATTAACTACCTTTGCTTTTATATTTTCAGAGGCTTTCCTCTCCGTCTTCGTCAAGCTATGAAGAAAAGTGACTCCCCGCAATTCTGTGCACCTATACTACCTTCTTAAACTCCTCTCATAACCCTTTAGCCTCTACTTGTATCCTCCATATTTTTTTTCTTAATTTTTATAATTTAATTAGATAAAATAAGAATGATGAGATTTGAAATTCTTATATTTCAGTTATTAATGTTTTGATACCATATTAAAAGTCTATCTCAACTCAAAAGCTTAAATTCTGGATAAAGATCAAGAATAGTTAAATATTACTTTCTAGCAATGCCTAACAATTTGCAGTCAATTTTCTAAACCCCTCTTCATTGAATCCTGGTGTTCTCTAATCCCAGAATAATTAATACTTTAAAAGAAAATTGCGAAATCAGTTACCCGTAATGAAAAATGCCAATGGATGTCTTTAAATCCTGATGTTCTCTAATGTGATCATGCTTTGAATCCCTGCTGTCAAACCTGCCTGGACAAATTTTAACCACATGAAGTATTTTCAGATGGAAAGCATAAAATTGCTCATGTCTGTGAAAGCACATGGTCTTGTCTCACTATAAAATTACTTGTCTAGCTGCAGATCGATTGTTCCAAGTTGGCACAGTACTTGTTCCTGAAAACACTTTAGTTGTTGCCTTTTGTTAAGTATAAAACGTGGGGGTTAAAGCTTCTAGTTCTACATGCATGCACTTGCTTGCCTGTTGACAAAATTAGGATCATATAATATACCAGGATTGAGACTGCACTTGAAGAGTACGAGACATGCATTCTGCATTCAATACGAAATATTATATCGAATCACATGCTAGAATCTGTCCATCTGGAAACTCACTCTGCCAAATTTGCTTAGGGTTTTTAAATCAGAAATAACCACTTTATTCCACTCCTATTTTTTGAGCAAAACTAGCCTTTCCATGAGTTCCTTAATGGTCACTAATGGGAGTTTAGTCCATCGACAGTCTTCCTTGCAGAGCGTGGAAATTGATAAGATCCAGATGCAAGCCCTACTCATCTTCAAAACTTAAAGAAAGTCATATACACATGCCCTGTGAGGTTTTCGTTCAGCCTAAAATCCATGAAACATATCGCACCAATTCACAACTATGATTTGTCATGAACTGGAAGAGAAAAAAATAAAGTCAAATGGTTGATTAGTAATGCTTTAAACAAGAACCATGCCAATAAATACAGAACTCTGCCATTACAGCATGTATATTGGCTTTTGCTTCAAGATACCTGCAGACCAGGAGACATCCCATCTCATATGAAAACAGTTGACCTTATAAAAAAACACATCCATTCATTGAACGCAATACAGGGATTATGGAATGGCTGATTAAAATATATTGCAGGAGATAAACGAATCACCCCATCAACATGGGATTTTCTTCTTTATTTTTGATAATTGATATCAAAGTACATTACCAGCCATCTGTACTCATAAAAAACAGGATGACATCTTCTTGATAGAGGCAATGGTCGGTGGCTACCATTTTTATTTAGCCAATGTGTGTGTTTGTCCTTGTTGTAACATGGCAGCCAATCTTATTCATCCAAATGGAAGCATAGCCATTAAATCAGTCACAGACAATATTATAGCAGTTCAGTTTCTTGTGTCCATAAAAGAGGATTGTTTAGCAGCTAGTGTTGATTAGTGTTTTGAACTGTGATAACTTTTACTGTGTTTGATAAAGGAGGTTTTAAAAAAATCTATAAATTATTATTTTTTATAATTAAGTTTTTAAAAGAGAGTTTTGAGTGAGATCCATGTAAAATTATAATGTGTTAATTAACTAAATACTTTTAAAACAATGATTGAAGCAAAACACAGCTTTAACCACGTATTACTACACTACCACACTGACCCTGATGTCAACAATATTTTAGGACTAAAGCCTTCAAGTTTGGAGTGGTTTTGAGGTGCACAACCACATTGGCTTTTTGAGGTTCACCAAGATTGGTTGAGTGAGGATTTCATTACTTTATCTGATGACTATAATGACAAAAACTTCACACCTTCCTTAACCATGTGAAAGTTCTAACCCCACCAAGAAAAAAAAAAAAAGAGAAGAAATTTCCAACTTTTATCCAACCATTAAAAATTAACTAATATGATGCTTAGTTACATATATTCTTATATATCCAAATAAGAGAAAAGGTTGAATTACAAACATTCCCTTCCATCACTTACCTTTGCTAACCCTACCCTTCCTTACCCTTCTTCCATCCAAACATAATGTGTACAAATTACAACTCAGTTTTGCAACAATGCATCTCTATCTACCTTTAAACTGCAGTTCGTCCATAGGCTTTCAAAGTTCATTGGAAGAATGAGACAAATTGAGGAGCATAGAGGTTCTTCTCTACTGTTGAAGAAAATGAAGTTCTTCTATAGATGCTATCTTAAAGTCTATCTTCCATTATTGATCTGCATCTCCTTTCCTTTCTTTTTTTTTAACGTAACAAAGATGATTTAAACTTGAGTCCTGATCGTCATGGTGGGAAGAGTACCACTAGATTAGATGGCCATTAGTAATAATATACCATTCTTTAAGCAGAAGGAAGAGCAATTGCCAACAAAGTACTGGTTTATTCACATTCTTCATCACTGCTCATGCGTTGGATATAATACAAACTTAAGCTAAAATAATCTGAACTGTTTAGAGCTTAATCACACAACAGGAAATGTGGAAAGAAAGTAGAGCAATGAAGGAAGAGAACAAAAGCTTCTCTACATATCCAAAATCCCACTTTACTAGCTGTCTCTAGCTATGATCTTCTGCAAAGATTTTCACATCATCACATTGGCCAAGGAATTGACCCTCCTGCTGCCAAAACCTGTTGCTCAAGCTGCAATCATACAAATAGAAATCAGTTGCTTGTGAAACAATGTTCAATCTTAACAAGTTAAATTCTTTCTCCCTTTTTTCTCTTATTTCCTCTTACCTTGAACAGAGTTTCAAGCTTAGTTTTCACCAGGGAGTACTCATTCTTCACTTGCTGGAGACATTTTTGACACCTACACCACACCCAATTTGACACCAGAAACATGAAACAGTGGATAACAATACTTTTTTAAGATTGAAACGAACAATTTGTGGGGTAAAGCTACACCGAAACAATCTGAAATATTAGTTGAAGAGAAACTTACCCTTCAATATTTCGCTCCTCGCAGTAGTTGCGGAAGGCAATGCAGACTCTCTGAACTCTTTGAACCCCAATGCTGTTATTTCAAGACCTCTTTCAATGGTATATACGAGATGGAAGAGATATAAAAGAAAAAAATATTCCCATGATATATAGCCAAAATTGGTGTGGTGCAAAAATGTTATATAGCCATCACCCAAATTTTTAGGATCAATTAACCATGAATAAAACTAAGTTGAGAAGTAAAACTGAACATTGCATAGACAACTGCACTGATTTGAAACTTGAGTGTAAAACTCTTTAGCCAGCTGTACTGCCAATGGTGAGACATTTGCTTCAAGCAAGTGACAAGTTTTGTGTTACAAATTTGACTTTAAGCTATGAAACCATAACAGTAACAGTCAAAATCTGTTATATGTGCTGGTTGACATTGTTGGAGAAAGTGGAAACAAATTTCATCCACTGAAGGGGAAAAAAAAAAAAACCCTTTCACTATGACCACCTAGGCATAATAGTAGATTCAGCTTCTAGTTAAACAAGGTGATTGGAGATCACCTGGAGCTGCTGCCCTTCAACTGGTGAACATGAGCATCAATTTTTCTGTAATCTATACTTTGCTGCTCTCTATTCAATACCAAAAAAAATTACATTAGGACAGTGGAATCTACCAAGATATTTAACACAAAATAAAGAAGAAAAAGAAATGTTATAGGAGATCTACAGAGTTAAAATTCTCACAAATCTTTGGCTAGCTCATTGATAAGCTTTTCAGAGTCTTCAAAGAAAAGAGTCACCAGTTCAACTACGAAATCTGGGTTGCTCTCATCTTGAAGTTGCTGAAGTTGGTTAAACTGGTCATCCAAAAATCCCTTCACACACACACACACAAAGAACTCATCAACAACCAGCCAGAGAAAGACCAAGCAAAGTAGAAACAAAAACAAAACAAAACCTAAGCATAGCTTCTGCTTCTCTTCAAGACATATCTACAGTAATGTTAACATATTGCAAGTTATGCTCTGACCTCATCAAACAGTTGGCCTGTGTAGTCGACTAACTGCCTTTGCAACTGAACCACACTATCCATTGTTAGCTTTTCTCAAGTTCTTTGCTAGCTAAGTTACTTTGCAGATCTTCTACTTCTAGCGTGTAGAACTAGATGAAGTACATTAATTTCTTTGAAAAACTGTAAAAGCAAGAAAAGGGTCTTTGTAGCTAAAGATTCTTTCTTGCTTTTATAGTAGAGAGTAGACCGCTATAATGAGGATGTGAAGTTACTCTTCTTTGTATTATTGGTCTTTTACTTTCCCTCCCTTCTCTGGGTTTGTGTGTTTTTTGTTTTCTTTCTTCTCTCTCAACTCGATGCATCCTTTCTTTTATTTACAGGTTTTGTACTGTGTTTACGTTCACTTTAAAAATATATTAAATTAATATTCACTCCACTTGAAGATCACTCTGCACACAGAAATTTATTTATTACGATAATTTTATGTTTTTTCAAACAAAAAATAAAAACCCATTTTACATCACAACTTTAAATACGTTATCAAATTGTCTTAAGAAATTTGACAGCATCACAAGATCCACAACTTGATTCCAATCCATATCCCTTTCACCTTTCATCCCTTTACTTCCAGTAACAGATAACCAGAGCTATAAAACCCGGCCTAATTTATATACTTAACTCTTGTTCTTAATGTCAACGAAGATCAAAAGACTATCTAATTATTTCAATACTACAAAACTAGTTAATTAATTTCAATTAATTACTAGACTAATTTATAATTAACTCTTGTTCTTAACTTTATCTTAATTTCTAAAGACTTGACAGCTCCTCCTCTCAAACCAAGAAAACAGGACTCATATTATTAATTGGAAGCTGGTACGCCAAATAACAGTACTCATATTCATAGTGTTAAGATACAAAATTAAGGAGAGCTAAACCCCATATTATTATTATTTTATGTTGGGCATATGATGAAGGAACAAGTGAAAGTGATGTGAAATCTTGCTGCGTTTATGTCTCTGGGAATTTTTTATGGGGGGTTTTTTGTCTCTTCCAAGTGAAATGAATAATAGTGATTGCTAATGCAAAATCTCTCTCTCTCTCTCTCTCTCTCTTCAATGATGGAGTTGCTATGGATAAAAATATTAGACTTGTTCGATGAATATATTTACTTTTATCTTACCTACCTACGTACTCCCTTCGTCTTCTTCTCTTTATCCTCCAATATTATCTCTTCCTTTTTCACTTTTACTCTTGAGATTATGGTCATAATATCATGGATATTTATGCATTGACGTTTTTGAAGATAATTTTTTTAATGAATCCAAACCTTTTTTTTTCCAAGCTAATATTGTTTAGAGGTCGATTTTTAATAGATAACGAAAGAAAAAAAGATTAGGAGAAAATTCATTGATACGAGTATGAATGATCTTTTTAAGATTAAATATTTTAATTTTAATATAAGAAGATATATAAAAAAATCAATATTAAGATTGTATTTATTAATGTCTCAAGAGGATAAACGCACCAGGTTAGAGGATTAAAAATAAAAATATAAAATAATTTTATTTTTTAAATATTTTTAAAGTGAATTTTTATAATTTAAAAATATATATCTCCTCTGTCTGCATAGCCGACTTAAACAAAGAGCACTTAAGATCTTCACTTAACAAAAGACTTCAAAAATAAATAAGGTGTATATTTATATTTATCAATTATATTTTGTGAAATAAAAATTTCTCTCACTTAACAAAAAACGATATATGTAAAAAATAATAATAAAATAATAATTGCTAGTTTTCTTGTGCTAGTTGTAGCATGTGATTTAGGGCAAGCGCAGAGTTCTGAGTTGTTAACAGCTTTCATTTTTCTAGCACGAACATGTCTTGGATTTTAGTGCAGTTTGTGGGGAGACATGCAAGTTGATTTGAGAGAATAGCTAGCAATGTCTATATACGACTCAAACGAGCCATAATTAGTTGTGATAATTCAAGCAATATCTATAGCAACTTCATCCATATATTCAAGATAATAATGTATGTTTTTGTATTTAAAAATACATTTAAATATATTTTAAAAGTGCTTTTGATCTGAAAAAATATCAAATTGATATTTTTTATATTAAAATATTTTATATTTTGGCGTTTGAAAATGTGTTTAAGCATATTTTAAAAGTATTTTTCGCTAAAAAACATCAAATTAATATTTTTATTTTTGTTTTTTCAATGATTTGGATGTATTAATATAAAAAATTAAAAAAATATTATTTCAATTCATTTTTAAGTTAAAAATATTATTTACCACGACACTAAAAAAACACCTTTTAACTTGAGATTTAGAAATCTTTTTTGCAGCTACAATTTTGATATATCCTAGCATCATCTCCAATCAAATTCAAAATGTTCAATTAACCACTCAAAACACTGAAAATTACAATTCAACTATTTAAATTATTGGGTTGCTTTGTGTTCAAATTAGCTATAAATAGTTATTATTATTTTTTTATTGTTATTGTTGTAATCGTTATTCCAATGATTAGAGTATTTTAGAATGAATTTTGAGAGCTGATATTAGATTAGATTATTTATAGTCAAGCTTGACTCATGCACATAATCTATTTCTTACAACTTTTATATTGTTTAAATTTGAAATAATAATGAAGCAATTCATTTACCAACTCAACCCAACATCATTACCCGTAACATTTTGCCTCATTTTTTCTTTGAACAAATTCTATGCCCTACGGCAACGAATACTAGTGTCCTATCTCACTAACGTACAAATCTCAAATTATAAGGAGAAAGTAGTGGTGGCATCTTGGCTAAACTTGATCAATCCAGTCGGTAAGGGCTTTGGGCTAGATTTTATAAAATCAGATAGAAATTTAATAACTTGACAAATTAATTTATAGCCGGATCAAAATCTATTTTAACTTTATTTTTTTAAAAATAATATCATTTTGATTAACCTAAATCAATTTAAATTAATCCATTTAACCAGCAACCCGTGAGTTTAATAATTTTGAGTGATAGGCTCTCCCGTGAACATATGGTGTTTTGTCTTGACACTCCATTGAAAATGAAAATGATGGTGAATTAAAAACTTGGACCAACTTGGCTTCATATCCAACCAAACTATGCATGCTGTACATTGATTATTTTCAATGAGCAACTATTACTGTACACCGAACCATGTGACTGTGACCAATGCTCAAATGGCTCAGGTTCTAGGCCGGCTAATCACCAAGTCCATCGGCTAGACCGGAACAAGTTTAATAACCATAGGCAAAACTTGGCACGATGTCATTTCAGGGCAGCAGGGCTAAAGGGAGTTCTGCATCATATGTCAACGCCAATTTCTCTAGGGTAGTTTGCTTTGGGCAACATGGTAATGAATATAGAAAATCTTGGTGACTAATTGAAGTGCAAGCAGAAAGGACCACCCCTTTGTGCACCGACTAATAAGAACTGGGCTATAGGAAGAATCCAAAAATTTATCTGAAAATAACATGACCTGTGGAAGTTTCAGCAAGCACAAACACCAGCTTGAGATATGCGGTCAGCCACACCATGCAAATCTGCCGCACCACCGGCACAGTGATGCAAGGTTTTTAGGGTTTTACAGACTGCTATGCAGGATATACGTGCCTTCTTTTGACTAAGAGGATTCTAAAATAGCATAACATCGAAAAATTCCGAAATTCAAGTACATGCAAGAAACAACGAACCTGAATTAGCACTGCATGAGAATAAAGCAAATCCACCTGATAGGCTGCTATTGCTGAATCTGTAATTGTACACGGATACGAGTTGTTAAGAAAAGAAAAGGCATGCCGATATGATTTGAATTTTTTTTCTTTATTCATTTTTTTTTCTTTTTCTTTGAAGAACAAATAATGTTCCACAGCACATAAAGAAGCTTTCCCCACAAATCATTGGTATTTGAATATCAATTTACAAAATGTACATGAGAATTGGATGGGCAGAAGCCTGGCATTTGCACTGGCCGTAATATATCTGCCAGAATTATCTCACTTCTCGTATCAATCTGTCAGTAGCATTCCATTGTCGAAAGGCAATTATTGCCCACATTTATCAATTAGAATCAAACCACCCCATTAGGCCGACTTTTGCAGAACAAATTGAATTGTAAGGAAAGGCAGCTTGAACTAAGCAGAACTTGAAAACAGGAAAACGGACATCAACCTGCCAACAAAATAAAAAGACCAACTCATCAGGATGGGGTATGAACAAATTATAGCACAATGCGTGCTGACTGTAATTGAAGCGTGCAAAACATGCTCCTATTCCTTTTTTGGAACTATTCTTGATACAGTTACATGCAAAGGGTTTGAGAATCCAAACAAATGTAAGCAATCTAATGTATATGGTAATAACATCAACATAGAAAAGCAAGAATAAATTATGCAAAATTGAGGAGCAAGAAACTGTATACTCAAAATTCAGCAACCACATTTTAAATATTTAGTAATTATGTTCAATATTCATGTCATGAAAGAAAAAGATTTGCATTCACACCTTCTTCGGAGAAAGAAAAAACACCTCCAAGCATGTCGTCATTGTCACCATCTTCCTCAGATTTATCTACATCACAAGGACTGCTGCTGTTGTCCACAAAAGTAAGAACTTCAGTTGATTCTTGACATTCATTCAATTCTGACACTTTACAGTAACCCTCTTGAAAAAACAGCTCAAAATCTGGGGAATAATTTGCTGGTCCCTCATCTATGATGTTCATGCTCAAATCCGATCGAATGGAACTTAAGTTTGAAGCTTCACTGGTGAAACCACTTTCTGATGACTGAACTTCTTTTGCAATCATTCTTCCAGCAGTATGTGGATCATTTGTTAAAGATGTTACATTACTATTGACAAAATTACTATTCTCAGCAGGAGAAGCATCTATTTGAGCTTGTTTGAATGAAACTGAACATATATCTTTGTTAATAGAGCTTTCATACAGGATGGGTGATGCCAACATAGAAATCCCTCCTTCACCAGCGTTAGAATTAGCAGCTTGCAGCATGGAGGGATAAAATTTTGTTGATGATCCTGGTGAACATGTCAAGATTAAAACAAGTCACATCATATCTAAAATCCATACAACATCAAAACTGAAAAAAATGGCATACCACCATCTGAACTTGGAGCTGAATCAGGTGAGACCAACTCAGAGTGAGAAATAACAGCATCTTCAGACTCTTTGACTCCACGAGATTCAGAAGATGAAGATGAGTATCTTACATCTCCAAGACCCCTGCACAAAACAAAAAGTTGAGTTCACATCTGAAATGGACTCGCTTGACAGGAAAATTTTGGAGACATTGTTTAGATGGATATTTCCAACTATTTGCCCACTTCCTACCCCTACCCCCTCAAGCAACCACCATCAATATTTTTTCTTACGATGACATTTTAAGAGTTAGTTACAAAACAAACCCAATAAACTTTCAAATTCCATGCAAGAAGACAAAATAAGAGATGCATTGCTTTGAATTAAAGAGTGCAAAACCTTTGATGAGTATATTTTGCTAAATTTCCCATATTATTAAGAAGCATAAATCATTTGTCACCTGTCTAACAGTTTTTTAATTAGTTGTTTCTCAAAAAAAATTTCATTCTAAGCCCCTCTTCATTTAATGCTTCCATTCTTCTGAAGGTCACAGAAAATTTAATGTCAATGAGCTTTGTAGTAATTGTCAAAGAAAAAAAAGAAAAATTCAAGAAATGCAAAATGGATTAACTGAGAGAGTTCCCAACAAGAAATATGTGCAAAAAGAAGCGCTTTAAGAGTCTCAGGTGTGAGCAAATTTAGTTTTCACTCTACGAAACCATTATTCAGCGGGAACAAGCCTTGCATCTTTGTTTTCACTCTTGCACAATTAGCAAGCTCAATATGAGAATTTTACGAACAGCCTCCAACTTACCATTGCTAAAAAGAAACAGCTGAAGTGGGGTGTGATGCGCTCTTAAAATAGAACTAAAACACGTGAATATGGAAGAAGAATGATTGAGGTAACATCACTTAACAATTATTCACAGTTACCATAACTACAATGCAGAAAAACTTGTGAATTACCGTTCGCTCCATTCAGGAGACCTGTGAAAATGGTCAAAAACAGGCAGCAGGTCCTTCCGCCTAATCTCAACCTCATGAACAGGAACCTTCTCTATTTCAATCTCTTGACCAGTTTGATCTTCACTGATGTTCTCTTCTTTAGGCCCCAGATGACTCATTGCATAGAAATACATCTAAAGCATAGAGGGGATTGAATATAAGCAAAGTTGAAACATGATAAGTTGAAACACTGCGTACTGATCTTCTGAAAAATACCTTAGATTTCTGCCAAAGTGGTATTCTCCAAAAGCTCATCTGCACCTCTGCATTGGAGAGATACCAATGAGATGGTTCGTGGGACATCACCAATTGCGAATGCGAAATACCATCATCTTCACCATCAGACGTGTCCATGACTGTCTCTTTAGTTTCTTGTCCTCTATGAGTGATTCCAGAAATGCATTCCTCCCTTTCAGGCCAATCTGCTCTTCGGCAAACATCCCACCATTGGATGGATTCAACATTCACTCTTAATTCCTCATCTTGCATGTGCACTGAAGAAGCTGGCCCATTTCTTGAAGCAATTTCGCTTGGCTCTCCACCCACTGATGACAGCAGTTTATATTGAACTACATGACCACAAGGAGTGTAAACCATTAGGTGCTCCAAAGAGTTAACTTTTCTCAAGTGAGCAGATTGCGAATCTTGGTGCACACAGCTATGAAAAACAGCAGCTATAGCACCAGATGGAATTGAAGCCTTTCCTGCTGCAGAAGAAGTAGCATTGCTAACTGTGTTGAGCCATCCAGAGTTATTATTTTTAATTCTGCTCACCACAGAAAGGGTAACGGGTGATGGCGGCGATGAAGAAAAAGAATGCTGGTTTACCAGGAAAGATGGAGTGGACCACCATGGTAAGGATACAACAGGAGAAAGAGCAGGCCCATCAACATGGGAATTATGTATTTGAAGAACATTCTCACCGCCAAAAGGGGAAAGCACAAAAATATGGCAAGTTCCCCTGGATGAAACAATGGCAATCCACTGACTGTAATGACTAAAGCAAATGTCTTGTATAATCTGTATGACAAACACAAAGGAATACGCTCTATGAATATACGGGCAACAATGATATTGAGAGCCAGGGAAAAAAGGAACTTACAGCGGGGGTAATGCCACGATGCAGCTTGTAAAGGTGAACATGAGAAGAGCTCCAATCATAATTCTTAGCGCCTTGTCCACTCTGAGAGCAGGATGGCATAATCCGAAAAATATTTATATTGTTCCCATGAATAGAGGCAGTGACCAAAAGTGTACCACTTGGATCAAAACACAGAGCAGAAATTGGACTAGTATGAGCTCTAAATTGAGATATCACAGCTCTGGAAACAAAATCTTTCACAACTACCTGCAATAGAACATTTAAGTAAGAGAGAAAATATTGGAGTTACACTGGAATGTTAACACCAGATGCTTTCTGCCATGTGCTTCTGGTACTTAAATGTCTAGAAAAGTAAAAGACATACCTTTATATTGGAAGACAAAGCAAAATATAACTTAAGAGCATAATTTCATTGGAAGAATGAAACATATAAGCCAGGACATGAAAACTAGTTTTTAATTTTCAGTCACATCATTGCATACTCCAAATAAAGTTCCAGTTCTCAGCTTGTTGAAAACTAACCATTCCAGCAGTATCTGTATCTGCTGAATTTGTTGCCCCACGACCAACTTTCCAGCTTGAGTTTGAAGATACAGGAGAACTAGAACCATCAGGCATAAGATCATGGCAATATCTAGACAGAGTTTTGTAGCCCATGTCTCCCAAATTTATTAAACCAGTAGCTAATTGCTTACTAGATTCCATGGCATACCGAGCTACCAGACTCCCACTGCCAGGTGAACTTGATGGACTTACACCCAGAGGAGTAAGACTTTGTGGACTCAAGCGGCCTGTATTTAACACCAGTGGGTTGTCAGAAGCATAGGCTAACCACCTAGGACCCACAGCCATAGGACCATAGCCGATATTAACCCCAACCATTCCTTGACCTCCCAATTGAGGGACAGGATAAGTGAGAACACTGAATTTGTTCTCAAAAGTGAGGGCATCGAAGCAGTATATCTGCCAGCACAATCAGGAAACAAAAAAGATATCAAGAGTGTTTCAATCGCTTAGCTCCACTAATTAACCAAGCCATAATTAATTTACAAAATCTTCAATTAGCAGATGATAAAACTTCATCCAATAGATGTCTTCATTAACTAGTAGCAGCACAGCAACCATCCCATGTGTGATTATTCTGGGTTTTCAAAGGAACTGGTAAAAACTCCACAAAAACTAGCAGCATATATGAATACACTAGAAGTTACAGTGAAAAGCATCTTAGGTAAAGCTTATGCTTACTTGTGTTGCAAGACCCACAGCAACGATCCGCTGACTGCTTCTAACCATATAGACAGTCGAACGGAATCGCAGAACATGAACATAATTATGAGACCTCAACGAGTAAAACCGAACAATAGTCGGAGAGATGGCAACATTTCCCATATGAGGCTCATTAAATCCATCTCTCCCACTGAGAATTGGACCTGAGCTCTTTGATTCATCACATGCAACAACCAAGAGCAAAGGATGTGATGCCCTATATCCCTCTCCTTTGCAACCCTCAGACTTTGCAGGGAGGGGCTGCATCTGTAAAAACGTAACTGGATCATCACGTCTAGACACTAGTTCCGTGATGTTAGAGGCATCTTCAACATCAATGACTTGAAAGCCACTGGAGTACCCAAGTAAAAGAACGTTCCTCAAGGAACCAGGACCAAGCTCTAGTTTGTCAAATGAGGCCCAGAGCACCTGTTTCGCCAAACAATAAAATACCAAATCACTGCATGTAAGGTACAAATCGAAATGCAGCACAATTAAAAGAAACCAAACAGCTCTAAGCGAAAATTGCAAGCCAATAAAACATCAAACTAGCACCATTGCCTGTCAAAAAAGCATTTCCAATATCACAACCTGGCATTGCAGTTCTTTCTCTAACTCTCCACAAAATTTTAAGCATCTATATTCTATTAGAAACCCAGTCACTTCACCCCTCCCATTCGATCTCAAGTCACTTAATTCCATGACAATCGGCTTCACTAGCAAAGCTCGCAAGCAACATCCGCAATCCTATCGACTTTTCTAATAAACCCCTACAATTACAGTAATGCCAAGTAACTTAAATCTACTAATTTCACAGAAAATAAATAAATCAATCTTGAAATTCCGAAATAATTCATTAGTAAACCCTTAGACTACTTCAAGAAAATGAAATAAAAATAGAATAAAATAAATAAAACACGTCTTTTCAAAATTTAAATTTTAGTGCCCTGTTTGGTTAAAAACTAAAAACCTAAACTAAACTACGCTGCAATCATCATTTCCGTTTCTTTAATTTCATACATCTTTTTTAGCAACCAAACAAACAGTAACATTGAATATTCATTAAATTAAAAAAAAAACATATTTAAGTTCAAATTATTAAATTCGACAACTAAAATAAAGTGACATAAACTACAAAATCAAATAAAAAGCATAAAAAATACCAAAAAAATTTTAAGGAAAGAACTGAACCTGGTCTTTGTGGTCGTGGTGGTCACCGGAGACGGAAGCAGCAACAGAAGCGCTGGCTGACCGGACACCGGAAGAAGCGGTTTTAATACAAGAAGAAATGAATTTCAAAGAATTTGGAATAAACCGGTTGTTTTTACTGTTATTGTGACTGCTGCTGCTATTACTTTCTCCTTTGTTGCTATTATTCTTCATAATAATCAAGAGATAAAAAATAGAAAATCAGACAGTCACCGGCTACCGGCGATCGATCATGTAAATTGGATAAGAATAGCAAGTTCCGGTGAAAAATTGAGTTTAATTTTTCCGGCGATGTGAAATAGAGAGAGAGAGAAAGAGATAGGCCGAGTTTGGTTAGGTGGATTATTGTTTGAGTATTGACTTCAGAGAGAGAGAGAGACGGTTTCTTGGAGTTCTTGGCTTTGATTTTGTGTTTACATCTTGTTGATGGAAATGGAAATCTGTGTGAGCGCGTGTAAGAGACGCTCTATTTGAGAGCGTGTGTGGTTGTTTTGTTTTTTTGTTTTTTGGAGTTAATTTGAAGTGGAAGGTAAGATTTTGGGGAATTTCAATGGGGTCCTTGAAGTTCAATGCAATGACAAATTCGATTTTTTTTTTAATTTTTCTTTTACTTTGGAGGTTAAAGAAATGTTTCCCAGTTGGTATCTTAAGAATATAAGGTTTTTTTCATCATTTTTTTTTACGAGTGGAGTATGGGAAATTAT
>Ga0307517_10008470_pt1 | contig 14757 bp, 20 predicted proteins | sample 23_EM_MG_FD_194515 | JGI IMG/M metagenome (GOLD analysis project Ga0307517, IMG submission 194515) | Populus trichocarpa ectomycorrhiza microbial communities from riparian zone in the Pacific Northwest, United States - 23_EM | ecosystem: Host-associated > Plants > Roots > Unclassified | place... | reverse complement strand
GGAATGATATATACAGAGTATAGAAGCTGTGATATAATACAATAGCAAAGCAATACGAAAATAAAGCGTGAGGATAAGCAGCGGTGTATTAACAAAAAGCAGAGAGGTCCAAAGGTCTATTTTGGGATTACTTGCGTGCATAGCAACGGACGACCTCTTTCATCCGTACTAAGATTTCCTTCCTCCGAATCGGATCTTCAGCAAGCTCGATCTGGCCGGTACCAAGCTTGTATAAATAGGCAAAATCAGCCTGAGCAAATAACGGAATTTTAGCAGCAGCATGTTGCTCCTGTTTTATTTGGAGCTTTTCTTTGAATTGTCGCGCAAAATCTTTCGAGATCACATCAGCCCGTTGGACAACAGGAAGTGGTACGCCCGCGAGGTTGGCAACGTGTGTGCCGAAAGAAGACTCGGCAATGCCATCGATGAGCTTGTAGAGGAACACCAACTGTAAATGACAGTATCAACTACCTCCTGCATGGATGGAAGCACCGACGAAAAATAAACGAACCTCATGTTTCTTGTCATCGACAAGGGTCGACATATACATGGCGCGGATATTGGGGTGATACGCATGGTCATCGGTTAATGAGCCGTAGTGAGTAGCAAAAAAGCACAGAGGTAATGTATGAGTAGCAAGTTCATGCAAAACGGCCTAACGGTTTGGCAAATTAAAGTTTTGTGATCACGGCAATTAATCAAACGTGGCTTACGCTCGCAATGGCCATGCCATCAAAGGTGGAAGTTCCCCGTCCAAGTTCTATCACAAAATTTAAGGTTTCGATTCATACGTCAACCCAAAGACGCACCATCAAGGATGACAAGGGATTTTGGGGTCGCGTTTCGTAAAATTTTGCAGCTGAAAAAACCGTGTTCATTGCGGACCAGTTTTTTCATAATCAATGTGACGCACCATTCATCGAGTTCAACTTTGAAGGTACTTGCATTGGAAAACATGTTGTCGTAGGCACCCATCCGCGTGATGATGGTGTCAACAGCACTCAACCTGAATTGTGTTGTTAGTATTTGTATATTAGAGTTTACGAGTCAACTGACCTAGCACTGTTGGCAGGGACAAGCATCCCAAGCTGCGCCATGATAACACCAGTCGCGGTCATTCTCATCACCTAGTTGGCTATGAGATGAAAATAAAAGCACAACAGTAAAGCAAACATACCGTGGATTTTCCACTGGAAATTTGATATTGTGTATTAGTATCAACAAATCAACCAACAGGCTTGCGACTCACGCCATATTAGGACCTAAAGAGAATTTGTTCAATAAAATGGTCTTGAAGAAAGACTTCAACACAAACCTGTTAGCAAAACAATTTTACCAACATCTGCCCCGAGCTTCACATCGTTGGGTATGAAGCTCTTCAAATTCGTGCTCAAGCAAAGAGTTGGATGTCGAAGTTCCTCAAAGTCCAAGACGGCCTCGTCTCCTTCAACGAAAACAGGTCGGCATGAAGGTTCTCCGATCGCCGACGACGCCTTTGCCAAACTGAATAGACAATCGAGTTCGGCAAAAACCCGAACAGCTCGCAGCCACAGGGAGCGGTCTGTGTCAAACTCAGTGTAAAGGCGGAATTTAAACGCTTTGATAGCTGCGGTACGGTTCTCCTGCGCCTCTTTGAGCTGTCGGATACGTTTTTGCAAAGATCCAACAACATAACGACTCTTGGCCTAAATGAACGAAAAAGATGTAATAATCTTGCTGATCCATTAATTTTAAAGCGAACCTTGGTGCCACCTGATTTCGTCCAATCATTGGGTAGCTTCTTCTTGTCGACAGTCGCGGCAACCTCAACGAGGTAGATTTCCTTCAAGTCTTGTATAAATATGGACAATCAAGAAAAATGGGTGACGCTTACTTTATTTCCAACCGAGCTATGCCAGAAACCCAGCTTGATCCTATCAACCGTATGAGATTGAATTATCAAAAGGGTATTCAAAGGTCGTACCCAAGAGTTTTCTCGAATTTCTTGAGGTCAGCATTCAGACTCTTTTCAAGAGAATCAATCTCCTCCACAACTTCGTCGTATCTCTCGTCTTTGCCATCGCGGGGGACAAGCTCATCTGCCTCTGCAACATAGGATCATTTTGTCAGTGATACTCGAGAAGAATATCGTGGTATGCGCTTACTTTCATCTTCTGTTGCTTGATACATGCTCTGCACGTTTCTGATATGGGGCACAAGATCTGGCGCGCCTCTCAATAATCCAAAAATCGACCGGCCTTTAAAGGACTCGGATTCATCCGCGAGCTTAGCCATCCCCTTGCTTAGCTTTTCGAAGGCCTGGCAAAAAAGGTCAACATGATGTGCGAAGTTCAACAAATTGTGTGCGCTACCTTTAGAACCTTCAAGAAATCTCTGACTTTGCATGTTTTTGCATGAATGCGCGAGACAATCCGTTCAAGATCAGGGATGCCTTTCGCGACTTCGGTAAATGTGGATTCGAAAGTTGGATGGCTGATGATATCTTCCACTGCATCCAATCTACCAAACAACAGCTAAGCATAGAGAATGCGGCAGAAGAATGACGGTGTACCTCGCGTTAATATCCGAAATCTCGCGCAAGGGCATACAAAGCCAGATTCTGAAGAGCCGCTTGCCAAAAGGAGTGATGCACCGCCCAAGAAGTTTGAGTAACGATCCCTCGTCTGTTCCTTCATTGTTAAGCAGAACCTATTAAAAAATAGATGTTAGTAAACCAAAGGACAGGATTAAACGTATTCCCACCTCAAGATGTGACAAGGTTTGACCATCCAAAGTTAGACCCATTCCTCGCTTCATGGGATCATAGACATTGAAATTCTTCATAGTTAATATGTCTTTATCGATGTTGAGTTGGCGGAGGTACCATATCATCGTGCCTAGAGATTCGATGGCCAATTTATCCTCAGCCATCTCGCGGATGGGGGCTGGAACGCTCTCGGGTAGTATACAATACGACGGATCATCCTGATCCATCGCAACGTCTTCACCTGGGCCAGGTGGGTAAATTGTCTTCAGTTCCTCGATGGTTTCATCGTACTTGAAACCCTCGACAGGACGAAGGGCGGTCCAGAGACATCCAGCAGGAAGCACTGACTTCAAGAGCCGTTGAGTATTAGCGGATAAAGTTCCCTGAAAAGTGGCAAGGGTTAGATGAATTTGGGTTGAAAGTAGTTGTATCTTGCGTTCGTACCTTCTTAAAGATGATTTCCTTTGGGCAAACTTGCCTCATCAAAGTTTCCAACCTCGTCCTGCACACATCATCCGTAAAGTAACTTAGATTGAACTGAGAAGTCGAGCAATCCAGTACGCAGACGCCAAATCTCCTTTCAGAGTCCACCTCAGAACCATCTGGACTTGTTGTAGTCGCTTCAAAGATAGATATGCAGTGTCCAGCTTGATCATCCTTGAGAAATTCAGTATCCACGAGAGTACCGTTAGTATAAACTTTGTTTAATGCCCTGATTGAGATGTCAGGATATGTGGGATGATAAATAGAACCGGGACTTGCCGTCTGACAATTTTATCCTGGGCACCGGATGAGGCTTTTCCTTTGGGTTTAGACTTCGTTTGTTCTTTCTCCGCAGCCATTCGCATTTCTGCACCAAGCGCAGTCTCAGCCTGTTCGACCCGCCCAACTTTGTAACCTATTGCGAGAATTGAGTCAGCCTTGGTGGAAACTTTTATAAAAAGAAAATATGTAACCTTTAGCAAGGAATTTGCTATCAGAGCAACTCTATGAGCGTTTGAAATAAAATCACACTCGAAAAAGATACGCACGACGCCCATAGAGTGAAGGAATATTCAGGTACGCCCACCTAGAGCGTGGTTTAGAATCGACTATGCAATTCCACAGAGAGTACGCACCATGCACATTTTGACTCTGTTGGTAAGCTTCAGGTCAAACTCTTGGTGGCCGATCCTAGCGTCATCTTCATATAACTAAGCAAGACAAAATTTGGTCAACTTCAACGGCACCCAGCACAATGAGAAAATATAAAAAACCTCAAAGAATTTCCTGTATACATGGAGAGGATAATGAATAAGAGTTCATTAACTTGTACATGCTTCGAAATCGTACCCTTTCTGGAAAAATAAAATCTTTTGAAGGAGGATCAGTTGAGAAAATTGCACATGGGTCTTCGTATATCTCACCGTGTCGTAGTGATTCTGTTTGATCTTTGAGACCACTTTTAGATAGAGAACATAGAAGACAGAAATATAGTACGACGAACCTCCCAAAACTACGAGGATGGTCAGAGAAATGAAATAATGAAAGAGACAGTAGGACCGACGAACCTGCTTCTCGAATGGAGTAAACGTGCCCCAAGCGCTATCGGGTATATAGATCGTCCTGGGGTCATAATCGGGATGTGTAGGCTTTCTTCCGTCTTTCTGTAAACCCATCAATCAATAAATTATTTTAGCAAGCAGGCTATAAGGCATACATCTTTGACGTTCAGCAAGAACGAATAAGGGGATTCGGCAGCCTTCTTTTCGTCCTTTTTTCCTTGTTCGCGTTGTTCGGCAGCAGTGAGGAAAGCATACGACCCTGTACCCCCACCGCCGACAGGTGCAGCTGTTGCCTTGGAACTTTTCTTGCTCCCACTCGATTTAGTGGTCGAACCCTTCCCTTTGCTCTTGCTCTTTTTGCGTGGTTCGTCATCTAAATCAAGGTCATCGTCATTAAAGTCAAGCTCCTCGTCGTCGTCTTCGGAGGGTCGAGACGACATAGAGGACCGCCTTGAGGAAGAGGATTTAGCAGATTTGACGGAGCGCGTTTCAACGTCAGAGTCATCTGGCACAATAAAGTCGTCGTCGTCCGAGGACGCCCTGGAGCGCGACCTGCCTACACCACAGAATGAGCGGTACGAAATAGATGAATATACGCGCTAATCTACCTTTCTTCACTGGAGACTTCTTGAAACGCGTAAGACGCTGTGAAAATGAGTTAATAGAGGGCTCTTCCTCATCCTCTTCATCGTCCGTAACAGCCTTTGACAACCGAGGTTTCTTGGCCTGGCCTGGTTGAGAGAGGAAACAAGGTCAGATACCCAAACGCAGGATGGAGGTTAGTTACTTACTCCTAATACCATCCGTAGGAGATGAGCTTCGGAAAGCAGCTTTTTTTCGACCATTAGTGATAGATGCCTCTGCAGCTTCTTCGTCAGAGTCGTCAATGACGACCTTCCGTTTTTGCCTTTGGCTGGCTGGTACCTGGTGGTGAATATTAGTTTTTCGACGCGTTGATCACGCTTCTGTTAACACACAGCTTTCACAGATGAAGAATGAGCACGTTCTTCATCAGAGGCTCCCATATCCACGTCAATAGGGTCACTCGTTGGTGGGGAACTCGCGCGGTGTGAAGACGCGACCGAACTGTTCAATGCACGAGTGTCGAGATACCGCGAATCCGGCGTCTTCGGTTCATTAGGTGAAGACGAATATTGTACTTTGGACGCGTTCTTCTGCAAGGAACTCGAGGCAGACTGTGACTTCTCTTCACCCGTTAGTTTCGCCTTCGGCGCGGGGGTTTTGAAAGCAGCCGGTGGTTTTGTCGAAACCGCCGGGCCTTTTCCAAAAAACGAAGTCAGGCTCTTTTGCTTTAGTGAATCAGTAGAGTCTTTGCGGTTGGGAGGCATATTGTGCAGAGGAGAAAAGCAGGTTTTTTGGTACGTAAATTGAGAAACGCATTTAGGCTTGTTTGGTGGCACGCGCCTCCACTAGCGGCCCGCGACCCTGAGTTATTGGCATCACCAGGACGGTCAAGGTCGCCGCAGATGTTCACCCATTCTAACCATATTCCACAACCACCACACTCGGCAGGGCTTGATTATAAGGGTACTGCATCAACAACCCTCGATTGTCTATCTAAAATTGACCAACTTTAGGCCTACGGCCACGCATCGACCCGACCCAAGTCCCTTCTCCAATCGACGCCATCGAGAGGGACCGGCAAGCATGGGAGGCAAAGACTCATATGACCCTCCCTGGGCTGCATGTCCCTCTATCCACATCTGAGTATATTGCTGTTGACCAAGGTGTGTAATCCAAGCCCATATATCAATATATTTAATTGATTTTTAGCCAGGTAACTCTTCACCAAAATTCGTTCGCGTGTCGACATGGAATATGCCAAGCACATCTCGACTGGCTTCCGACTGTCATATTCCGCTTTCAGCGATATTCCAGCCATTCGCGGATCTGGATCAACGCGAGGACCAAGTGCCTTTAATTGACACAGGAAGTGGGGGACCAGCCCGGTGTGCACGTTGTCGAGCCTATGTAAACCCGTGGTGTACCTGGACGGCAGGAGGGGTTCGATGGAAATGCAATATGTGCTCTCATGAAACAGAAGGTGTGCAACCATGGCCTTAGTCGATAAAACCTTCAACTCAGATTCTTTCCAGTCTCAACTGAATACTTCTGCAACCTCGATGCCAACCTTCTCCGAATTGACCACCTCCAAAGGCCTGAACTAAATAAGGGCACCGTTGACTTTCTGGTTTCGTCATCTGAAGATTACTGGGCAACGCAACCACCGCCTCATATTGCCCAACCCTTTGCTTCCATTGATGGACCTCTCATAGGCCCACGACCACCAACACCAATGGACTATATCTTCGCCTTTGATGTATCAAACGAAGCTGTAGTATCTGGTTTCCTTCAGTGCGCTTGTGATGCACTAAAATCCATTCTGTACGGAAGCTCGGACGCAAGTGGTGCCGCCCTGATTCCACCAGCTTTCCCTCCCTCACTTAGAATTGCCATCATCACTTTCGATACCACACTACATTTTTATGACATGACTGTGGGTTTTCACTTTTCGCTTTCTACGATTTCTCAGCTAAATGGGCATTGAACCCGGTATCAGTCAGATGTAACCCAGATGCTCGTCGTCGCCGATCTAGAGGAAGTCTTTTTACCCACATCGACAATATTTGTTGACCCCATAGAACGAAGGTGGGGTTTTTCTCATTTTTGCGAGACAAAAGTTAACTCTAGACCATCTTGAAGGTCTGCTATAGAAGCCCTCATCGACACCATTTACGCCAAAGTTCACGAAATCGCATCGACAGAATCCTGCCTCGGTTCAGCCATTCGAGGCGGTCTTGCCGCCCTGGTGAGTTACTCTGTGATACGGACACCGATCTCTCACTCATACCGCTCTGCTTTCAAAGGCTGGTCGAGGAGGTCATTTTGTTCTCTTCCAATCTAATTTACCCACCGTGGGCGCTGGCGCACTCCCACTTTCTCCACCCTCCGAATCCGCAATTTATGACACAGATAAAGAAAAGTCACTCCATGCACCACGTAATCCCACTTGGATATCTATCGCCGAGGAATGTGCAGAAGAGGGTGTAGGCGTTAGCATGTTTCTCGCCCCGAACAAATACATGGATACCGGCAGCGTTGCCGTCGTGGCAAACCTAACAGGTGGAGAAATATTCTGGCACCCACGATTTGTTGCCAATCGGGACGCAGCACTGGTTCAAGCCCAATTGGCCAGGTTGGTTAGCAGGATGCAGGGGTTCAACTGTATGATACGCGTCAGATGTTCTCAAGGCAAGCCTTCATCACCATTGTTTCTTCCCGCTCCACCCTTTGTTTCTGAAAATCTTCACTCTTTTTACCTGCAGGTCTTCAAGTTAAAAAGCATTACGGCGCATTCTCTCAGTCGACCCCAACTGAGCTCACATTCGCACAACTGTCATCAGACAGCGCCTTCTCAGTCGAACTGGAGCACACGCGTACACTATCACCGCGGGCCTACGCCTACCTGCAGTGTGCGACATTGTATACCAGCGTCAGCGGGGAGAGGAGAGTCAGGGTCATCAACCTTGCTCTCAACGTCGTTGAACTGGCGGGCAGCGTGTTCCAATATGCCGATTTGGATACTGTGGTGGTTCATTTTGCAAAAGAAGGTGAGTTCTGTTAGGGTGTAAATGCTCATGACTAAGCAGCTCTAATTTGTAGCCATGGCTGGGATGTCACAGACAAGGAGCCTGATCATCCGTGAAGAACTGACGGAAAAGTGCGCTGCTTTGTTAATGGCGTATCGTGTACAATGCGCTGCCGCTACTCGTTTAACACAAGTATGTTGTGGGACCTCATCGAAAACGATCGTCCATTAACTTTTTTTTTCGTAGCTAATTATTCCTGAGGCATTCCGCGCCCTTCCGGCGTTCATACTTGGCCTGCAAAAAACAAAACCACTCAAAGGTAATTGCTTTCCATAAATCGCATAAACTTGCAGGTCAAGTTAACGAGAATGTCGACCCAGCACGCCAGGTTGCCTCCGATGTTCGAAACTACCACATTCACCGGATACTCAACATGGGGGCGTGCACCCTTATGCACTACCTTTACCCCCGCCTACTTGCTCTCCATGATTTGGACGATACAACTGCGCTACCTCAGGTTGTTGAAAACGAAGATGGTTCGACAAGCATTAAAGTTCTGATGCCCTCGTGTATGCGGAATGGTTACTACTTTATGGAAGGAGGTGGAATATATTTAATGGGTAAGCGTTCCTTCCGTCAATTGGTGTGTTTGTGATATTTACTGCCCCTACGACAGATAACGAAGAAACGACGATCTTTTGGGTCGGCTCTAGCGCATCACCGCAGCTCTTGAACGATCTCTTTGGCGTGGATGATATTAATTCTATTAACCCATACATGGTGCACCTGACTTCCCTTCGTTCTTTTCTAACATTGAGCTCTTTTTTTGTCACAGCACACCCTTCCAACACTCCCCACTACTCTTTCGAAACAGGTTCATAATATCCTTGCACATCGTCGAGCCCACAGAGGGCGGCCAACGAAGATGTATATCGCACGTCAAAACCTTGACGCTGCTGAGATCGAGTATAGCGACATGCTTGTGGAAGATCCAAACAACGGCGCAATGTCGTATTTCGATTGTGAGTCCGCCATTTTCGGTAACATAGGGATTGATGCTGACGGGCAACGCCACTTTAGATCTGGCTTTTCTACATAAACACATTACAGCAGCTGTTAGTCTTTTTTATCAAGCTGTTGCTTTTGTTTCGACTCATATGCCATATCTAGATGAACAATGGAGGAACAATAGGGGGTGGATCACCTATGCGCTCTCCATGGTAAACATCGTTCGGGTGTCTAATTTATCCATGCAAGTCTACGTCGAACAATCTAGTCGCCAGTTTACATCTGCTCGCCTGTGAATCTCTGTTCCACTACCTCCTACAACAAGTAATCATTTCGCTTCCAACTTGGTCTCGTCTTTCGATCTCGTCCCGGAAGCAGATCCCACATATTACCCATCCTCCGGAAATATTCGTTATTCTCCGATGCTCTCGAAGAACAGAAGCTGGGCATCGAACCCCGCACGAACTCGTTCCTTGAGCCACCCCCTACACACCACCAAGCCCCTCGATCTGAGGAGATTCGTCATTTATGGGAAGGGCAATGCCGTTTCCAACGAGCACAGCATGAAACTACTTTCCTCATTTCATGAATGCTGGCGAGGGATAATCCGTAAAGCGAGCCCGAAAGTCGTCCATCATGATCGATGGAATGTCTCCTGTAAGTCGGCTGTCGTTCTGGATGACTTGAATGGGCAATGTGTTTGTGTTTTTTTTTTTGGCTATAACGATGTACGCTCCAGTGAACAGTCGATGAGGAGAGAAGTTAGATAGATATGCGAACACTTGCGGAGGAATATGAGAGAAAGATCGTTGTAGAATTGAGAGAGCTAGTGACAGCAAACGGAAGCCGCATGATGCAGTTATGAGATTCCAGATGGCTCCAAAACTGGGCACTTTAGGTAGACTCGAATTCACTGAAGCAGGCTCTTCACTATTGAATTCGTCAATGAATAGATGGTCGCGGACGATACGTTCCAGATTAATATAGAGCGAAGTCGAAGTTTCCGATAACGAAGAAATGCCCAAGTCGTCAGCTCCGGATTGAAGACCTCATGAGCTCCTCCGTGATAGGTGTTGGGAAATCAATGGGTTTACTGTTACAGGAAATGTCAATAAAATAGAATAAAAGAACCCATGTACTTACTCCCGAATATCCCAAACATCCTCGCTACTTTTGCCCAACCTCCGATGAGCCCACCATTCCGCTCGACGACGAATCCACGCGTCCCGTTGTTCCTCGAGGTGCATAACCTTCAGTGACAAGCAGAACTTGAACTCTTCAAACTTGCGGTCACAGTTAGCCCGATGGCCAAACCTGTAAATGGACTTGACTTGAGACCGGATCACTTTGCATGATGAAATTAGTGTTGGAGCATGGAGAAGAGCAACTCTGCTTACCACTGCATGAAATGTAGTCATCAAACACACTAATACAGCCTGGCACATCGCTTGGGGTAGGGTGAAGTAGGCGAAGACGGGCCTCCTCCTGTTCTACTGCGGTCTTGAAGTCGAGTTTGGACATGAGCGACAGAGGAAAGTCTTTGAAAAACACAACGCCAAATATAGGCCTTAAATAGAAACATATTTCGACGGGCCTCCGCACACCAATACTTGTAGTTAGTTATCGATGGATATGCCTCATCTCTTCTCATCTCCAGTACTTCGACAGCCAGTATAGCGACTGGTTCTTATCTTACCCGCCAATATCAGAAACTCAAAAATTAGTTAACTAATGTTCTTCACTGTTGCCGCCCGGGCCGTGGCCAGTGCTATCAGCCTCATCTTTCCTCAACCAGCCCCATCCCCTTTTCGGCAGCAGGAAATTTATAAAACGAATGATAAATCTGAAAGCGGCTCGACATTAGCGAGTATTAATGGTAAATCCACATTTACTGTCCATTTCCGATACACTGATCTAATGGTCCTAGTTGTTACTATCTTTCGCAAACCAGCCAACGACAACGAGGAAGAAATATACAGAATCCTTGGATCACACCCCCGAATTCTAAAATATCTTGGTAAAGATCCAACCGGGCATACCATGCTCCCGTCCCTCCGCAAAGGCGATCTCTTCTCTCATTTAAGCGCCCATCCTGGGATCCCAGTTGCAACTCGGCTGACTTGGGCCATCGAAATTGCCCAAGGGGTTGCACACCTACACACCCGAGATGTTATTTGGGCCGACCCTCACCTCCAAAACGTCCTTTTGACCGACGATTACCACGCCATCTTGTGTGACTTCGGGCTCTCTGTTTACAAGGCATCACACTATTATAGCTTCACCAAAGGCCCTCCACCGATATACATATGCCCGATTGGATACGGTTCCAGGACACCGAGACGTATAGATATTTTTGGATTCGGGGTGATTCTTTTCGTACTCCTCTCCGAAAGGTTCCCATTCCACAAGGGCATGTTCCCGTCATTGCAGGAGCAACAAGCGATCATGCAAAAACATGATGAAATATTCACTGTTCTTGGTGATTTTGACAAGCTACCTCCATGGTTGGATTCATATTTTGGAGAGATTCTTAATAAATGCTTCACTCTTGAATATCAATCGGCCGATACCTTGGTGGCGGATCTCGAAGTTGCATTCTCTCGGTGGTGGCAGGAACATGCCGAGCACCGGCAGGTGAGAATTTATTCCATTTCTCTTGTAGATTTGGAATTGATTTGAATGCTTGTTCAGCACCTTTTCAATCCCGACTCTGCCTATCCACAGCGGCCAGTTCATCTTCCGATTGAAATAGTACCATACCAAGTAATTCATATGCTAGCAATCATAAATATTTTTCTGACAACTCGGTCTTCCAGTATAGAACCATAACAGTCCTACCTCGTGTGAGAAAGGAAGTAAAGCGTTTACAGGTCTTGCGTAGACGAGGTACATGAGAAGGGAACGCCTCGGGAGCATGCAGTGCGGCGCACAGTGAATGGCCCTTGATACTAGTGATTCCTCTTAGACAGACTTCGATATGTATACCTACTGTTACCTACGGATCAGGAGATACTTATGCAAGCCACCTTTTCTTGAATCATATTTTGATTAAGTATCTCAAGCCCATCTTAGACAGTGGGTCGTGCCGTTACCGAGGATTGTGCAACACCACTCTTAAGCTTGGGTCCAGGAGCTCGTTTTGGTTCGCCCGATCTTATCAAATTAGGAGGGCATCCCATCCACTGGAATGAAAAGTCCGGCGGACACTTGCCTATTTTAGGTAGGGGGACGTGACAAAGGTCTACTGTCACCCGTCGCCCGACGCTCATGCGCTCAATGTGGAACATGGACAATGAGAACAATAAGCCGCGCGTCGTTGTAGCTGTAAGGCTTTCATTCTGCTGTCCTTAACATGTCTTCCAAAATCAATCTTTCCACCCTTATTGCCGCCTTCGCTGCCCATCCAGAGGTTCAAAGACACCTTGATATTGACGGTTGCTTCAAATTTATCGAGTTGATACAGTTCCTCAAACCGACCCTCTCTCTCCATCAAGCTCCAGGTACTTCAGAACACCTCCCCCTTGAGCATCTCCCCCCTAGTTTTCTCGACTTCATCAAAAAATGTCTTTCTTTGGAACACAACACCGCAAAAATCATCTGGGAAGCTATTGCTCCTATTGCCTGGAGTCTCGGAGCGCCAGAAGATATCCAGGCTTTCGGTCGACGGTACCTTCAATTCTTTTTGGACAACGGCAGGGCATTGGGCCTAGGTGAGCTGCTACCCATTCGCTGCTATCACTGACATTAACTTATTTACCTCAGCTTTCTATCATTTTATCCCTCCTGTTCGACTTTGCCTTGACCCTGGATGCAACTCTAAAAGTCGAACGGCAAAACAGGCTGGCGTTCCATACTCCCGTGAGTTGGCAGAGATGATCAGTGTGCCCGTGACAGCTTTCACGCAAGACTTCGGGCCTATCCCTGCATTATCCACATCGTTATATTGTCGAGGTGCGTATTCTGGTTGTGTGTTACTTGTTGCCCGCTGATCTCATGTGTTTATTACAGAATGCAAGACCCGTTATTATGCTGACTATTGGGTCAACAAGGAGGAATCGACACGAACCTATTATCAAACTCCTTCCAATTTTATCCAAACTGCCCAACATGTCTTTATTGAAAAGCGAACACTTGAACTCTTTACGACGATGATGCTAACATCTTGGTAAGCTACTGTGGCCTGTTCTCGCTTCAAGCTTGCTCAGTACCCTTTTTAGGACTTCTGCTGGAAACTGCGCACGGATTTACAATACTGGGCTTGCGCTCAAGTCGCTTTCGCCCTCTCTTCCTGTCTCTTTTTCGAGTTCAGAACACACTACTCTGGACGTTGAAGATGTCTGGGATGGTCTCCTTCTTTATTGGGTTCTTGAGGATGCTCAGGAACGTGGAGAGGGTTTGGAACTGGCTCACGATGCGCCTTCGCAGGCCAAGCGCCTTCAACCTGCATTACGTGCTCGTAACCTTCGCATGGCTGGCCCTGGGCAGGAAGCCTGGAACCATGCTTGCGACATTTGTTGTTGGATTCAAACACTCCCTGACGGAATGAAAAGTATGCTCTTCTATGCTTATTGATATTGAAATATTAACATGTTCTATCATAGCCTATATTCGTTCGACGGTAACTGATGGTGTCACTATCGGACGCCTGACTTGCTGTGTCCATGACTGCGATAATCCACTAGAATCGGTCAAGGATCGATTTTGTCTGACCCATGCAGATCAAGACCTTCTCTGTGTGGTTACTACATGCTCGGAGCATGCAGAAGAAGGCCGTCGAACATGTAGCTCGAAGGAGCATCGTGAACTCGAGAACTATAACTCGGAGAAGAACAAAGCAATGTTTCAGCTGAAAGAACGTCTCGCTCGCCTTCGCACCTCCCAGCCTCGTGAATCCATTCCAGAGGCTGGTGATGATATAGGTCAGGATGAGGAGGTATTGGTTGACAATGATGGTGTTTGTGATGAAAAGCCGGAAGAAGGAAATCAAACTCTTCGTGCGAGGTTTGGTCGAAAACGCACGCACAATGAAGAGCTTTGCGTTTCGTCCTGCGGAATCATTCTTGGAAGAGCGACCTTCTATGGCTCGGAAGCACCCAATGGCGTTGTAGTGAGTCAAGGGCTCCCAGTCAATTCAAGTTATTGTTTTTGGTCATTGATATGCTTCAGTCATTTTGGAAGAAGCTATTTCCGACTCGAAGATCATTGCCTTCTGTTCTCTGGCACGACAACAACTGTCGTATTGTGGCAATGCTCAATAATCCTAGCCGTCCCGATACATATTTCGAATACTCGGCACTTCCAGTCGACGTTTTTCATTTCAAGTGCAAACACAAGAAGTCAGACGAACATTGTAACGAGCACTGCAATCCTGCCAACTGGCCCGAGCTCTACACTTCTCAAGGAACCTGGCGGTTCAATTCCTCAGCTGCTGAACAAGCAAACGCATGGATTGGGGGTTATCAAGCTATTGTGCGCGAGATGCAAGCAGACCGGTATGAATTCTTTCTTGATGAAATGATTAAGCGACGGAACAGGAATATCATCAAAGACCTCCAGAAGAAACACAAGAATGTTCATTTTATACCAAGGGAAACACTCCTGCGGCCAGAGACCCCACAAATCGTTAATTAAACCCTCTACATAGTTCTTGAATAATTTCTTGTGACAAATTTGTTGACGTTGAAATTATTATGTGTCATCTGGCTCTCGAAACACCCTAAAAAAACCACCTCCAGCTCGCTCTTGTATGCGAGGGGGGTGGTGGCGGCGGCGTGAACGGTGTCGAAACACCGTAAAAACCACCTCCGGCTCGCTGTCGCATGCGAGAGAGGTGGAGGAGGTGCGAACG
>Ga0307517_10008469_pt1 | contig 14758 bp, 6 predicted proteins | sample 23_EM_MG_FD_194515 | JGI IMG/M metagenome (GOLD analysis project Ga0307517, IMG submission 194515) | Populus trichocarpa ectomycorrhiza microbial communities from riparian zone in the Pacific Northwest, United States - 23_EM | ecosystem: Host-associated > Plants > Roots > Unclassified | place... | reverse complement strand
AAGATGAAATGGATGTAAAAGATTAAATCATAAATGAATATGAAAATATAAGGATTAAATACTATTTTCTACTACTACAAGGACAAATTAATTATTTTCTAATTAGATTATTGTCAAAGGGTTTCTCTAGGTTTGAACTATGCAAGTTTGATGTTTTAACAATGTTTATGTTTTTTATTTATTTAAAAATAATCCAAGATTTATTATTAATTGATACTAGTGTCATAAAGCTAATGACAAGCTGAGAAGAAAAACAAAAGCTAATGACAATCACAAGCATTTCTATGTAAAATGATCTTGTACTCTCACGTCAATTCAAGTCTCTTGTACCTTAAAAACCAATTAAATTCAATAGAACTTTCAAGTTTGGAAATAAAGTTAAACGTGCATTTTGTTATTACAAACATATCCCCTTCACTTTTAATTAAGAAACTTACTTTATAATAAAAAAAAGGTTAATATCACATTGTTTTCATTTTTGTTTTAAAATATCGAAATTGAAATAAAATATAAAAACATTATTCAATTTTTTATTTTAATGTAAAAAAACAAAAATCAGTTTTCAATATTTTCTAAATAAACTAAAGTGATTTAAAAAAAATTATGTTAGTGATTGTTGGCTTTTTGTTTTTCAAAAAAATTCAAAACATATAAGTTTTCAATTTTTGTTTTCAAGAATTTAAATTTTTTATCAAGAAATCAAAGAATAAACAATAAAATCAAACAAACTCTAAATATTCCTTGCTAATTCTAGCTTTTCCTAGTTGCTATTCTTTTGACTTAAAGATTGATACCGATAAAATAATGATATAATTAAGTGAGATTCGATACATCTAATTATTAAAGATAATATTTATTTTTTTAAATTAAATAAAAAAAATATTATCATAAAATCAAGAAATAAAAAATAAAATAAAACAAACTCTAAGTATTTAACAAAAAAATATTATTAAAGATGATATTTAATTTTTTAAATTAAATAATAATAATAAAAAAACGTTAAAGATAATATTTAATCTAAAAAATTAAATAGAATAAAATAAAAATAACTAAAGAAAATATTTGTTCTTACCATAAAGCCATAAATTGAGGTTATGGTTTTGCAGTTTCGAAAATAAATAGTCACTCCATTGCTTTGGTGTAGACGCTGTAACTGAACCACAATGGGGCTGAGGAAGCAGATGATATGGCGGTGGTGAAGGCATCACTGTATCTCTTCCCACTTCTGACTTCCCTGCGATCACATGGACCCCACAATCTTTAAGGATGCGCACCGCAATCTCTGTTGGCTCTGATGAATATATGTATAGCTCCAATTCGTCATCTGCACAGTAATCTTCCATTGCCATTTCACTTCTACTGATGTATCTTATCCATCCCGCAGTTACTGTTCGTTTATCTTCAAACAATTGAATACCATTGCTTTTATTTCTTATAGTAATAGTGTTATCATGAACATACTTCTCAAGTGGACAGGCAAACCAAACAACTAAGCCTTGGAAGACTGGAGGTATATGGAATGACAATGAGCATCCTTCTCCACTGTAGCTCAACCAATTTGGCATCTTTCCAGGAATGCGGTAAATAAAATTCCGGAAACGACCGTTGCAGAATGCATGCATAGATATTGATTTCAAGGAATGCTGAGATTTTAGAAATTAATCAATGTATATGCCAATTGTGCGTGTTTCTTCTTGTGCAATAGAGACTAAAAAAAATATTACCTCAACAAGGCTCTTCTTACGATTATTTGGTGAAAGATTGCGGTCATCAACACAAATATGCTAGAAAATATTACTTTGACCTTGGATGTCCTTAATCTCTTCTAATAAATAACAACAAGATAGTTCTTTTTTTGACTCGATTGGTATTCTTACTCTTTCCAATGATCTGCAACCACTTGCAAACAAACAATATAAATTTGAAGGAAGATCTGGGATTGATACAAGATTGTCGCATCTCTGAACACTCAAGACCCATAACGTGGGAAGGGAGCCGATCCCAGAAGGCAGGCTAGAGAATTTGTTTCCTGATAGATCCAATTCTTCTAGAGAGGACAAACCTCTAAAATCAATACAGTTAGTTGCGCAATCAGACAAACCACCATTAGGAAGATCAAGACGTTTCACCAACCTCCAATCGATGAAAGCTGTTGGCAGCGAACGTTTCAAACATAAAACACTTGCTGAAATAAATGAAGAAATTGATGGAGGCCAAGATATAGATGACGGTGAAAGCCATGATGAAATTTGAGAAACCCAAGATGTAGGTGATGGTGAGTCCTGGCTGAAACTGTATCCAATCAATGATAACCTTCTGACATGCTTTAATTGTCCAATTGAAGAGAGAAATTGCTCATTTTTAATCCCATCAGCTAGCAGCTCAGTTAAAGATTCCATATCACCCATGCATTCTAGCAATTTCTCAAGTTGTGAACACCCAGAAATATTCAAACTCTTAAGAGACTTTACATTGCCAATGTTTTCAGGGAGAATCTTTAGACTCCAACATCTCTTCAGATTCAAGAAAACGAGACTCGTCAAATTTCCAATAGATTGATGCACTTCAACTAAACTCGAGCAATCTTGCAGCTTTAGTTTCTCTAGACTTGAACTGTGCAAGTTTTGTGTTTTAATAAGGTACTGAGAATGACTGAAATTAAGGATTTTTAGCCTGTTAAGAATCTGTATAATAGAGAGTAAAATAATGAAAATTAATCATAGAAAGTCATAACATGTAAATATAAATTACATACTGGAGAAATTTTAGGGATTGTAGTATGTTTTGCACCTTTTTTCCTTTCCATAGTTCTTTGAGGTTACTGTACTACATATCAAGAACAACTAGATTGTCCAAGGTAAAATCATACGACAAATATTTTAAAGCACATTCATGCCAACAAATCCACATCAACTCTCTATTGTTCTGTCTTGAACCGTTATTCTCTCTGGGTATCATGCTTAGGGTAATAAAAAAAAAATAAACAAAGGAGATTAGTGATGATTTCAATTATCTAATAATTACACAAAACCTTCTCTTTTAATATTGCTTAAACCCTCTGCTATGTAATTCTCATTTTAAATTATTTTATGCCAACAAAAAATATTGATCTTCAATTTAGAAAAAAAAATCATTAGCTTTAGTACAAGTACTAGCTATAAGAGTTATAATATATTTGAGATTGTGGTAGTAGTTGCGGTTCAAAATGTTTTTCACTTAGAAATATATTAAAATTATGTTTTTTTTTAAAAAAAAAAATTATTTTTGATATCAGCGCATCAAAACAATCCAAAAACACTAAAAAATATTAATTTTTAGCAAAACAAAATTTAAATTTTTTAAAAACATGGATTGGACCGTGTTTCAAAACAGACTATAAAAATGCAACATGTTTTGGCTTAACTCTTAACACCTATTGGGCATCCCCTTGGGATGAATTATGAGCTATGAAATTGGTTGGATCCATGAAACCTTTTCAAATTGAGAAGGGATACGCTTTCTTCTTCCAAATAATCAATAATCAATGAAATTATTTCTATTCATTTACAGGGGAAGTAATATTTCATTGATAAGTGGAGAGATTTCCTTGTATCATGGTTCTTAAGGAACATGGCGTGATAACAAAGGGCTTGAGATCTATACAGCAGGTCTCGAGTTCGAATCAGGGCGTGCACCTCTTGTAAGAGTCTGGGACAGCGGGGTTTTACTCGCTTACCTGGGCCCACAAGTACGTTTTTCAGGGGTTAAGTTTTCTCGAATCCAAAAAAAAAAAAATCCTCGTATTGTGGCTTCATTTTTCAAATTTTTTTTTATTGTAGTTAACTTTGGTCCTTTCTTATGTTATTATTTATTAACTTTAGTGTGAGGTATTTTACCAATTACAAAAGAGTCCTTAACTGTAGAATTTATACAAAACAGTTACACAGTATATTTTAATTTTTAAATATTAAAAGAATTATTCCACTACTATTCTACGAAAAATATGTAAAAGTTATTCTATTACTAACATTTGAATGATACTATTGTCTTGATCCATGAAACCCAAATCTCTATTGAAGATAAGAAATTATTGTTGATTAAATTAAAGAGAAAATCAAGCTGTACAAGCATGCATATAAATTCACTTGTTTGGATTTAAAATTCTCAAAATTGACTAGAGGGTGTCATGAACATCAATCCATATATTAGAAAAACTTTAACCTAATTGGGAGTGTAGGGGAGATTTCTTTTCAAAATATGTTTTTTATTAGAAATGTATTAAAATAATATTTTTAAAAATAATTTATTTTTGACATTGATATATCAAATCAATCCAAAAATAGCTTAAGAAGCGCGGTTCCACTGTATTCCAAAAAAACACCCTAAAACTAAATTTATAAACTGTTATGTAATTCAATCTTGGCAAATAACTCCTTTGGTGACTCTGTTTAAGTAATTTATTTACTTTGCTCGACAATGAGCTATTGTATCAACCTGCTAAGCTTTTATTGACTTGACCTAAATTATAAGCTTAATAAATAACAGGGACTAAGTAAGTGTAGCCAAAGATGCCATGCATGAAAAGGATGTAATTGAAAAAAAATGATTTCTGATTCAATGTAGAAATATATAAAGATATATATACATGCGACAAGGTGAAAATCCAAGTAGATAATAAAATGGGACCATGCCAATAGAACTTGCAAGGATGTAATTGAAAAACAAATAAAGTTTGGTGACCAAAACCAAAATAGGTGAATATTTCAAGGACCAAGAAATAAAACATTGGCTATGAGCAGTGACATGAACAGTAAAACAACGAAGGAGCTATAATAGATTTTTTAACAGACTGGATGCAACATGTTGTTGATGCTTAAGCTGAATAGGTTCATTTTTAACAGAATCAATATGCCTCCGTGGGGATGAATTATGCGTTTGAAAATGTTATAATAGTTGTTTTTTAATATTTTTTTTGTTAATTTTTTTCTCAGTTTATTTATCAAAAAAAAAAAAAAGTTGATCGAAGAACACATTATTTCCAAAAGGTACACTTGTTCTTTTTCTTCTATACAGTACTGTTATGAATCCGAAGACAGTTTCTTGGTTATTTCATTGACTCATGTTGCTTGCTTTATAATTCTTAGTGTTAATAACGAATTAGGAATCATGCTCTCGCTTGACATTGTGTCGTTCTTCTTGAACACATTATTTTTCACTTGTTTTATATTTGTCCTGCAACGAAACAGATGGAGTCTATGGGATGTGTGAAAGTAATAATACCCCTTCCAGACAAGTTTTTTTTTTTTTTTCTTTTTTTTTTTTGTTCTCTTGCTCCTATTCCTTGAGACACATGCATGGATTATTGTTCTTATGGTTGACATATTACAGCAATTCTCTTTGTGCAATACCTTTGAATTGATGGCTGCTAGTTTTCCCAGCCTCAGCTAACAATTCGCTAGATGAAATTCTCAAGCTGTATATTGGATTAAGGCCTTGGAGTTCTGTGTTTACTTTCTATGAGCCATGAATGTGGAACTAAGAACTCTAGGATTTCCTCACACAGTTCAAGTTCAATCATTTGACAGAAAATAAGCACTTGAACAGCTGAGTGGAGTATTTTCATTTTGAGCTTCATGTCCACGAACTCTTAATGCCATATAAGATAGAAAGAGTACACCTACTGGATTGATTTACATTATAGTGCAAGCTATATCTGTTGGTGCAACTTATTCAGTTGAGGTTAAAGCGATTGTTTTCTAGCCACATGACCTGAAGGAGAAAACAGCATGTTATCATGTTGACTTTCATCCTCTCGTGATGGATCATCCCCTGAACCTGTCCGGTTGGCCTTTAGCTCTCAGTGAACCATCTCAGTTCCAGCTGAAACCATTCAAGTCGAGTTGTTTGCAGCTTGAAGCTGCATCAATTTCGTCATGGGAATTCAGATCCAGTTTGGTTGTGAAGTAAGACAATCTATACCCTGGTGACATTTTCTCGTCCTCAAATTTAACTGACTCTGCCCTTTTGTTAGTCTGGTCTTGAAAACTATCATCCTCACTCATTCCCTTAAATCTTCCCTCAGCAAAGCTACTGTTTATATTCCCCTTTTCTCCTTGGAGCCCAACACCAATGGATAAATCACTGCAGCTTCTTTCTGCAGAAAATGTTCTCCTTTCTGTCTCATGTCCTATTGAGGTTAGAAACATTTTGTTATCTCTTAGATATTCACCCCACTTGAGTTCAGTTTGCTGCAATGCATGTTCTTCAGCAATCTCTTTAGGTTCTAAGAGAGCATTACTATTACAGGGCCTCAACCCCATCCCAATGTTGTGTATTTCTTGCTCCTTTTGTGAACCTTCACAGGAGGTCAGGCAGCTGTCCATTGAACAATCATTGGGCTGGGTCGGTGGTGTTTGTTGCGGGCACAGACCCTGCAGATCATTTAGCTCTGAAAATGTGGAATTCAGGCATTGAGTAGACACTTTGGACACCAGTTCAGAGAGTTGAACTTTGGCAGCTTCAAGCCCCACTGTACCTAAATTTTGCCTTCCAAGGGTTTCCTGGGCTTTCTCTAGCACTGCCTGTAGGTATTTTCCTTGAGCTTCTATGCGGAGCTGTAAATGTCTCTGCACCTGTTTCAGTTCAGAACAAATTATCAGAATGTAGCTTATACCATTTTACTATCTTTACAGATACATGATGACAGAAACAAGAGGCCACTGTGCCAAGATAAATTAATGATAGCAATTTGATAGATACTATTTAAGTTCTGTATCTGAAATACCAAGTTAGTGGACTTGAAATAAGGAAATAAAATAAAACAAGTGTGTTGATATATCTTTGAGGTTGAGTGTGGTGTGCTTGAAATATTGTAAATCTGAATTATGAATCTAATGGCCCTCAAGAAATTAATATCTATCAACAAGCAGAGACTTTTCTCGTGTTAAATGAGAATGCTCTCATGCTGGATTCTCCACACTTGGTATTAGCTATGTTTTCGAGAAATATGATTCCCAATTTTATAAAGATGATCATTTGCTTCTCTCTCTCTTTTCTTGTATTCATGGATCATGGTTAATGGAGTTTTGCAAGCAAAAGAGGCTTACTTATATTATGGTGTGTGTGTGTTTAGGAGAGCTTCCCTCCAACAACAAAAAAAGCTGAAATGTAATTATTCAGAAATTTATACTGTACCTCAAGCTGTTCATGCAGCCTTCTTTGCACTTCAATTTGCATCTGTAGTGCTTCACTGAAATGTAAGCTTCTGGATTTAAGAATTCTGTCTTAGTGTAAAATAATTTTAAACATGCTTTTCTATATAAGAAAAAAGACAAATGAACATATAGCAAATGAACTATTCGTACTTATTTGGTTGGGATCCGATACTTAGATTGTTAATGTTAATGTGAGTTGCATTTGCTTCAGGCATTCTATCTCCCACCACGGCAACAGTACCTGTGTCAAGTTACAGATTTATATTTTGCATAAGAAAATGTGCAATTCTTTAATCTCTGATCAATAGTTGAAAATATTTGGAGAGTAATTTATTGCACTGTCTTCATACCAATTTTGCTGCTCCCAATATTAGCTTGTCCATGAAGGTTCTTGCTGAGTCTGTACTTCTGATAGTGCGAAAGTGGAGTTAGCACCATATTATTGTGTGAATCCAAACAAATTCAAAACTCAAATACTCTAGCATTCTCTAGCTAAATTAGAGAGAGAGAGAGAAAAAAGAGATTTGGCAATTTCAATTCTTAAGGAAAAACAATTTTTTCATGCGTGGTATTATTTTTCGAGCTCTGTCTAATGAAGGGTAATTTTTACTACTATTTGCTGAGTTTTTGCTCTTTCATGCTCAGGCCTCTTTGGGTTTCTACTTATTACTATTCAAACTCCAAAGCACAAGATTTTCTAGCTTCTTTATCAGTCAACAGAAATGAAGCATCGATCTATGGAGTTTTTCTATTACAAAATTATGCAAATAAAGAAAAATAATAAACAGTGGAACCACCAGATTGTCATGCTCCAACTCTTAACAATAGAAAGGCTGGTATTCTTTTGATGTCCCCAAGCTTGGCTAGATGGTTAAATCTTAGAGGGCCTTGATGCTATTTAAAAAACTTTTAAAAGCAGCTATAATTGGTTGGTGTCAGATATATTTCCGCAATGCTCAGATAATGTAATGGTTTACCTGAAGATGACTCTTTAGGTGGTACAAGGTAAGTCCAGGAATTCCCATAAGTTTCATGACTGTTTTCGGAGTGGCCTCTGAAAATATAAAAGAACAACGTTTGAGTATGCTGAATTTCACTAGTCTATTTGTTGCTGGGTTTTTAACCTTTGTGTATACTCACTGTCTGCTCCTCCAAGCTGATTGACTGCTTCTATGAACCGCTCGTGAAGATCTGGTGTCCACTTTAGTCTAGGCTTTGCATCAGTTGAGAGGACAAGTCCAGAATCTCCAGGGCCATTCCCTCCTTGCAGGAACAGATGTCTTTCAGGAGGGATTGCCATTCTTGAAGAAGAGTGGATGCTCTTTCCTTGATGCTGGTGATGATGGTACATTTCTATATCTCCTATAAATCCAATTCAAGTTTAGCTTGCTATAGCAGCACTGGCAGTGTAACTATTGTGGACAAGATCAGTAGTGTATTTACCTGATATCTTCTCTCTCTCTCAGCCTGATCTTTTATCCCCTAAAATGTTGAACTTGATTACGCGATATTCTTCAGGTAAAATCCCACATCAGATACTTCTAAGTAGGATTTTCTGCAACTACTCTTGGTTATCTCCTTCAGCTAATGCTCACACTCGGATATTTTTTTTGCAAGTGCTCTGGCTTATCTCCTATCTCCTTCAGCTAATGCTCACACTCGGATATTTTTTTTGCAAGTGCTCTGGCTTATCTCCTATCTCCTTCAGCTAATGCTCACAAACCAAAGGTCCGCTCAAGCATGCTTTTATAAAGCAAATTGGGGTGGAGGGTGTGGGCTAGCGAGGCATAGAATCTTGGACAGAGCCAACAGTACACCCGGTCCAATCCAATATTCACAGTGACTTGAAAAAAGATTTGTCCTTCCTCCTTTGTTAACTGTGGGGCCTCTCCTAGAACTCCACTTTCTATTCTAAGACAGTGCTATCTATTTGAATTCCTCTGCACATTTAACTCTCCAAAACATGTTAACGCCTTGCATTAGATACCAGAATTGATCCCACCAGAGTTTTTTTTGTTGTGTGCATTCGAATTCGTCTGTCTGTGAAAAGCAAGAATCTTATTCCCGGGTATGAGAAGAATTTTTCTGACTTGGATTAGGGGAATCCATATCTATGTTGTCTTGAGACCTTCTTTGCCCGTTCATTCTCATTGAAGATTCTCAGATTTCTGATATCCTTGTCCCTTACCTTGTTCCCAGGTCGTTTTTTCAGTTGTCAATGTATGTTACGAGACTAATCATATTATAAACGATGTCTAATTGGATGTTATCCATGCTGAAGTGAGTAGATGGAGACACAAAACCTTGTTTTATTTCGGTTTATTTGAAGAATGTAGAGGAAGATTCTTTTGACTGGAGCACTGGAAACTTTGGAATTAGATACAAACAAGAAAAAGGAAAATAAATGGTGGAAAGATGCTTGTCCTTGGACATTGATTGAAGGCAAGGAATGGAATAAGGAATACATTCCCTATTGTCTCCTTCAGTAAGTTTGGTACTTATTCAGCCCACAGTATAAAATAGAAGAGGGCCCCAGTTCTTTTACATTCTTCAATTTGCGTAAGACAGCCGGCCCCGCACCGACGAATCCTAAGCACCTGGGACCGAATAGAAAGCAAAAAAAAGAAGGATTGTACTTGCTTCCTTACTTGCATTTGGTGAAGGACATGACACTTCTTTCCCTGTAGATAACCGCTTGCCCTTGACTCTGCCTTCATTTTCCAGATTCTCTTGTATGAATCTATACACTCTTAAATTGCTCTTTTTTATTGTTAGTATTATTTTTGTTTAATTATCTTACATACATTTTCTGTTTGGGTTTTAATAAGGTGTTCTTGAAGTATCCATATATTTATACAGACTTGTCATTGAATCGTTTTACAAACAGATGAGTTCATGCATGATACTCCTTGTATAATTTTGCACACGCGATATATGGAATATCACACAAATTAACACACACTGTCTCACATTCCCTCTTACTTCTGAACAATCTTAAACAAACAAACATTAAATTTACCTTCTACCATGTGTCTGCATGTACAATACAGCAGATACTAGAAGGGAAGAAACTGGGGTAGCAAAGTGTTTCAAGTCAATTAGCTTCATTCACATTTTAAGGGAAGGAAATGGGGTAGCTGACAGCCTAGCAAAGCAAAGCTTAGAAAGAACTGGTGAACTTGTAGCTTGGTTGTAGTTTTTGTATCATTTTATTCTCTTCCATCCATTTAAGCCACTCTCTTGGTAGCTGTTTTATCTTAATGAAGTCTTTCGATTTCCATCAAAAAGAAAGAAAGAAAAAAAAAAAGATACTTTGGCATGCATCTAGCTTGAAAATGTGCTAGGCATATAAAGATCGACTTGGTCTTATCTTAGCTGCTTGAAGAAAACAGATATCTGCATACCACATACATGGTCAACTGCTATTTTAAACTCGTGTAAAATAATCTGATTTGTTTCTGGATTTCCATTTGTGAAAGCTGTGCATGTGTCAATTGCATGTTCTTTATGCTTATGCTGTTTCATTGCATTGCAATGAAGGATCTGTTCTTGAGATGATCATCAGGAATTATACCATACCTATTTAAAAATATTATCTATATGATCAACTGCTAATGCAGAATAAATTCGTATATTAAGTCATGGAGAACAGATCCACCAACTTACCACTCGATACGGAAATAAAATTTATTAATGAATGTGGACATTTCTGATATGCAGATACCCATTTAATGAGTGTACGAGAGATGCATGAAACAACGATTGCCAATTGATGGAAATTATAAGAGGTCACTTAGTAGTAACGTAAATAAAATTTGTATTCCCTGAACAAAATCTTCACATTAGTTCCAATTGGCCTTTTTAGGAAGATCACTTGATTCTGATTTGTGGGGATATTTTATGCAGTTTGGAGAGAATCTGTTGAAAAACCTTGAGGTAAAGTACTAGAGTAGAATTCCTAAATAATTTGCTGGCATGTGGATAGGAATATATTGCACAAGAGGCATGATAGTGTACAAATGCAAGCTGCAAAATTAAGTTGCCTGTACTGAATGAAATTAGTGTCACCAGCTGTGAGTGAGTTTTGCTAGGATTGTGATGATATTACGAATTTCTAGCAAGAATGCAAGCCAGTGTGACATCTTCCTACCAAATGGTATAAGCATCATCATTGCGTGTGAATTAGCTGCACATTCATTGCTGATATTTCCCACAACAAGAACAACTAACATGTAACATGACAAGTAAAAGCTGCTTATTTTTATCTTAATCCTTGATAGCTAATAAACTGAAAATATACAAATCCATGCACATAACCCTGTTTAATTGTGCTGGTTACTTGAAAAACAGCGAATCCAGTAGTTGTATTGTACTGTGTAGAGAATCTTGTTCATCAAAAAGCTTATAAGAGTTAAGAGTATCTTAGGTTTCTTTACATTATAATGCTAAGTATGCACTGTGCTTAATCATTGATGAGGTGCGTTCTTGCTGCAAGAGGTAACATTCTAAAGTGTCAATGCCTAGCTGTAAACAGAATAAATCATTTCTTGTCTCAGGGGTGACCTAGCTTTCCCATAATGGGACATGTGATGATGTTGCCCAAATGCCCTTGTTAGCTGTTAGTATTACTAATGCCATGTGGCAATCCTCCTCAAGAAACCAGAGTTGGCGGTCTGGTTTTTGTACAGTGCAAGAGAATGCCTAACGCTTACTCTGTTATCTACTGCTTTCACCTTCCTCTCCCTGAGAATGATGTTCCCCACCACTTTGTAAGAGAGGACTAGGATTTCTTGTTCTTCCTTGTACTTGCAATGCCTTTTTATGGATTCTATATTACCACAGAACTTTACTTTTGAGGACAAGAAGGAGCCGAAAAAGAAAAAAAACGCATCAGAGAATAGAGAATCACATTTAAGGACTGGTCAATCATAAGCGACTTACACATGCAGGATGTTGATTGGTTGTATTTTGTTGACCACAGATGCTATTGCATTGGATGAAACAAGAAAGTGAGAAATGACCACGGAATGTATTCCTTGTGGAAAAAGCAGGGTGAGGAAGGATAAAGCTGCTAAAGATTCCAAGATGGGAATGTTAGAATCTTAACTCAAACTAAAGCCAATGAGTCATATTCTCAAGTCAAGAATTTAGTTATTCCCTTCTACCCAAAGCCACAAAAAATGGGTTCCCACCCATCTTTTCCCACTTTAGCTAAATCTTTAGTTAGATGCCTCTCTGCGTTCATGATTATTGTTGTGTCCTTGTAAGCTCAGAATATTGCCATGTTTAGAGATTTGCTTAGGTTTATTTGAGATATGTCCTGCCTGAACACCATCCTTTTTAGCAATAGACAGACAGGAACAACTAGTTTCAGGCCATGTTCTGTAAGGTTGTCCATATCACTCGAGGAGCATATCCTAGTTGTGGGGGGGTCCAGGTCCTCCAATCTTCTTCGTACATGCGTACATGTGCATTGCTTGATTTCGCTTCTCGATAAGATCGTCCTGTTTAATCTCAGATATATATGTGATTAGCATGTTTATTACCTTTAAGTTTTGAAATCAATGGCATGCGATGGAGCCTAGGCCTCCCTGCAAGGAGAGGTCACCTGCTCCGGCAGCCTAGGCCTCCCTGTCCTCTCATGAAAATATTTGCTACATGTAACAGCTAAGAGAAGCCGAATAACAAATGGATACGATCGTCACAAGTGCAAATGGATATGCTGTTTTCGCATCAAAGCATAGCCTTTACAAGTGAATGTGACTTCGTTTTCAGAATTTCTTGACAAACTTGTTTTTATCCCTTGTTTAAACAATGAGCAAAGTCTGTACGAAATGCTAAAAAGTAGTAAAATTTAGAGTTGATTGAAATGCCAGTGCTGTCAATTCCTAAGCAATTGCGATTTTCAACTTTTTATTCCAGATACACAATTCACAGATAGATTTTGTTTAGGCCTTGAGCTCCTCCCTGTCCCTAATTTATGACCTCCTCCTCTTAATTACAACTTTAACCAACCATTTATCTATTACAAGTTTCAAATATTAACCCTTTGGGTTATTGCCATGAGATGATTTATTTATTTATTTATTTTACTAAAGGGGTTTTATTACTCTTTTTATTTTATTTTACCCTTGAATAATCCAATTTTTTTTATTTAGTTTTATTTTCAACTTCATTCTTCAATATTAAGTTATTTTATAAATTATGTTTCGTAATTTTTATTTCTATTGGGTTATATACAAATCTCATGGATTTAGTTTTTTTCCCCTTAATCTCAACCTTCAAATTTTAGATTTACCTTCAAATTTTAGATTTGTTGGAAGTGAGGTTTCATATTTTTTTTTACTTGTTTTCTATGAATTTATCTCGATCTTATAACTCTGATAATATATTTAATATATTAACCCAAGTTGATTTAGATCTTTTTTTGTTTGATTTTTGTAATTTTTTTTATTTCATCATTCTACATTAGAATGCTTGAAAATTGGGCTTCTTTTTATTTATTTATTTTATTTGAATTATCTCAATCTTATGATCTAAGTCACGAGTTTGGCAAGTTGACTCGAGTTGACTTTATTCATTTTTTTAGGTCCATTTTTAATTGAATATTTTTTTAATTGGGATTCATAATTTTTTTCAATTTTTTTTCAGTGGAGTTATCCTGATCTAATAACTTGGGTCATAGTTTAGCAGGTTGACTGTGGTTGAATCTGTTTATTTTTTTAGATTCTTTAATTGACTATTTTAAAAAAATTTCACCATCTAACAACTCATGTTTTTATTTTATCATTTAATATTATATTATTTGAAAATTGAGCTTCATAATTGTTTTTTGATTTTCTTTATTTGGAGTTTTCCTAGTCTCATGGATTTTATTTTTTTGTTTAATTTCAATATTCAACATTGGTTTTATTGGAAATGAAGTTTCATAAATTTTTATTTATTTTTTTATGAAGTTATCTAAGTCTTATGATCTAGGTCGCAAGTTGACTTGAGTTGTTTTTTGTTATTTTTTTAATTGATTTTTTTTTAGTTTTATCCTTCAACATTGAATTAATTGGAAATTGGGTTTCATAATTTTTTTTTTCAATTTTTTTTTTATTGGGTTATTCTAATCTCATGAATATGGTTGCATGTTAAGCAGGTTAATCCAGATTGGCTCGGGTAATTTTTTTAATTTGTCTTTCAATATTGAGTTGATTAGGAATTGATCTTCATAATTTATTATGTTATGCTTTTTATGAGGTTGTCACGGTTTCATGACCTAGATCGTAGATTTGACAGGTTAATCCAAGTCGATCTAATATGTTGAAGTCTCAATATTTAAAAAAACATAATTCAATATGTTGTCGTATTAATATTTTTTAAAAATACAATCCAATATGTATTATATTTTAAGTTCATGATTAATTTTTTTTATTAGAAAACATGTTAGTAATGTTTGGATATTTTCTTAAATTAAAAAAAATTAATCCAACATGAAGCGCAATCTAGCGCAATCACCTAGTTTTTTTTTTTTTTCCAACTAAAAATTAAGGTATCATTAAAAGAAACGGTTTTATTTA
>Ga0307517_10008468_pt1 | contig 14759 bp, 7 predicted proteins | sample 23_EM_MG_FD_194515 | JGI IMG/M metagenome (GOLD analysis project Ga0307517, IMG submission 194515) | Populus trichocarpa ectomycorrhiza microbial communities from riparian zone in the Pacific Northwest, United States - 23_EM | ecosystem: Host-associated > Plants > Roots > Unclassified | place... | reverse complement strand
TTCAATGGAGGGTATCCTTTTGTGGCTCCCCTAAATTGCCAAAATGTTATACAACCAATACCTCAACAGCCTGTTCACAATATATAAATTTCATTTCTGGTTTACTTGTCTCCAAAATGAATAATAACGCGATACAAGAGGGCATATAGTGCCCTGAAATTGCAGCTTTTACTGATTACATTCAATTATACCTTTAGTATCACCGCAAGATTATTCTCACGAGAGGAGCATCATTCTACTTGAAGGCAATCCCATACAAGTTATTGCTTGCAATTCAGTCTTAGCTATATATAGTTTACACGTGAAGACAAAGACGGACTGGATTGATGAGAATCTGACGGAAGTCGAAGAGCTGACTTTGAAATTGGAACTGAATGGATTGAAAGATTATCTTCCAGAAACTCTTCAGCAAATGACTGCACCACAATATAGAAGATGTATCAAAGATCATACAAAGTGTACAGGAAAAACATATTAAGAAGTAGAGTGGTGATCCTTCCTGTCCTGTTTAGTTGTTCAGTTAAAAATTATTAAGAAAAAATCCAGTAAAAGTAACTCAAGTACCTTAATACCATCAAAGGTCATTTCACCATGATATAGATACTTGTCACCATTAGCCATGCAAGCTACAACCTGCACATCCAGGAATTTTTAAAATATTTTGATTAAGGCTTAGCACACCACAACTCATTAGTTACAGGAAAAAAAGCTTGGAAGAAATGGCACAGATAGTTTTTAATTTTTTTCCTGTTCTTTTTCTGTTTTCGAGAAAAAGACGTGCGGGTTTAGGGTACTCACTCTTGGTGAACCTTCAGGCACTCCAAATTGAAAAGCAAGGTTTGCTCCAAGTCCCAAATTTGTACCATCAGTCTCCACATAGACAAATACAAGCTACAAGAAACGCAGCAAAGAAACAAAGACATATCATGTTGGTGAAATATAATTGAGAAAACTTGGAATCAATGTGGATTTGAAGAGGAAAAAAACCTCTATCTTTAAAGTAACATATGTCTTGGAATTAATAACTATGACTTCACTTCGGTTCTTTTCCTTCTTTCCTTAGATTCTTGTATTATAATCTACGCTTAACATTCACAACCAACAATTAACTATTTGATATATTTAATTTATGATTCGTTGTTGTTAATTTTCCAACATATGAATGATAGGATTTTTAATGTCATGTGACTACTCCTTCAATTGAGATTTGGAACATTTGACACAAACCAAGCCATGGCAGTTTATCCAATCTTCCAGTTATGCAGGAAAAACCTTCATGTTTTTTTGTTTAACTTTTATGTTAGTGTAATGCCTAACGAATCCCAGATTAGACAAGCCCGATGCAGCTTTCACCGAACTGAGTTATAGAATACAACAAGATAATCCAATTACCAGGTGCTCTTAACAGAAGCATATAGAAAATAAAATGACCACCTTGTTTCTGAAAGCTTTTGCTGCCTCTTCAAATGTGGATATCAGCTCCAACGAATATTTTGTTGAAAATAGCCACAGCTGAGTGAACAAATAGACATGTTAACTAATCATGAAGTTCTATCGTCAGGAAAATAGACTTAAGGACTTGCCTGTTTCATAGGATTGCCTAAAATACGTGAAGCATCGTCTACCGTAAAAGTGATCACCGAAGGAGCGTTGTTTGTGGATACAGAGTCAGATATCTCTGATTTGGTGAATTGAAAGTTGTTAGTGGATACAAAGTCAGATATTTCTGATTCGGTGAATTGACCGTCTGCAGAAAGAAGAGTAGAATCGATCATTAAAGGTCAAATAACTTGTATTACTTGGAATTTCTCCGAACTATTGACTCGCAAAGTGATGAAACTAACCAAAACCAACATGGCTACGATTTGCAGCCTCCCATTTCAGCATGACTAAAGCAGGAGGTTTGACTTGCGGGTCAATGCGAAACAGCCTTGCAACATCAACATTATCAGTTTGATAGAAATTGATATCAGCATGCAGTCTGGAAGCAGCAGTAAGCTCCTTGGTATCTGAACCCTGCCATTTTTTTAGGAAAGATTTAACTTGTGAGAGCAGATGAGAAATATTTGCACTTTTCCACCATAAATATTTATCAAGTACAAAAATTTTTAAGTTCGTATGGAATCGATCAATCTGAGTGCAGTGATTATGAGCTCCTTGAATTTTATCAACTGGTATGGTAGTGAGTTGGACAGATTACATCATGAAAATAGAAATTGAAAAATATTATTCATTCGATGGAAATGAAAATATTACCAAGCAGGGACTAAATACCTCTAAAGTGTCAAGGAATCCCATTACGATCACAGAATTAGTCCTCAATATCCTATTAGCCTCCTCTGTTGTTGATACAGTTTGAACAACCAGGCCATTTTTCTGCCTCATCCAAGTTGCAATAGCATCTCTACATGAAATAAAATGAAAATTAAAACAAAAAAACAAAAGAAGACATTGTAATAAAAAAAATGAAACAGAGCGTCCCAAATTTTCACATCTGTCAGAAATTAAAGAACCAAAAAGGCTAGCAGATAAAGCATTGATAGTTATACCAGGTCAAGCCAAAGGTTCTGCAAATTAAAGTCGTAGATTTGAACCCTCCAAACATAACCAAAAAAAGAAAAAGAAAAAGAAAAAGAAAAAATAGATCTCACCTGGTCCTTTCACCATAATAGCTAGACTTTTGAATTCCACCAGCAAATAAAAGCAGAGAAGGATACCCCTGAATTTTATACTTCCTTCCCAGCCCCATTTCTACTGTAGCATCAACTTTTGCAAGCACGGCCTCACCTTTCAGTAGGGTAGCAGCAGCAGAGTATTCTGGTGCCAACTTACGACTCCAATAGCACCATGGTGCATAGAACTCCACCATCACATACGGATTTGTAGCAATGAAATCACCGAAGTTCTTCTCTGTGAGCACCACCACATCCTTCTCATCAAACACTGGATTCTCTGGCCAAGAGTTAGTCCCTTGATTCTCAAGACCCTCATCATAATAGACATCCTTGTGGGTGTTGCTTTCAAAGATGAAGGTGTCTTCCTGGTGTTTAAAGAATGAAAGAACTAGTGGAAGTGATGATGGAAGATGGGAGACAGGCGAAAACCATAAGATGGTGAAGAGAAGAAGGATTGAAGTGAAGAGAAAGAGAGAGATTCTTGCAGCTCTTGACATTGCTGATGAGAAATACACACAGAAGGAAATGATAAGGGGAGAGTTGTCTTATATTGACGGGAGCAGGAACGAGAAGGCGTTGACCCAAAATAGTTGTTGATTTTTAAAGTTCATTTTTTTTTATAAGTATATTAAAATAATATTATTTTATTTTTTAAAATTTATTTTTTATATTAATAAATTAAAATAATAAAGAATTTAAGCAGCTCTTGATATTGTTGATGAGAAATACACACAAAAAAAAAAGATGAGGTGAGAGTTGTCTATAGTATATTTTGACGGGAGCAGGAATGATTTGATTATCTTCAGCATTTTACATGAACTACGATGACTCGAGAGTAATTGATTTGATTATCTTCTTTTTCACAAATAACTTATTTTCCAATGCTTTCTGATCCTATGTTTTTTATATGGTTCTAGTTGCCTTTGGCATTAATTTTTTTGACTTTTTTTTTTTAAAAAAATTATTATTTAATGAGAAAGATGATTGCCAGATGTATGTCATCTCAATGGCTATAGGGCTAGAGGTGTGACTGTCATTAATTTGAGTGGTTAATTATAGTCCGTCTTATATTAAACATAGTCCGATAATGTAAGATAACTTGCCACTTCGTTGATATAAAACTTAATATGAGCTGGAATTTATATTAAATAAAATGGGGATTGATTTAGTTAATCTAGTTAAAATTTAGGTAACATTTAATTAAATTTTTAAAAAAAATTATAACCATGTTGTTTTAATTTTTTAAAATAATATTAAAACAATATTGAGTTAAATTGATCTATCCAATCGTGACATAACATATGCTTGATGACAAATTTATTGGTAGTTTGATCGTTATTTTTTATGAAGACGAACTTTGGAAACATAGCCAAAACATAGAGTAATAAGTATTTGAGTGGTTATAGTGTGGGCAAATTCGATCATAAAACTTAACGTAAGACATGGTAGATGACAAATTTGCAATAGATTAATGGGGTATTAGAGGGCATAGAACGGCCTGCAAAGGCAGACTCTTACAGATTCTCACAGAAGGAGCACCATTCTTTTGCATGGCAGCAATGGCATGTATACAAGTTACTGCTTACAATTCAGTTTTAACCATGCTACGCATTTCGAATCAAAGATGATGAGAGTTTATGAGAATCTGATGGATGTCGAAGATCTTTCTTTCAAGTTGGAACTGGTTGAATCGAAAGCTTTTTCTTCCAGAAATTCTTCAGCAAATGACTGCGCCATTATATAGTGTAGATGTATTAAAGATCTTCCGAAGTGTAAGGAAAAAACATATCAAGGAGTAGAATGATGATGATGATCATTCCTGTTTAATTGTTCAGCTAAAAGTTCTCAAGAAAAATCCAGTAAAAGTAGCTCAAGCACCTTAATACCACCAAAGGTCAATTCACCTTGATATATATACCTGAAATCACCCTTAGCCATGTAAGCTACAAACCTGCATATATAAGCACGAATCATTCCCAGAAATCCTTAGAATATTTTGATGAACTTTCAGTCCAGTAAAACTCATTAGATACACAGAAGGAACCTAGAAGAGATGAAACAAATGCTTTCCGTTTTTTCCCCTTTTCCCTTTCTGTTTTCAGAGATACCAGAGGAGTGGTCTAGGGAGTGCTCACTCTTGGAGAACCTTCAGACAGTCCAAAAGGCTTGAGCATCATGACTTTACATGAACTGAATTTTCACAGCGACTTGAGAGTAATGTAACTGGATTGTCTTCTTCTTGATAGATCAAACATTTTTCCCTTTGTTTTCCATGTCTAATGCATGAAGTGGAATGTTTTAATTCGAAACCAAGTTATGCGACTTTTCATAGAGTTATATCCAGTTTCCACATGGACAAAGAGAAGCTACAGAAAACCCATCAATTATATAGTTTTCGCTTGTGAGGATTGAGAACTCGAATTGAGGTACCATTTTACAGTTTGTTGCAAAAGCTGCAGTAGAATATATAGCTTCAGTATCAACAACAACCACTTCTCAGCCTATCAAATTCATATCTGGTCTGATAAAATAAATAAAAAAATCATATCTGGGTTGTCTATGAGATCATACAATGCTGCGTGCTTCAAGTTTTGTCCTGTGATGGTGTATAGTTATTGTTACAGAATGCTGGAGTAGGTACAAAAATTTAGTATTATCTTCCCTTTGAAATGGTCTGCTGCCTCCATAAATAGGCTTTGTATCTTTTCTATTCATGTTAACTCAGGTTAATTTTATTTTATTTTATTTTTTAATATTTAGTTGATTTGAAATTAAATTTTATAATTTTTTTATTTTATTTTCTATAAAATTATCTATGTTTTATTACTCGAGTTAGGTGTTTGGTGAGATAACCCGAGTAAATTCAGGTTATTTTTTTAATTTCATCATTCAACATCTAGATTATTTATCCTAAGTCGCGGGTTAATTTGAGTTTATTTTTATCTTTTTTTAGATTATTTTTTTCTCAATTTTATCTTTTAACATTTGATTGATTTAAAATTAGGCTTTCTTCTTTCTTTCTATGGTGTTATCTCGATTTGATTACCTAGGTCACGAGTTTGACTGGTTATCCTGAGTTGACTCGATATTTTTTTTAGTTGATATTTTTTTAATTTCATCATTCAACATTAGATTTATTGAGATTTTAGCATCATAATTTGTTTTATTCTGCTTTCTATAGAGTTATTACAGTCGCAATACCTGAATTGCAATTTTAATAGGTTAACCTGAGTTGACTTGAATTGTTTGTTTTCTGGTCTCTCTTTTCTATTAAATTTATTTTTTTCAATTTATTCCTACAATATCGGTTTAATTGAGAATTGACTTTCATATTTGATTTTGATTTGCTTTTTATAAAGTTATTTTAGACTTATGATTTGAGCTAAGAATTTGATAAATTAATCCAGATTAATCCAATATATTTTTATCTCAATATTTTTTCTGATTATTTTTAGTTAAACTATGTTTTTAATGATTTTACTATCAGATTAACTAAATTACATTAGATCAATTTTTATATAATTTATTTTTTTTACTAGAAAACACATTAGTAATACCTAAACATCTTTTATATTAAAAAAATAATTAACAAAGCAATGATCTAAGTATATTCTAATTGCAAAAGTAAATCACAGAATAGATGTAGTTATTAGTCAAACTTATTTTAAACACGAGTCAACATTAATAAAAAAAATTATCATTAATAAAAAAAACCGATTCAATAAGATTTCTCTTTTTCAAATTAATTCCCAAATTCAGTCTACAACCATAAATAATAATAAAAAGAAACTTTAAAAATCACAAGAAAATACAAAATTTAGAGCAACGTCCCATTCCTTTATTAATTCCGTCACCTACCATATTAAAAATCACAGGTTGCCCAGTGCCATAATCCTCGGGTCACAGGTTTACTGGTCATTATCGTTATAATTTCAGAGATTAGTTCAAGTGCACCTAACTGGTACAGATTCTCACGAATACTAAAAAAAAAAATCACAGGTTGCCCGTTGGCTGGTACATGTTATGATCCATGACTGCACCGGCTAAAATATTACCACATTAAATTATCTGAAAGAAGGTTTTCCTACCAGTAACAAGGAAGATATCACGCGCGACCATCACTCGCAGCAGCGCGAGCCACATCCCCATCCTTCTTATAGCGTTCAGCATGGTTTTGGAGCCACTCGACCATATCCCCAAACACCAAATTCACATTCTCCTCGGGCTCACCGATCAACTGATGCCACATCCCAGAATACATCTTCAATGTCTTATCAGCACTCGCAGCGCGTTCATACAACTCCTTGGCGCTCGCAGGGTCGCACACCACGTCGTCACCACCATGCACAACCAACAAAGGCACATCCACCTCCTCAAACCTCCCTTGAAGTTCCTTACACACTCTCATAAGCTCGTATGCCGTAGCCGCGCGTGGTCTCATTGTCACCCTCCCCGGGCTCGCACACCCCAACTTCCGCTTCCACTCTTCCTTGAACGACAACTCGGGAATCGACCCACGAGTGGGAATCACGCTCCAAGTGGGTACCACCGCCGCGACTACGAAAAGCAAGTGCTCCAACGGCCACGGTGGCTTGAACTTGGCACTAATTCCGCACATAGCCCCATTCAAAATCAACCCATCCCACGCGCCTCTCTGACGGAGCGTAATGTACAAAGCTATCGCCCCACCCAGGGATTCCGAGTACAGAAAAGCCGGCAAATTGGGCGCGCGAGTCTCGCGAAAAGTCTTAAAATACCGCATGCAATCTTCCACAACTGGGTTGATATCTGGGATGTGATATATCAAGTTGTCAAGCCCATCAGAGAAGCCATGGCCTTGGTGATCAATAGCGCAAACAACGAACCCATGTTTAGCAAAGAGAATTGAAGTTAATTGGACGAACCAGCTGGATTCACCGGTGAAGCCATGGACAACGGCTACGCAGCCAATAGTTTTCGTCGGGGGAAGTGGGGTCCACCATTGAGTGAAGAGCTTGAGACCCCGGGAGTTAGTGATGTATTCGGAATTGTGGGTGACTTGGTGTTTGGCGTAGAATTCAGAGGGGGAAAGGGTCCCGAATGGGCTTTGATCGTTGGCTTCTGCCACTGGGTGCTGCACCATTTTTTTATTTTTCTTTGGTCTGTTGGGGGTTGTCCGAGGGGAGGAGTGTGAAGTGAGTGAGCGAGGGAAGGAAGGGATTGTTGAAAGTGTGATTATGGATTTTATCGAGAGTTTGGGTTTGCGATATATATAATTTTTTTAATTAATGTGGGTGGTAGATCAGTATACTTACGTGTTATGTTTAGAGAGGTTGGGATTCAGTGGGTTTGGAGCATGGTGTGCTTGCATGCAGATGAGAAGAAACCAAAAATAATTATGGGGCAAACTCTAAAAAAACAAAACCTATTGGGTTGGAATTAATTTTATACTTAAATAATTTTGATTTCTCAGTTGGATTTTTTTAAAAAAATTATTTGATAGATATAAAATGAAAAGTAACTCCACAATGATGGCCTTTTTTTATAAACCAAAAATAATTATTGAGCAAAGACTTTTGAGCACAAAAAATCAATTATAAAATTAAATTGGTTATTGGTTATTGGTTATTTATTGAAGTCCACTTTAAATAAAAAGACAAATACAAACATAAAATTAAATTTATTACCCACCAAAAATGTAAGAATTCTACGTAAGATTTCTTTAACCTCTTTTTATGTATTACTTTCTTCAAAGTGAATATCATGAAATAAAATATTGTTAATTACTCTTTCAGGCATTGGAAAACCACATATTATATTAAATGATAAAATTATAAATTTTATGTGTATGCCATGTTAATATAAAATAATGTATATATTATATTGAATTTTAAAAAATATAATTATTGTAAAATATTTATATGTTGATATTAAAAATAAAAAAAATTATTTTAATTTATTTTTAATTAGAAAATACTTTTAAAAAACACTTTATTAAACACACTAAATGCTCGGTGCTTTTTATTTTTTTGAGAGTGATACAGTATTTTTAGTATTTAAAAGCTATGAGAAGTTGGTGTGGTATGTAAGGGATTCAAGGCGATCAAAGTATTGATTAATTATTGACTAATTGTTTATTTTGGAAAAAACACAGGAATTAATTTGTATTCTAAAAAATAAAAAATTATTAAAAACATTTTTTAAAGACAGAAATAAAAACACTCAAATTATAACTCCAACATTAATATAATTAATGTTGGCGTTGGCAGTGCAACCAACTCGTCTTGATTTTTAAGGCGAGTGTCGGTTGTCTTTGTCATCGTGGAAAAGTCTGGTTATTGTGGAATGTGGATCTGCTCAGGTACGGTTATGGATTGGATGGTTTCAAAATGCGATAATTTATTTATATTCCAAAACTGAGCTCAGAGTGATTGGTTTTTCTGATAAATTATTATATCCCTCACATGAAAATTGAGATGCCAATGAGTGCCCCCAAGCAAGAATTTTTTTTATATATTTATATTTTATTCATTATTTATCAATAAATAATATAAATATTCTACATGTATATTTATAAAATATAAATATATATCAAGTTAGGTTTATATTAGATTTACCAATATTTATATTCTATTATTTATGCTAAGTTAACTATTAAAAAAACCTATCTATTTCAATGTTTTTAAACTCGGCCTGGTGATCAATCCGGCCCAAGACCTAGTTCACGGGTTTTGACTGGATCACCCGGGTTAACCTCATTTTTTTTATAAATCAAAACCACATCATTTTAATAAAAAATAAAAAAATAGTCAACATGTTGCAACTGGATTTTTGACCGAGTCTTGCCAGGTTTTTAACTACCATTATTTTTTCATAAACTCGGCCTAGTTCCAGCCCTGGATTAATCGGGTTCGGAATCGACATGCCAGAACATGTTTTAAAACTATGATCTATTCAGGTCAATTCATATTGGTATCGTCAATTTCATATTAAATTTTCGAGCCCGTTTGGAAACGCGGGCCAACCCGCATTTCCAAAAAAATTATTTTTTTGCTAAGATTAATTTTTTTTATATTTTGAATCGTTTTGATACGCTGATCTTAAAAATAATTTTTTTTTAAAAAAAAAACATCATTTTAATATATTTCAGCATGAAAAACACTTTAAAAAACAACTAGAAACACACTACACAATACCCTTCATCACTACTGAAAATGGAAGCAACAATGATAACCAGCCGCACATCTCACTTACTTTTATGTGAACGTGAAAGGAGAAAGTATTGATTGGAGAATACCTATAATTTCTCTTTGTTATTATTATTATTATTATTATTAGAGGGACATAATCCACTACATCACTCTTCAACTTAGCCAATAATTACAAGATATGAGTATAAAAAATGAATAGAACATGATGTATGGATGCATTCCACATACATCATTTATCCATTACTAGTACATGAGCAAAGTTCCATTACTTGCCAGATATTTTTATTTTTTATAAAACAATTATAAATGCAAGTTTTCTCAACGTATTTAGTACTTTAAAAAATCTAAATTTAAATTAAAAATTTTTTTTTAAAAAAAATCTAACAACTTATTATCTGATTTGCCTAAATTTCAGCCACTACAATGACCAGAGAATCGAGGTTTAACTTTTTTTTACTAAAATAACTGTTTTTCAACCTTTTTTTTTTTTTTTCAAAAGCACCTATAAAATACCATAGCAATCGTGATAAACCTGTGTATGGCCTTAAAAAACTCAAAAAACCACCACAAAAACCAAAATCAACCGAATCTACAAATCAACCCTAGCTCATATCTGTTTTTCATGAACTTTAAAGGTAAAAGGTACCTAATACAAACTCCTCTTATTAAATAGAATCATTTAATACAAATATCATCATTTTTTGTGGTCTAAATCGGTGTTAACGACACTTTTCTCTCTCCTACCGGAATCCAATGACCTCTCTCTTATCTCCCAACCAGAGACTAAAAAATCACAAAAATAAACTTTCGTACTGAAATTGAATTGAAAAAATATTGAGGCATTGAAATTGTATAATTTGTGTGATTTTTAAAGTTGAAGGACCAAAGTGCTTCTTTTGCAAAACCTATGGCATGTTATCCATATTTGACGTCTTTTTCATTTCGGTCCCTCTTCTTTCAAACCCATATCTTCATAAGAAATTAAAACAAATTGGTCTTTAATTAAGACTAAATCGCAGGAAAAAAAATTTAAGAACCAAATTAAAAAAATGTAAAATCTTGTACAAACCATCTATAGCAATGTAAAAGAAGATAACAGTGAAGCGTTGCACAATAAAAACCCACGCTTTTTAGAATAATAGGTAATTATTAGTCCAGTTTATGCATGAGTTGCTAGACTAAATCTAGACAACAATGTTATCTAACTTCCAGGACTTTCCACACAACCTAACCATAGCGTGTCTGAATGAGCAACCTTGTTAGTTTGTAACGAACTAATGATAAGAAATTGGATGACTACCTAGCTTTTCTGATCTTGAAAAAACTGCACTGTTGTCTCCAGAACAGTACCGATTCTGTTGTGCCATCTGTATTAATAACCACCCAATCACTGCAAGACCGCTCTCCCATCGTAAAATCATCTCTTCTCATCCAATCTCAATCGCTACATCTCCCTCTCCCTCTCTCTCTCAAGTGAGAGCTCTTCCATTCTGCTATTCATCAGCTTTAAGCTTGAGGTTTGATAAGATCGAGGTGTATTTCACCGTACCAAACTGCTTATGGAAAGAGATTATTTTAAGAATTGTTTGATCCAAAGAAAGGAGAGGGAGGGTGGGGAGGCTGGAGGTTTTCTTGGTTGCACAAATATTCGATCGTAGTTAGAAGACAACTACAGATGATAATTTTAATAAATGTTCCCCTGTCACTAACACGGACTCCACCCTGTAACTTGTGCAAAATGAACTAAACAGCATAATCTCCAGATAAAAACATTAAGTATATTGCATACTCTCAACGGCATGATATCAGTTTTGATCACAAATCACTTCATTTCCTATTAAGAATAAAGTCCAGTGACGCTAGCAAAGCACTAACAGGTAAACTGTACAATTCCTGTCCCACCTTCCGAAATATTATCTTCAAAAAGCAGATTCAGTGGCCTAACCCCTTCCAAAACAGCATCATTCCTCGTCTTGATCAACACAGGCTGAAAGAGAAAGAATTAATGTCAAATGGAAGTCTTTCTAGTCATATAACTAGCGCAGTTACTGTCATTTTCCACAGTCCTTATGGCAAATAATGAATTCAGAAACCAGAACCCTCTGTGTTCAATTTATCAGACATGCTGCCGGTTTGGTACTGCTGCAAAAACATGAAAGTCATACTTTTTGATGTGGTGCAACCGTGCACCTGCGGTTGTGCTGCAATCTTAAATGAAGCCTAGTAGAATCCATTCATTTCAAGAAATATCCATGCCTCAATGAAGAGTTAAGTATACACCCATAGTCCTTTTTAAAGATCACAAATGAGACTGACACGTGGATACCACCCCGACAAAATTAGTTCTCTTGTCTCTAAAAAGCAAATAATTTATTTAAGATACATATAAGCACCATCAGGAAAATGGAAAATCCACAAGTGATGTAGCAAAGGGACAAGATTTTTCGAAGAAATAGGAATCGTCCAAGATACAAGCAACAACCCAGACAGGTACCAACAAAGAACTTGATGAAAAGTTTATCAGAAAGAACAAGTTATTTAAGTATGATCAAGCGTCCAAGAAAGGTTGGAACTTGGAAGGGTATGCTATCGTTATTCATCACTTCACTGCCAATACAAAACCTTGATTGGATCATCACTCTTAAAACCACTTGCTTTCTACGTAGTCCCTCGCAATCACTCCAGTATATTGCATCTTATTATCCACAACTTAAAAGCACAAAATCCACCTTAAAACCACCAAATTGAATGTTATCGGTGAGATATTAGTAATTGCCAAACTGAAACAAATGCCAGAAATCTGTTAAAAAGCCCAACGGGGTGGGATGAGACAACCAGCTCTACCGCATCATTTCCAGTTGCAAGAGTTTTCCCCTCATGCTATTGATTTATACTCCTAATCCAATCATCCATAAGAAAATGTAAAGAATATTGTTGCCCTTCAAATGCCCCCGTGTTGTTTTATTAGCAACACATACTTAGCTAATCAGAAACAACCCCCAAGCTCATTTTTTCTTGGAGAAAAAACCTCCACCCCTTCAAGCATTGAGCTCATTTCCCGGAATAATATGAGCCAAATGAATCCTGCTAGTTTGTAGATCAGTTCGCAAAGTACTCTAGCCAAAAAATAGAGTAGCCACAGGTGATTGATCTTTCCATCTTCATACATAACCCAATAATAATGCCACAATTCTCAATTAATTCTTGGGAAATTTTCATTTTGATTTCTCTTAAAAGTGCTCTAGCCCAAAAATAGAGTAGCCACAGGTGCTTGATCTTTGCAGCTTCACACATCAGCCAATAATAACGTCACAGTTCACAGTTAATTGTTGGAAAATCTTCGCTTTTGATTTCTCTAAGCTTCCTAAGGAGATTTTCCAAATGAAACTACATATCACCCAACACCTCATCATATTGACGATATCATCATAGGGAAACGATTAATCCCTAAGCTATTCTAAATCCCATTCGGTCAAACAGTGGTTAAGTGGGTTATGCCAATAGTTTCAAGATTCAATAGAAAATCCTATATTTTAACAGGCTATCACAATTAATTGAGGTGCTCATACAATACAAATCCTAAAACCATCTCTGACTTTATGCATGTATAATCTTACTTGCTAGGAAAACAATTAAACAATCATTCATGAGTCTAGCATTAAATCTAAGCACACTAACTCGACTCCAAGAACTCAACAAGTGGCTCTACACCGCCAAGTAGTATACTTATTCATACCATCACTTTCAATATCGCATGGAGTATATCAAAGGAACACTCAAATCCTCAAACTTAAGTTCCAACGAATCGCACAGAAGCAATGAAGTGATTCTGAGAATCAAACCCCACAAATTAAGCTCATAAATAAACAAAAACCCAGATAAACAAACAACAATCCAAACACGAGCCCTCAAAAAACACACACACACACACACACACAAGATACACTAAAAAGGGCAAAAAGATTAAAACTTTACCTCCAAAACAGAAGCAACAGTAGCAACAAGTGATGACCATGAGAATCTCTCTGCAAATCAAAACAGCTTTAGAATTGTTTGCTGGTTTCTGCTGGTTAGTGCTGTTCTCACCAGCATCATCCAAGAGTCTTTGCTGGTTGCTGTTGTCGTTGGCTTCTTGAGACTGCCGCTTCTTTTCACTATTCATTCTCTGAAGATTCCAGTCATATTTTTTCAAATATGAAATCTTGAATGACTCCCTTATCCTCATCGTAGGCCATAGATGCATCTTTCTTTTATTATTTGAAGGGGGCACAAGAAAAACGTAGGCTTGTTTATCTCTTTGTTGGGGTTCTACAAAGTAAGGTTTTTTTGGTTTGACAGACAGACTGGTAAGTAAGAAGGGAAACAATGTACATTATCCAGCAAACGGCACTGCCACGATGACGTTTTTAGTCACTGTAGTTTTCAAAACAAATCAATTAATCCTTCTATTGTCAAAAACTAATTAACTAGTCCAAACATTTTTAAAATCTGGTAATAACGTAAGTCTTTTGGGGAGTTCGATGTTGAAGTGTCGATGAGGTGTCCTTACTGCGATGCTTTATTTTCTTCTCAAATTCCCCTGTAAACTCATCAGTGTCCACCATCATCTTTCTTGTCTCTCCACGTCCACCTATCCTCTCTTTCTCCCTCTAGTAACACTGTGATAACCATCTTCTGCCTTTCTCCATTGCTCTCTCCTTTCCTCCCCCCCCCCCCCACCCCTCCCCGTCTCTGTCTCGTCCTTTCTCACCTTCCCTTCGCTTCTCTGACCTCCTCTCTCCTTCCCTTTTCAATTCCCTCTCTCTCGTCCTACTTATCTTTTCTCTACCAACACAACAATCATTCTTACCCCCGCCTCTTTTCCTTCTTCTCGTATCTTTGCTCTTCCCTTTCC
>Ga0307517_10008467_pt1 | contig 14759 bp, 9 predicted proteins | sample 23_EM_MG_FD_194515 | JGI IMG/M metagenome (GOLD analysis project Ga0307517, IMG submission 194515) | Populus trichocarpa ectomycorrhiza microbial communities from riparian zone in the Pacific Northwest, United States - 23_EM | ecosystem: Host-associated > Plants > Roots > Unclassified | place... | reverse complement strand
GATAGAGGAGCAGAGCTATCCATGCGCTTAGGTATACGTGACCTGCCTTGATGATGACGACATTGAATGCTTGTCACCCACCTTACCTAACGTTCTTAAATGGCCACTCCCAGCTTGTTACGAGTAGCTTCACCTCTTGTTCATCACTGCTTTGTGCAGAATACCAAACTTGAAAAAAAATTGAGAGAGAAAGAGGGACGATGGAGAAGAAGGACGAAGGAAATCCTCCAATGGCAGTGATGGGGTCAAGAGACGAGAATGAAGATGTGAAAAGCACCATGCGCACAGCTGAGACTATGTTGCGTTTGGTGCCTGTGGCTTTGTGTGTCTCAGCACTTGTTGTCATGCTTAAGAATACTCAAACTAATGACTATGGATCCCTTTCTTATTCAGATCTTGGAGCTTTCAGGTACTTCATATTTTATGTATTTTCTTGCACCCATTTTTAGTGCTTTTTACATCCAAGTTCTGTGTGTTTGATTGCGAGTTTTTTTAAAAAACAATTAATTGGAGATCCATAAAATATTGTAGGGTTTGATTCTTTTAATTTTGAGTTAAGCATAATGCTAATTTTAAGAATATTTTTTCTAAAATCATACTTTGAAGAATTTCTTGTATTAAATGAGTGGTTTATACAATTGGATCTCATAAATCCAAAGTTTCTCCAAGAAGAATTTCTAGTGTGTGTATATATAAATAAAAAATTTATCCATACATATAATCATATAAATCAAGAAATCAAGAATAATATATGCCAATAAATAAAAAATTATTAATGATATCTAAAAATAAAAATTAAAAAATCAAGAAATAAATGTAAATTAATATATTTAATTCTGAAAAATAAAATTGATAATTTTTTTATTAAAATAATTTTTTATTTAAATAAACGATAATAGAAATAAAAACATAAATAAAATTAATCAAATAAAAAAAAAACCATCATGTAAGGCTGCACATATTATAAATATTATATAAAAATATTTTTTTATTTTTAAAAATAAAATTTATCCATACAAAAGATTAAAAAAAAATTATCCATGAGTTAGGAAAACTCTTCAAATTTAAATATAGAACTAAAAAAATCATTGTCATTTAAAAGTGACTATCTAAACAAAATAAAAGAAAAAAAATATTAATTTAAATATAAATTAAAAAACATAGAGAAAAAACCATGTAAAATAAATCATTAATTTAAAAAAAAAAAAAAAACAAAAGGCAAAAAAAGCAAAGGTTGGGCACTACATCTGCTTGGTCCATTTGTTTTATCCAAAAACTTGTTGTCAATTTATTTTTTATTCAAAATATTTTTTAAACATTATAGGTAAAAAAAATCTTTAAAAATCAAATTAAAAAATATAAAATTTTAGTGATATTGTATATTAACTTGAGTTAATTTTAAAATAGCATTGTTATGAAACGATATTATTTTAAATATAAAAAAATTAATTTTTTTTTAGAGTTCACCCTATTGGTAGATTTGGATAGATCAACTAATTCAATGAAATAATGTTGGACTAAATCAATGTGTAAATGGTTAAAAAAAATCAGCTCTTGCCAAGCTTTAAATGAGCTGGTCACCGGTTAAAAAAACCTCTTAATTCAATTCCTGTTTTGAAGCATGATTGTTTTTCACAATATTTCATTTCAACTTTTTTTTAATCACATCCATTTTAATTATAAATTAATATTTATGATATAGGTATTTGGTGAATGCCAATGGCATCTGTGCTGGTTATTCCCTTCTTTCAGCTGTCATTGTAGCCATGCCTCGAGCATGGACAATGCCTCAAGCATGGACTTTTTTCTTACTCGACCAGGTAATTATTAATTCCATCAAAATTCTCAACCTTAATTTCATATAATATATATATTAATCAATCTATTTTTCGATGAACCTATCTAGGTGTTAACGTATGTGATTCTGGCTGCCGGAACAGTGTCGACGGAGGTATTATACTTGGCAAACAAGGGAGACACATCCATCGCTTGGAGCGCAGCTTGTGCGTCGTTTGGTGGATTTTGTCACAAGGCCTTGATATCCACAGTCATTACATTCGTTGCAGTAATCTTCTACGCAGCTCTCTCGCTCGTCTCTTCCTACAAGCTTTTCAGCAAATATGATGCGCCAGTTGTGACCCAATCAGGCGAGGGTATTAAGACTGTCACCCTCGGTTCACCACCAACACCACCACCACCACCAAGCAACCTCCACCTCCATCTCCATGCGAAGCTAGCATGTCCTGCCCACAATAACAGCCCAAATTAGGAGGAGGTTGATGACTATATATAGAAGGTGGTGGCGTGTTTTCCACCGTCACGAGCACTTCACTGCCGTGGTGTATATAACTCCCAAGAGACCATGCTTTCTGAATCCATGCACTTGAAAATTTATAAGAAATATATATCCTTTGTATCTTTAATTACTAGCCTTTGGTTTGTAGAAGTTGGTGTGAAGAAATTAATTATATGAAATTTGTAAGCAATTTATAAAAAAGCCTTCCATGAGACCATTTGGCTAGAATTCAGACTCAGAATTTTGTACAGACAGAAATTGTTTGCTCAAACCCAAGTTATTACTACATCATAGAAGATAGAGATGGAGACAGAATTATTGTGTGTTTCGCTCAATGTTTTTTTATATTTTCAATATCTTTGTTTTTTTTTTATATATATAGTTACAAACACTATTGTATAAGAAGCATGAGCAATAAATGATTAAACAAAAAGTGAACAACAAACGACCATGAGAGTTTTGAGCTCCTTTCATGAATCTGTTCAGTATCGCTTGTGCAGAACAAAGCTGCTTCGAGAAGCCATAACTAATCCAATGGAATTCTAGTGATGATGTTTATGACATGGTCTAATGAATCAATCGGGTAAGATTTTTTTTTATTTATTAACGTTGGTGTTTAGACCAGGTTGTGTGTATCTTGATTAATCCCACATACCCTGGAGTTAACGACCATGTAAATCTAATCGATTTTAATTCATAGTTTGACGAGTTTAATTTTAAACCGGTTTAAATATTAATCTAATAAAATCTAAGTTAACCCCACTAAATTTAAATAAAACCTGACTAAGTTAACTTTAATTTTGTTTATATAGAAAACAAATGTAATTTTAGTTTATTTTTATTTGTTTTAAAAAAGTTATTTTATTTTAAACAAACAAAGCAATATTTTTTTATAAGTTGACTTAATCAATCCGTTTAATATTATGATAATTATTGTTTTAATTTTGAATCGATTTGAAGATGGATCTAATTAAATCCGAGTTGACGTAGCAAAATCTGAATAAAACCCGACCATGTTAACTTTTATATATATATATATATACAAAACAATAGTATTTCTGTTTTTTTTTTTTAATTTATTTAAAATAGTTATTTTATTTTAAATAAAAAAAACAAAATTATTTTGTAAGTTGACTTAATGAGTTTATTTAGTATTATGGTAGTTGTTATTTTTTAAAGTGTCTTTACTTAAAAGTATATTGAAATATTTTTTTTAAAATTTATTTTTTTATATTAACATCTAAACGATCTAAAAATATAAAAAAAATTATTTAAAAAAATTAAAAATTTTAATTTTTTAAAATAAAAATAAATATGGTGAATAAACACGAGGCTGATAAGCATGCTTTGTCCATTTATAATGAAATTTCAAAATTATCTTTATATATATAAAAAAAGATTCCATCTCTGCCTCCCATGACAGTCGACACTGAATATCTGTGGGCTTTTGTAGTCATCTCTTTCCTTCTATGACACGGCCTTCTCTGCTTCACAACTCGAGATTTCAATTACTAAAATTATTCTCTACATTGATTCCTCAAAATATCAAAGAAACAGAAATTCCTGCCCTCAAATATTAAAGGGAAAAAACCATCAATATCAAGCATATTTAAATTCTTTGCTCATAAAAAAAATCAAATAAGTTTTAGGATGCTAAAAAAAATAGAAGGGGAAAAAAACCGAAAAACCGATTAAACTGAGAAAACCGGAAAAACAATAACCGAAAAAACCGAATCGTGAAAAAAAACGATTAAACTGATTAGAAGTTTTAAAAAACCGACCGGCTCGGTTTTATAAGTCTGAAACCAAAAAAATCGAATCGAAAAAAACCAAGCCAAACCGAAAAAAACCAAGCCAAACCCAAAAAACCGGGTTCTGTTCTAAAATAACGGAGTCAAACCGAAACAAGTCAGTTTGAACCGGTTTCGGTTTTAAAAAAAAAAACCAGTTTGATTATTTTTTTAATAAAAATCGAACCAAATCAAAAATAATCTCTCCTAAAAGAAGTCCATGTAAAAAAAAAAAAAGAGACTTTTTAAACCTGGATATACCCTTATATTAAAAATCTTTAGTCTTAAAAAAATTATCTTAAATTTTAGTCTATGTTTTTTGGGGCAAAGAAAATAGTAAATAAACAAAATTAAAATATGAAAGAAAAAAAACTTGGAAACCTTTAAAAAGCCTTATCATTATCAGAAAGGAAATTTTGACAGGCAGAGAAGCAACCACACAAGTGCCAATTTTGTAGCTTTGTAAACCACCACCAAAATCATAATATCCTCTCCATCCACAAACCCCTTCTCTTTCACTTTCTCACTCATTTTCTCTCTTTCCAAACACAAAACAAAACCCTTTTCACCCCTTCAAATTCCCTATCTTCCCATCCCATTTTCTCATTAAGGTAAGCACTACTTCTGCACTTTGTTGTTAATTAAAGATTTCAACTTTAATAGAAATCTTGAAACTCTTTGTCTAATTTACTCAATTTACCCGATATGGAATTATAAAGGGTGTTTTTAGGTTTCTTGTTGGGTTTTGTGAATGGGGTCCATGGTGGTTTTAGTAGGTAGTATGCCATCTTTGGCTTCCCTTGTTAGTTTAGGAAGCTTGAGTGGGTCTACAGCTACTTCTAGTTGTGTTGAATCTTCTTCGTATTCAGTTGTGAAGAGAGTTTCTTTATCAAAAAGGAGTCTTAGGAGGGCTAAAAGTTGGCATTGTGTGTGTAAATATTCAGTTACTGCCACTGATTTCATTGCTGAGCAAGGCAATGCTGTATCACTTGATTCTAGTAGTAATGGTGATGGTAATGATGGTGATAGTGGGGTTGTACTTAAACCTAGTCCAAAGCCCGTGTTAAAATCGCCGGCTGGTTCCAAGGATGAAACCCTTTTGAGTATGAATTCTGTTGGGTGGGGTTCTTCAAGGGGTAGTGGGGATTCTGATGAGGAAGAAGAGAGGAATAAGGTGATCGAGTCACTTGATGAGGTCTTGGAGAAGGCTGGAAAGCTTGAAACTTCAAAACAAAGCCAAGTGGGTGCGAGTGCTGGTAGTATTAGGAAAGAGAATGGGAATGTAAATAAAATGACACCATCTAATTCATATACTGATTCGAGAAATGTTAATTCCACGGCTGCTACTCGTAAAGCTAAAACTTTGAGAAGTGTGTGGCGGAAAGGAGACACGGTGTCTTCAGTGCAGAGGATTGTCAAGGAAGTTCCGAAGGCTAGTAACAAGTTTATCAAGGAGGAACCTAAAACAGTAGAAGGGACAAAGCTAGAATCTCAATCACGTGTTCCACTGAAACCTCCTCAGCCACCTCTAAGACCTCAACCAAAGTTACAGGCCAAGCCATCCGCAGCTCCTTCACCTATCATTAAGAAACCTGTTGTTTTGAAGGATGTGGGGGCTGCTCCAAAGTCACCAATAAAAGATGAAACAGGCTCAGGTGCTGCACAAAGTAAAGGACAGCCAATTTTGATTGACAAATTTGCTCGCAAGAAACCGGTTGTCGATCCCGTAATTGCACAGGCTGTTTTAGCTCCTACTAAACCAGGAAAGGGCCCTGCTCCTGGGAAGTACAAAGACCGAAAGAAAGGTGCTTCACCTGGAACACCAAGAAGGCGGATGATGGACAATGATGTTGAGATTCCCGATGAGGAGCTCAATGTTTCTATTCCTGGTGCAGCTACTGCGAGAAAAGGGAGGAAATGGACCAAAGCCAGTAGGAAGGCGGCTAAGATCCAGGCTGCCAGAGAGGCAGCTCCTGTCAAAGTAGAGATTTTGGAGGTTGGGGAAAAAGGCATGTCAATCGAAGAGCTAGCCTACAACTTGACCATGGGTGAAGGTGAAATTCTTGGGCTTCTGTTCTCAAAGGGGATTAAGCCTGATGGGGTGCAAACTTTGGACAAAGAGATGGTAAAGATGATATGTAAGGAGTATGAGGTGGAAGTCATAGATGCTGATCCAGTTAGATTTGAAGAAATGGCAAAAAAGAACGAGATTCTTGATGAAGATGATCTGGACAAACTACAAGAGAGGCCTCCTGTGCTTACTATAATGGGTCATGTAGATCATGGCAAGGCAAGTAGCAAGATTCTCTATGTTTCTTCATTATCTTCTTTGTCTCATTCTTGGTTATGCTTTGAATGTTAAGAAAATGGTGGTATTTTTCTAAGATTTTTCTAATGTATCTGGTGTTATCCTCTTGACAGACAACCCTGTTGGATCATATTCGTAAAAGCAAGGTATGCTGAAACTTCTTAATCTTGATACTCCTCTTTTATTGTTGTAAACACCACAGACAGAATTGGATTTAAGTTTTGACGACACTCTTTCCATGTTGTTCCCCCCTCCCATCACAATAAAGTTTTTTTTTTTTTTTTGGTGTACTTATGATTGGAGGAAGATAGAGAATGTCCAGCTTGTAAACTTGAAATTGATTTGGGACTAGTTGGTTTCCGAAGCTACATGTAGACTGTTCTAAGTTGACATGCACAGAATTTAACTGTAGCCTGACAGATGGATATCTGCAGGTGGCTGCCTCAGAAGCTGGTGGGATTACACAAGGAATCGGAGCATATAAAGTTATGGTACCTGTGGATGGCAAGTTGCAACCATGTGTTTTCCTTGACACTCCTGGGCATGAGGTAAGCAGATTATCCAATTATTGCTGTTAATGTACGTCAGTTGCTCTTTGTCAAATAGTTAAATGCTTTGCAGATCATATCTGACGTGCTTTAATTTTCGTTTAAGTAGCTAATGTTCTTCTGATATTAATTTATAAACTTAACTGTGAACCGAGCACACTCGCCTGCATTTGGATGATTTCTATATTATCCACTGGTGCAGGCATTTGGAGCAATGAGAGCCCGTGGAGCAAGGGTGACTGACATTGCTATTATTGTGGTGGCTGCTGATGATGGGATTCGTCCCCAGACAAATGAGGCCATAGCTCATGCCAAAGCAGCTGGAGTACCCATTGTGATTGCGATAAATAAGGTATGTCGACAAAAGTGGGTTTTCTTGTTATCAGAAAGTAACGAAATAAGAAACACTTGCCCAGCTGCATTTGGAAATGCCTTTGTTTTGCTTGGTGATGGCTAAAGGAATTTCTGATTCTGTTTTTTCTTCAATTCTACCAGATAGATAAAGATGGAGCTAATCCAGAAAGAGTTATGCAAGAGCTTTCTTCAATTGGCCTCATGCCAGAGGACTGGGGTGGTGATGTCCCAATGGTTCAGGTATTTTATATTTATTGCACCTTTCTTTTATCTTTATCCTTTTCCAGACGCTTATATACTTGTGCCTCCTTTTAACAGGTCAGTGCTCTCAAGGGGGAAAATATAGATGATTTGTTGGAAACTGTTATGCTTGTTGCAGAGGTCAGTTCAAATTTATTCATGTGCCAATTAGTTGGTTTCATTTTTTTGTCTTTTTGTTGTGAAATGAAATATTCGTTGTCTACTGGCCATTTATGTCATCAAAATTGGATCCATGAACCTCTCTTTCTCTCTCTCTGCTAGTAATATCTATTAGTATTATCTTGCAGTATCTAATTGATTTAGTTGAGTGGCTTGCATTATCTATTTCATTAGTTGCTAGTATTTAATCTATCTTATTAATTGCTAAGAATGTGTGTTAGTAGTAGTTGCAGTATTTGTAATGAAAAGATTAACTTTTGTTCCTCAATAAGTGTGATATCTTGTAATTGTCCTTTGAAGTTTCCCATGCTGGATCATCATGAAACTTGAATATGGTGTATGTGATTTATTGAGCACACAAAGGACAGTTAAAGGTGCATATGTACAAAATCATGCATGCACTCTCCCAAATCTCTATAAGATATCTGCCAAAATATCTAGAAATACATTGCAATTCATAAACCCGAAGCCATCAATGATTCCTTGGAACAATTGGAATGTAGCATACATTTAACGTTATGCTATTTGTGTTTTCTGACTTCATGCATGATTGTTTCAGTTACAAGAATTGAAAGCTAATCCAGATAGAAATGCAAAGGGTACAGTTATTGAGGCGGGCCTTGATAAATCTAAAGGACCAATAGCTACTTTTATTGTACAGAAAGGCACATTGAAAAGAGGGGATGTAGTGGTTTGTGGAGAAGCCTTTGGAAAGGTTGGTTAGTTGGAGTTTGAACTTTAAGATAACTCGGAACTTTCTTTAAGAGAAAAGTTGCTGCTTAGTGTGATTTCACTCAGCTTGGAGGACTTCTTTGTTATGCTATTTTCAGGTTCGGGCTTTATTTGAAGGTGGTGGAAAACGGGTTGATCAAGTGGGACCGTCTATACCTGTACAGGTTTGTTGTTATTCTCTTTCCATGCTTATTTTTGTTTCCTTGTTGTATTATGTATGTTACTTATTTTTGTATGGTGGCTTTTTCATAGACAAGAATGTAGCTGTGTTTCTTTTTTCTTGTTTTCATCATTATTGTCAGAATATTCAAGATCTAACATCACTGTAATGTTCCCTTTTCACCACACATAAACCAAACCAACAATTATGATAAGCATGGGAATTTAAACTTCCATAAATACAGATGCCCCCAATATTTTGATACTTGAAATAATTAGAATTATGAGTATCAAGCTCAATCCCCAAAATGCTTCTAATTTTGAAAAAAAGTGTGACTATGATTTTAGAAGGTTGTACATGTCTGCTGGGTTATTATAACAACAAACCAACCTCTATTTTCTTTTCTTTTTATCTTATGTTATATGTTCATGGATCCCTGTCATATGGTTCTCACATGACTAATTCATATGAGTTTTCATTTGAAACCTTGCAAATATGTTAAACTTTTCTCTACAGGTTATTGGTTTGAGTAATGTACCAATTGCTGGTGATGAATTTGAGGTTGTTGCCTCCCTTGATATTGCACGTGAAAAGGCAGAGGCACGTGCAGAATTATTATGGAATGAACGTATATCTGCTAAGGCTGGGGATGGGAAGGTGACCCTTTCTTCCTTAGCCTCAGCTGTTTCAGCAGGAAAGCTATCTGGATTAGACTTGCACCAGCTGAATATAATAATGAAAGTCGATCTTCAGGTTTGTGCATTTGCTATTCATTTTACTGTTCCCAGATAAGAACAATTTTCATGATGTATGCTTCTTCATCATATTGTCAGTTCTGTTGAAATCAAGTTGTGTTTGCAAATTTGCTATATTAATTGACTTTTATATGTGTACTAGCTTATACTGATACAATGCATGGGAATGTTTTTCAGATCTAAGCACTGAAATCTCAAAATGCATTTCATGAATAGATTGCTGAACAGATAGTTACCTAGACACTTGAATTTATAATAATATAATTGAAAAGTGAAAGGTGCTCCAAGATGCCATTTGGTTTGTATTATGTATGAATTTGATTCATAATACAAGAGTTGCTTTTGACAAGTTACTTTGTTAAAATGCTTTAAGTTGAACAAATATGTATTTGTCTACAATGCTATTAAAAAAACTGCTTCAAGTTTCTTTCTGCATGTCCCTTTGATCCATGTTAAAGTTAAAATTACAAGTAAAGGTGTCCTGACTTCTTTTTGAAGCAGAATTTGGCTCAACATTATGAGTAACTTATAAATGAACTTTTATTTTTAATTATGAAGTTTAAAGGTAAAATAAGTTTACTTTTAGTTGGACTTTGATGTTGTGTCGATCACTAACTTCTGCAGAAAAATAATCTGAATGAAAAAATCAGATATTGAAAAATGTTAACCAAAGACCATTTTAACTCATGCTATGAAATGCTTTTGGAAATCAATTTTTCAATAATAGCAATGCAATTTGTGGCTTGATTGTTTCATGGGGATGACCAAGCTCAACTGTTCATGCATGCACATTCATACCTTGAGCAAAATATTTGTTCTATTGCACCAAGGATTTGACAAAAAATTTTACATGATCACTAGTATGGTTTATACTTCATACTATAAGTACAAGTAAAATTAATTTCTCTTTATTATAAATAGGGATCTATGGAAGCTGTCAGGCAAGCCTTACAAGTACTCCCTCGAGATAATGTGACTTTGAAGTTCCTCTTGCAAGCAACAGGAGATGTAAGCAACAGTGATGTTGATCTTGCTGTTGTGAGTGAAGCCATTATTTTAGGATTCAATGTCAAAGCTCCTGGTTCTGTAAAAAGTTATGCAGAAAAAAAAGGTGTTGAGATTCGGCTATATAGAGTTATTTATGAACTAATTGATGAAGTGCGGAATGCTATGGAAGGACTTCTGGAACTTGTTGAGGTCAATTCTAATTCATCACTTTGTTTCTTTTTATTATAATTTGTGTAGATTGCAGATATTATTTAGGTTAGATTTTGTTTATAACCTGTTTTATTACATTTTGCATGATTGGGGATATGCATGTTAAATGTTCACCATTTTTAGGTAGGGGTGGGGTGGTGGCTATACATTAATTGTTTTTTGATGTTTGATGTGAATGCCTTAAGTGCGTTTTATTTTTTAATATGGGAACAAACTTCGTAAAGTGCCTCTGATATCGTCTAGAAAAATTAAACTGTGATTCTTCTTTCTTTCCATGCATGCTTGTTCAGCATATCATAGTACAGGCATGCTGATGTTTCATGCTCGTACCACTACTGTTCAGCATTTTGACATGAATTTCTCCTCCAGCAAATAAGTGTCCATGAAGCATATATATCCAAGGCAGGACACTAATATCTGATGTCTAATTGTTATTTGGCCTTTGCTGGGGCCTAGGGTTGAGGGTTGGGGGATGGGAGCAGCTATTTAGTTCATTGTTTCCAGTTAGGACAATGTTTATATTTGTTCTGCTTTCCTGCCTTTCTTTAACAGACTGCCCTTAAAAATACTATCATTGCAGCCCATGTTTATTTAAGTCAGGAGTATTCTTGGTTTATGAGCTTGTGCTACTTTTGATTTAATGCTATGAAATATCCATTGCTGTATATTTACTGTTTTGCTGCTTGCATACTAATAGGAACAAGAACCAATTGGCTCAACGGTAGTCCGGGCAGTATTTAGCAGCGGCAGTGGTCGTGTTGCTGGATGCATGGTGACAGAAGGCAAAGTAATAAAAGGCTGTGGCATCAGGGTTGTCAGAAATAGAAAAACAGTCCATGTTGGTGTCCTTGATTCTTTGAGACGTGTTAAGGAAATAGTGAAGGAGGTATGCTTTTGATGCCTGTATAACTTTGCTTTGTTACAGTGGGTCAAATTTACAGCTTACTTTCAGTATTACAATATCAACAAACTAAAACATTTAGTTGATCTCGGTGCATCTATCACCCTTTCCAAAGACCTGCATTTCAGGGGAGCATTATGCAGTGTAGTCACACCTCTCGACATCTATATAAGCAATCCTTGTTTAGGGACTCGATTTATACTGACCTTTATTGAGTTGTCTGTCAAATATCTGTAACTGCTTTATTTTCCTCTTTCTTTTTTAGAATTTCTAATGATGTATATAGAGGAATGTTTTATCTATTGATTGGATGTCCTTAATAACTCAGCTATTCATGGGGGGTGTTGTTGAAGGTTAAAAAACAAACATAATGTGATTTCAAAACTTGGTCTCTTTTAGGTGATATGCCTGCGTTATTCAAGAAATAGCTCTATTGCAATATGGGAGACTTCTTTTCTCTGATGTACTAAGAATTTCAAGTTGCTGTAGTTGTTGGGTTTGAATGATTTGACTGGATCATCCAATTTCTATTATATTTGATGAGATCAATTCTTTAACTTTTATGCCTTGCTTTCTTGGGTCAACGTGTGGAGTCTATATGTGAGAAATGCAGCCTCTTCACTACATCTGCATTTACATTTTTTATTCGAAGTACCCTGCCTTTTCTTGTTCTCAGTGAATGCCCTTCTCCTGTATAAGATTATAAAATACCTTCCCTGGTGGTTGTGCTATGTTTTTCTAACTCGATGCCTGGTATAATAGGTCCATTTCTAATGTGCTTTTCTCTTTTAATATCAATCAGTAACATTCTATTATTCTGCAATTCTCCGGTGCACTGGGCTTGAGGATCTTTTGGGGCCCCTCCACGTTTTCCATCTGCTGTTTATCTAACCTTGTACAAATGATATCTTTTCCTGACAGGTAAATGCTGGACTAGAGTGTGGTATTGGGGCAGAAGATTACGATGACTGGGAGGAAGGTGATATTATTGAGGCCTTCAACACAGTAGAGAAGAAGCGAACCCTTGAAGAGGCATCAGCTTCCATGGCAGCTGCAATGGAAGAAGTAGGCTTATAGAGTGGCATGGAGTTTTAAAGCTGATATATCTGGTTCTCATGATGGAACCCAAAGCAACACAGGTTGAATAATGGTAGCACTATCGAATATGTTGTCTAACATTGCTCAGTTCATGGAGTACAGATCAGTTGCCCTGCAGATACAATTTATTTCAAGAACAGGCACAGAGGATCAGATCGGAGCTATTAGTGATTTTGTCCATTGTTGTCTGCTATTTTGTTGTATATATTGTAACAGATACCAGATTTCAATTACTTTCTGTAAAGGAGAAATCATACCAGTTCCTCAAGATTCAATGTTCCAAAACAATGTAACATTTCTGAAAGAAATTAAATTTTTTTGGAAGGTGCTCAGAACCTGGCATGCATAGTCTCATACATTTTCTCTCGGACAGCCTACGTGCTGATACATGGTTTTCTGACATTGAACATCCATTGACCAGCAGAATCAGCACATGTTTGAAAGTGCCAGTAGGAAATGGGGGGAGTGGGATTGGGAACAAGAAGTTCTTGATGCCCAGGTGAAATAAATGCATTGCCAAGCACTCTGAAAGTACGTCAAGGCAAAGTTTTTCTTATTATATTTTTTACTTTTTTTTAAATAAATTCCATTCTAATGTTATCCCATGAAGGAAAAGGGTGTTTAGATTTTAGACTCTCTTTGAGTTGGTGAAATTACATGCTCTGCTAACGTTTTCGTAAACTTGATGAACAAAAAATCACAAATCTTAGTTATTGATCATTTAAATAAATAAAAAAAGTTAAATTTTAGTTTTATAAATTAACTATTTGTGTAATTTCATTACATTCTTTCTTTTTAAGTATGTATTTGATAATAAAATAAAAAATAAGATTAAATTAGAAGAAAAAAAAACCCATAAAATTGATGTTTTATACCCTAAATACAAAGCGTATGCTTAATTATCAATAATTATAACATACTATAGATTAAATAAAAGAGAGAAAATTAAAAAAATATATTTTTGAAAAAGAGATCTTTTTTAAAATTCTTTCTTCTGTATATCTCACTCTATTTTATAATGTTTTAATTAGTGATATATTATTAATTACTTTCTTATTTATCTTAAGAAAGAAACAAATACAAAAATAAAATAAAATAAAATTTATGATCCAATAAAAATAATAAAAATATCTTAACTTAGAATTTTTCTATTAATTGTATTTATGTTTTTCTTCACAATAAATTTCAGAGTAACTAATAGGTTTATCACACTAATGATTATATACATTGATCATTATAGGATTTTTTTTTAATCAATATTAGCTTTTAATTTAATTACATTGAAAAGAAAAGTTATGAATTTAAATAAAATATATAATATATTGTTGTAGGTTAAGTAATTGATATAGAGTATGATAAACATTGTTATTTTTTAAAAAGTATTTATTACTTGGAAATGCATTAAAATAATATTTTTTAATTTTTTTTACATCAATCTATTAAAATAATTTAAAAATATAAAAAATTAAAATTAAAAAATAATAATTTATTAGAAGCACAATCCGCATTCTCAAACCCCTAAAGTTTAAATGACTATGCTCAACTCAAGCAGTCTACGCCCAGCTGACAAGTTTCAAAATTCAAAAAAACTAACGGTCAACATTTTCCTTAACCCGGCCAGATGACAAAAATCAATCAATCCATCCCATGATGAATCAATGTTTTACCTTTCATTAACAAAATCAAAACATTCTTCCTTTCTTCTTCTTCTTCTTCTTCTCAAATAAAGAGAAAAGGATTGTTCAGTTCAAAAGGTATCTTCTTTTTCTCGTCAAAACAGTGCCTTGTTCCTTCTGAAATATTTTTCATTAATTAATTAATTAATCATGGAAGATAGTGATACTTCATATGAACAACAGCAACTTAATCAATGGCAAGACCCACTTCTCCTTACTGATGTTTCTTGGCAGCAACAACAACAAAACAGCAGCTCTCTTTCTCACTCGCAGTGTAAAATCACTTCACTCACTCTAGTTCCCAGTTTTGTTTCTGTTGTTTCTTCAGGCTCTTTAATTGGTTTCTCTCTTTTTTATTGTTTAGATACTCAACCCATTTCATCAAAGTTTCAATCTTTGACCATGGTAGACTCAATTTCTTTTCCTAATTCAAATGAAGGTAATGTACCAATTGTTATTTTCTTATTTATTGTACAATCATTTTTATCACTAAATGTGAAAAC
>Ga0307517_10008466_pt1 | contig 14761 bp, 14 predicted proteins | sample 23_EM_MG_FD_194515 | JGI IMG/M metagenome (GOLD analysis project Ga0307517, IMG submission 194515) | Populus trichocarpa ectomycorrhiza microbial communities from riparian zone in the Pacific Northwest, United States - 23_EM | ecosystem: Host-associated > Plants > Roots > Unclassified | place... | reverse complement strand
AGTTCAGACTCGTCGAGATCAATAATATTCATGATTCCTTCGGGGATGTCGATCCTGTTTCTAGCATAATAGGGGACTACCCTAAATTGAGCAAACTTTTGTTGATGAACGAATCCAGTCATCTATACCACCATGCAGGAAGGGGTAGTGGTATGGGCTAGTTCTGTCCAGTCATAACATTGGTAGGGGGAGAGGTGAGGGATAATGTGGCAGCTGGTGTGCTGGAGCCGTTGATGAGCAAGTTGAAGAGACTTAAGAGTGCCTACGAGCTGCTGTGTCGATTTTGAGGACTGATGATGCGAAGAACAATATTGAGGGAAAATTATTCATTCTGTCTTATCCAGAAATCAATGCTTGAAACAAGAAATTGTGACCGACAAGTCCTGTCAATCTACATTAAAAGGTTTGTTTATGCACTATCTAGGATCATCTTATGAGTTCATGGAGGGGACATCTAGATGGATAAATAAAAGATTGCTTAGTCGAATTTAATTTTAGAGCGCGGTTCAATAAAATTTATCTGAAACAAAGAAAAAAGGTTAGGTGAGTACTTCAGTTATTGGATGTCATCTCGTACCGTGATAAACTTCAAGACCTCATCAATAACAAGAACAGGTGCACTTATCAACAGTACAGCCTTCCACTCCGTCCAGTTCAGTGGCGTAATGGCAAACAGCGTCTACAAGAGCGTGGATTAGTCAAATGTCAACCCGGCGAAATCGACAAAAAAATCACCGTGAAGAAAGGTACATAGAGAATCATAAAGTGCAGCGCCATACTTAACGCAATTGCACCGACGAGGTACATGTTCTTCCATAGAGGTAGTCTCAGCAGGCTCTCATTCTCGGAGAGAGAGTTCATGGCGTTGAACATCTCGATTGTGACGAGGATGGATAGGGACATGGTCGTTGCGCGGTGGGACATCTCGTTTGTGAACATGCTGCACCCGATGTGGGAGAACTGGGAGGCACATTCGTGGAAGTGTGTCTGTTCACAATGAGGTTGAATTGAGAATGGAATGAGCAACATGAAGAACTAACCAACTGATAGAAAGAGATCTGAGGGCCACCAGTGTAAAACAAGAACCACCACGCATAGCCAAACACAGTTGCAAATCCAACATAGAATCCGATGATCAGATACCTCACAAACAGCCATTTACCAACTAGCGGCTCCCGGCTATCCCGAGGAGGTACGCACATAATTGAATGGTCGGGAGGGTTGAATCCAAGCGCCGTAGCAGGTAAACTATCTGTTACGAGATTGACCCAGAGGAGTTGGACAGGAATAAGAGCCTCGGGCATGCCAAGGAGGACGGTGAGAAAGATGCTGACCACTTCGCCTATGTTTGAGGATACTGTGATGATGAGTTAGACATAGAATAAAAGAGGGTAAAGGGAAGGGACGGACTGAGATACCGTATGAATTGCTTCGTATTGTTGTAAATAAGTCTTCCCTCCTCAACGGCCTTTTCAATTGTAGCAAAATTGGAATCAGCAAGAACCATGTCGGCTGCGAGCTTCGCGACATCCGTTCCGCTGCCCATAGCAACACCGATGTCTGCCTTCTTCAATGCAGGCGCATCATTGACGCCATCGCCAGTCTGTGGTTTCATTCAGCTCGTGTTCATTCAGCTGGACAAAATCAGAACACCGACCATGGCAACAACCAATCCTAATCCCTGTAACAAATCGACCAACTGGCTCTTATGTCCCGGTTCCGTTCTAGAGAACAAACTCGCCCTCTGCACAGCCCTAACCTTCTCCTGATGGCTCAAAGCATCCAGCTCCTTGCCGGTGTAACTCCTCCCCTCCAAATCCTCATGCTCTTCGAAAATCCCAATCTGCCTGCAGATTGTCTCTGCCGTGCCTTTGTTATCGCCGGTAATGCAGATAACACGGATACCAGCAGCGCGACACTTGGCTACTGCCTCGCGGACCTCAGGCCGGGGTGGGTCCAACATGCCGACGAGTGAGACAAATGTGAGGTTCTGTTCGAATTTGGCATAGTCCGCAGTGCTATCTGATTGATAGTGCGACGCATCGAGGTCAGTTACGTCTTTGAAGGCAAGAGCGAGAGTGCGAAGCCCGTTTGATCCGTACTTGAGTGTGCTCTCAAGCACAGATGTCTTGAGACTCGGAGTGAATGGTATTACTGAGCCGTTAACAAGCACCGACGCGCATCGTTCCAGAACAGATTCGGGAGCGCCTTTGACGAGGAGAGAGCCGTTGCCATTGTTCCGGACGAGGACAGACATCATTTTACGGTCTCGCGAGAACTCGAAGGTCATAAGCCGAGGTTTCGTGCGTTCCAAGTAATCATTTACAGCGTTGGCGCGGGCAGAAGGGGACAAGGAATCGAGTATTTTCGTGTCACGACAGCCAATTTTTTCGGCGAGTACTCTCAGGGCCGCTTCGGTTGGTTCGCCAACGCTTGTATATATGTTCTTATCCTAATTCACTGTCAGACCGGGTTGGAAATTATCGAGCGATATGATTTGACATACGGAATGATATACCACTCTGGAATCATTGCAGAGTGAACAGATTTCCGCCAGCCGTTGTATAGGTACTGAATCAAGATCACCTGAGGCATCCTTGCCCGCAGTTGTGGATATCGACCCGTGAGGCGAATAAGTTGTTCCTTCGACCTTATATTCCCGTGGAGATCCAGATGGGTCAAAAACAAGGAACTAAGAGAAATATTAAGTGCTACGATCCCCTCTGGAGAAAGGAAATACTAACATCGGATACGCTCATCTGATTTGTTGTAAGAGTACCCGTTTTATCAGAGCATATGACATTGGTGCAGCCTAGAGTTTCGACACTGGGTAAATTCCGAACGATCGCATTCTTCTGCGCCATTTTCTTCGTACCCAGAGCAAGACACGCTGTGATGACAGCAGCCAAACCCTCCGGGATTGCGGCAACAGCAAGAGCAACCGCAATTTTAAAATAGTAGATGGCGCCTTTCAGAAATCCATGGTGTGACGGGTCGGAAAAATGGCGAATGTTGATAATCCAGACGAGGAGGCAGATGACGGTGATAACTTTGGCGAGCATGTCTCCAAAATCGTCCAATTTGCGTTTGAGCGGTGTCTTCTCGGAGATTTGGGTTGAGATGGATTTATGTATGTCGCCAATGGCGGTTTTCTGGCCAGTGTAAACAACGACGGCTTTGGCATTTCCATTGACAACGGTTGTACCCTGAGAAAAACATAGTTGAGAGGGAAAGTATACGGAAAGAAGCGACGTACAGAGAAAAGCATGTTGATCATGTCTTGTTTCACCGCCTTTTCATCAGGAACAACGTTGACAGACTTGTTCACGCTAGTACTTTCTCCTGTGAGGATGGCCTGGTCGACTCGGAAACTACTAGATGAGACAGAGAGCAACCTGCAGTCGGCCGGGATCTTGTCCCCAACGGCTACGGTGATGATGTCTCCTGGAACCAATTCCGTAGCGTGAATGCGAGCAAACTGGGACGACCGAAGAGCCTTTGCTTCATCTGGGGAGTACTCTTTGAGAGCCTATGTAGACTGTCAGAGCACAGGTCATAGCAGTTGTCATAATTCACATACATCAATCGCGCTTTCCGCACTGGATTCCTGGATGACGCCAACGGTGGCGTTTGCGACAAGGATGAGAAGAATGACGATGGGTTCCACAAAAGCAGCACCCCAGGAAGACGTCTCTGAGTCGTCTAGAAGAGCGAGGATGAACGAAATTACAGCCGACGCCAATAGAATAAGGACAAGTTGGTCCTTGAACTGTTCCAATATAAGCTCCCAGAGAGGTGTGGGGGGTTCCTCTGGCAACTCTGTCTGATTTTGAGAAAACTGGTGGTGGTGACGTTATGCAACGGCGGGGCTCACCATTCTTGCCATATAGCTTTGCATGCTTTGCAGCCTGGTCTGTGCTCAGCCCTCGAGCAGGGTCCACGCAGTAGTGCTGGAGAACTTGTTCTGGAGTCTTTGTCCACGGTGCATCCATGGAAATAGACGAAGGCAGAGAAGGCCATTAAGTAATATGCCTCCCCAACGTGCGAAAGTTGACGTGGCGATGGAAAACGCTGGACACTACGACACTCGACAAAAAACATACATATATATATGTCCTGTATTCCCTACAGAACCCAATGCATCGAATAGAAATGTGTAATAAGACGATTAAAAAGTAAGGGGCTTTTGCCACATGGTAAACAAGGATCAACAGAGATTGCTTGCTCAGTAATGCTGCAATCGGAGAACACTCTGTAATTCACTCTCGACACCGCCTCGCTCAGCATGGGGAACTCCTCGTCGTCGTCGTCACGCGGCCACCACGATGAGACCGTCGATTATGGCGCTCTTGTCCCTCCGGGCGTGTACACCGGTCCAAAGGACTGGAATCAGGCTGTGGTCTCACAGTTCATCATCTCCCGAAGGCTTGCACCGTTTTATCGTCCGCTCGAAGATTACGAAGACTCTTGGGACGACGACCAAATCCTTGCAGCAAGAAAGGAGTTTCCAGATTCTCACCGTTCTGAGACGGTGACACGAACAGAGCACACCCAGACTCCCCAAAGGTCCAAACGCCCCAGTGCTCTGAAAGAACCCGCTAGACCCGAAGCTCAAGTGTATCGTGGTGCTGTTGAGTGTCCTATCTGTTTTCTGGTTAGTTGAATTCGCCCATAATATAATTTTCTGCTGACAACAACAACTTGAAAGTACTATCCCCCCAACATAAACCGCTCCAGATGTTGCGATCATGCGATTTGCACTGAATGTTTCGTCCAGATTAAGCGAAGTGAACCCACCACTACCCATATAGTTTCCGAACCCGCTGCATGTCCCTACTGTGTTCAAGAGAATTTTGGAATTATTTATACACCCCCTCCCTGGAGAGCCGGTTTAGGAAGCGAAGTAGTCTCATTCGCCTCTCTTTATACCCTAATTCTGAGGAAATTCACAGCATGGTGGCATATCATCAGACCTACAGCGATGCCGATCAGTAACCGAATCTATCCCCCCTCCAAGCCATAAACGACGGCAGAAAAGTTTTGGCGCGGACAGTCCCGAAGTTGTTCTCATTGGTACGTCCCAAATACCCTCCTCCAGCTCTGCATAGCGACCCACTACGCTTCTCAGATCACATTCGACCTGATTGGGAATCTAAATTAGAAGCTGTTCGTGCTGCGGTGGCCCGGCGTGCGAATAGACGGATTGTCATGAGACAAGTTGGTGATAGGCTTATCCCAGTAGGCGTAACGAGTGGACGAGTCCACGCTCTTTCGCCGGAGGAGGTGGCCGCTGCTGCTGCTAGTGTGGAAAATGGATCTCGGAGAGGTCGGAGACACAGACCAGGCGCTGATGCTCTTGAACAAATCATGGGAATGACTGGCCCCGATATAGAAGAAGTGGGTTCCTCATTCATGATTATGGCGTTTTGCTGACAGTATCTTGAATTCCCCAAGTTGATGCTCATGGAAGCCATGCGTTTGTCTATGCTGGAACATGAAGAACAGCAACGAAAGGATGCGGAAGAGAAGAGAAAACGCGAAGCCGCCGAAGGGTCTGGTGCAGCACCTGCATCTGGGGGAGAATCTAAATCGTCTGGAGGGGTTGGCCCCAGCAACCTCTCAGTGCAACCCTCTTCACAACGAGGCCGTACAAGCCCGACAGGTCAGACTGGCAAGAAGTCCCGTTCTACTTCTCGAAGTAAGACACCATCTCCTTCAAATCCTGCCTTGCCTTTGAGTGCAGAACCCCAGGCGTGGCGTAGTCGACATGAAGGACCTCGACAGTTTAGTACGCTGAGAGCCGTATTACCAGCAACCGCCAATGACATGTCAACGTTGCAGGCGACGGTCGATGCATCAGCTTCTAATACAGAGGTTCCCTCGTCTATACCTACCATCACGATTGCCCAAGACAGTGAACGGAATCACTTGACAACCGCCGAGCGCTGTTCTTTGTACTCAGATGCCCCTCTTCCTCCTCTCCCAGTTGAATCCGTTCCTTCGACGTTGTCATCTATATCAACAGATGAGCAATCAACCTCAAGATCGGCGTCCACCCCCTCGTCTTTCATGTCACTTGAGACTGGGCTTGGAATGAGTGCACACATTCGGGTGCAAGAGGATGAGAATTCGGGGTCGTCCCCCAGGACGTCTTTGCTGAACTCCGATGTCACAGGAATGAGAAAGCCTTTCGTCAAGGAGACATCTCCTCTGCACATTGAAGATGCGTCGCGATAAACCTAGCTGGTTGGCAGTTTGGAGGTTTGAAGCACTGCAGTTGTCCTGCTTATCCTGGCTTCATCTTCCTTGCGAAACGTCTTCTACGATAATTATTAGTGATGCCTTTCTTATTCGGTTTCCTTTCTTTATTCGTTCATATATAGATTCCTCATCTGCATTTACTTGTCTACCTCTTCGATGTTCGCTTTCCCATTCATTATAACACACCTATACAATCATGTTCTATTTGAGGAAGCCAACATCCATCCTTTTTCTACACCCTGCTCAATAAATTATGCCTCGATGCATTGCGCATCACCCCCTTCCCATCCAACTTTTGGAAGTATCGATACTCATCCATTCTTATTCTTCCCGACATATCATTTCTCTCATATCTATAAAACACGCCTCTTGAATTTTTCTTCACCAGGCATAATATTGACGGTTCCTCGAATCGTCGACGGCTACTCATCTTCGTTTCTGCATCTTTCCTCTCCCTCAGGCTAATTTTATGAAGTTATGTCAATATTTTATGTCCTTCTGTCACCCTCCAAATCTAATCTTTCGGCCAAAAAAAAAAACTCGTATACTTTGAATATCATCTCGATTGTATTTCTACCCCTTGTTTTATGTTAAATACACACACACATATGCAATCCATCCAATGAGTCCAAGGGACCTAGTGCTATCCAAATTGCAAGTTTAAACCAGGTTCTGAGAACCCTAGAGAATTTGGATTGAATTTGGAAGAAAAAAAAAAAAGGTTGGGCTTATTATTCAATTCGTTTGGGCAATCAAGGTTTCATAAATAAATGATTTCTTATGAACACCATGATGAGCATGTTACATTTGTGGCGCTATAGGGTTGACTTCGAGATGAACCCACAGTTCCAAATGGGGTTACGAGTAAAGAGATTCACTCTGGCGCGGGGGAGGGTCTGAATCGAAGATTGACGCATGAACTCACAGAACAGAACTTGGGAGTTGGTCACATCAACCCTGCCAGTGATAACCGTATTGCGCAGCCGCAAGCTTTTCCAATGGCATGTACTCTGAGAAACTATGTTGATAACCTTAGACTCCTCCTCGGAATAGATCGACTCTATCGTTTGTCGATCATCTGGCTGATTTCCTGACCACTTCTACTCATGCCATACACATTGACACGCAGTGAATCAAAATACAATTGCCGAAATTATTTATGTAATTTGAATATGAATCAAGAGACATCACAGTTGAGAAAACAAAATATATCGGCGATATTTTCCAGCGATATCGTCCGTGATGACCCATGGGCGATGATGGAAAATCACTTCCTTGACGAAGGACGGTCGATCCAGAGAGGTTTCACCGCTTCTGATGATTGGGAACTACCAATCTAGAGACAACAAGGAAAATAATTAGCTCAGAACACGAACCCAAAGCTGCGCCTGAAAAAACCTGCTTGGGGAATGTGAGAATAATAAATATACCACAAAACCCGACCGAGATTACACGAAGTAAAATGGCACAATAAAATGCTGTTCCGAAGAGAGACAGAGAAGAAGATGTTTACCTGGGCGTCAATCTGCTTCTTCATCTCTTCCTCTCGAGCTTCTCGGGCAGCTCTTGTGGCATCGACTTTCCGTTTGAGATCCGGTGCCATTTTCTGTCAGACAACCGATTGATCAGCACAACCGAGGTCCCCAGAGGACATCATAAAAACAGGTTTGGAAGCGAGAACGAGATGGGTAAATGAACGAATCAAGAAAGAAACGAGCACCCTAAAGCCGTTTGCTTATGCAGTCTCCTGCATAGACGGAAAGAAAGAGTAAAAGGGAAGCGAACACTGCTCAAAGTTGAGCAAAGAATATACAACTAGAGGCCTCGGGGATCAAAATAGAATCCATCGTTACTTGTTGCATGTTACACCTTGCGTATAATTAGAGTCTGGCGATATCGCAAGAAACACAAAGCGGCAGCGAGAGAAGAAGTGTGACGACATGAAAATGATAAAAGATGCATGGAAGAGTAGGAAGATCATCTGACATTGTATAGTTGGTCCTCTGTCGGGGTTGTAGCTATAAGGAAGCTAGGGTCAGCAGGACAGCATACAAGGCAACCAAACGAAAAGAAGTTTCGAGTTTCCGCTTTGCGTCGAGGCCCAGAATAAACCAAGAAGTTTGACAGAAGTAACGACGCAAAGGGAACCGTTCAAGGCTGAGACCAGCCGCAGAGAAAGCTCGGAAGATACCTCGAGAGCTGGAAATAAAGCATCGAGAGGGCCGAACCTTTCATCATCGTGTAGCCAACTCCCATCACTGCACAATGGGTGAACAATGGAGGGCAATAAATGTTGGATTCGTTTCACGATATGACCAGTGCAAGGGCCCGGGTTTTACCAGTTCAAAATAACAATGAAGACATCAAGACCGAACAGAAGTAAGGGATCCAAGTCGGATATGAGATACGATGTGGTCCAGCCGTAGTTAGTTAAAGTCGTCAGAAGCGCCTTTCGCAACGTGAACATGTATCTGAAACTTACACCCAGTAGTATAAAGAACAAACTTTCCCCACGGAAATTGGGACATTCAGGTTGAGGTCAAGGGACTTTCGTCACGGTCACGCCAATTATCAACTTTCCGATGTCAATGGTAAATTCCAAGTTCACAATTCAGAAATAAGCAAGTCAAACGGCAAACTGCGGTTTATGAATTCTAATTGAGGACGAATAATTATGCATGATAAGTCAAAATTGATCAAAGCTTGTGACAGTTGCAAGGCAAAAAAAAAGTGATAGCCAAAAGGTGAGAATCATGCCAATAATAAACGAAACGAGTGACAAGACAGCGATGATGCGACACATAAGTAGGTCTATGAGAGGAAGAACGAACGAATGAATGAATGAATGAGAGAGAAGACAACGAGGCATGAAGCATACTCGTTTCAATCTCTTTGAACCGGTAAATATTCTTCCGAGGAGTGGACTTGAACACTCGAATGCACAATATTGGAAGGGTCAAACGACTTCTTCCTCTTCTTCGCAGACGCAAATAGAACACTACTCTCTTTGCTCCGGGCTTCGATCCGGGCAAGTTCCTCCTCCCATTCGCGGAGGTCATCGCTGGATTGTGACAAGGAGTCGCCATCACCAAACGAGGTGGCGCTGGAATGTCCACTGGAAGAAGCACTGCAAGAGCTGGGTCCCGTCGAGTTGTTGCGAAAGAAGTTTAGTAGGTCCAACGCGGATGGAGATGTCAAGATATTGCATTTGCTCGACACAGTCTTGTTTGATGTATTGTCATTCCCGCCTGCACCAGCTTTCTTCGCATTCCTCATCGGTGCAAATCTCTCCACAATTTCGGGCCGGTTTAGCGTATTCCGTATGATCGTCTCCGAGTGTCGTTTTGAGTGTGTTGTAGTACCCGATGCAAGTCCCGATCTTGTTCCGGAAGTGCCAGCTTCATATGCAGTGCCTGCGAAATCCACTGGCCTATCACGCGGGCCTGCACTCGTATGTGGCCTTCTATTGTGTTTCCCACCCTGCGCGGGTGCCGAAGCCAAGGAAGCCATTTGTGGCCGTGGTTTCCCGCCCATACCCCCATTTTGGATGGTGGCACTTTTCGGAAGACTGGAGGTTTCAGCGAGACTATTGTTGTCCGCTGCCTGCTCTGTTTTTGATCTCCTGGGAGACTTGGATTTTGACCTGGTTGCACTCCCAACTGACAAGGCCTCGAGCTGCTCACCATACTTTGCAGTAGCAAGCTGTCGTTGCGTATCATTGGTAGAAACAACATACAGCTCTTTATCGGCAAGCTCGATCGTGTCTGTACCGGAGGAAGAAGTGACGACGATCTGAGGCAAATATGAACGTCCATATTAAGAACCAAACATGAATAACTTACCTTTGTCCGAAGTATGAATTTTACGGAAACGAGATCAGATGTGATTGTTTCGCCGATAGCCCAGTGAGCACGCGATTTGGCAGAGGGCCACTGTAACGTGAGGGTCTTACTGAAGATACCTCTCTGATCCCGAGTAAAACTGCCTGATGACTGTGCATCGGCGACAGGATTAACAATTGCCTTTGTTGAGGATGGTCCCGTGCTAGTTGATGGAAAGGAAGGAGTGTCGGGGGTGATGGTAGAACCTGAAGAGTGAAGTGATAGGGTGGGATCTGTATCTGGGTATAAGGAAGAGAGGCTTGTCGATGAGGAAGACCGATTGGGGAATAGAGGTGAGAGATTAGGACTCGATGGTGGTTTATGAAGCGAGGAATTAGAAGATTTGGTATATAAACCATCAGGACGCGTCCAGAGTGATGGATCAGGAGGGGTGGGGTTATCGTTTAAAACGATGCGGCGTTCGACAACGACACTGGCACTGCGTATTGATACATCTTTATCGATGGGTTGGAGGTGTAGCGGAATTGATACGAGGTCCATGGGACCAATGGCGGATTGAGGTGGGTGTATGGAATATTGTATTCTTGGAGCGCGTGGCTTGTTAGTTTGCAGATTGAGCATGGGCTCTGGGAATACTGGGGGGGGCAACCAGGACGGAATGTCGTAACGAACTAAACTGAGGTCAGAATGTCGCACTTGACGGCTACCAACGCCGGATATTGGTGTATGAGTCAAGACTGAAGCGATTTCAGTATACCAGAAAGTCAAGGAGGGCCAAAGACTTACTGGCTTCAATTCTCCATACACATCGATAATCGACAAAAGTTGCGTTGCTGAAGCCAGCAACATTGGAGGGCATCGAAATTTGGAAAGGAAACTCGAGATTCCCGATTGGTTCATAGTCAACGCCCGCTGGTTTTGACCACAAAACCTGGGTGTGGTCGACGAGAACATTTGTGTAGCTACTCGCCACACGTGTCCTGCATTCGTAACAACGAATGGAGACGGTAATAGATTTTGCGAGGAGGGGTTTTTGGTCGTCCTCGAGCTTTGTGCGGACAACTGAGGGGAAAATGAGCGAAAAGAATTAGAAAGGCAGAGGAGAATAGACGAACCTCCCTCCGCACGGATTGGGGTGAGGCCGAGATAGCCCGAACAAGGGAAGTAACGAAAGCCAGTGTTACCTAGACTTGGATGAGGGGACAGGAAAAAAAGAAGGGAGGAGACAGACCCTTTGGAGAGGACAGGGATAGTTTGACCATTGTCTGAGGAGGAGGAAGAGACGGGAGCGGGGGCCATCTGGATAAAAAGCGAATTGGATGTCAGAAGCACTCGTTCTTCGTCTCAGATCTGGCGACGCTAGCTTCGTCTTCTTCCTGAGAACACAAATTAAATATTGTCACGTCACACATATATCATACTGCCGAAATACACGGATGTATAGAACTCACCTATAAATACCAACCACCCCGGCATCTTCTTCGGTTCGCTTGTGAGAACTCATCCTGATATCGATCAGTATTATTACTAGCTGATGCTGTTGCTCGTATGTTCACCACCGTAAACTCGGAATTTTCAACTATGGAGCAACACGGCCCATGATTTCAATTAGTGGTCTTCTGATAGTGTATCATCCGGTGAAAAGATCTCGATTCTCTGCACCCGCTGACACTTGACAACAGTCCAGCCGCTAAACCATACTGGGTACTATCCCAATCCTTAGGACCCCAATAATATACTTACCAGTGCGTTCCCAAAACAAAAGCTGATGTCCACTCTATTCTCTCATATTTTTTCACTGATGTTCGAGACAACACCTCCTATCGGCAAAATTTATCCCGAATGCCGTCTATCGAAAAGTGAATTACTCAAACTCTGCGAAAAGTCCTAATGTGAGATATGTCCGATGTCCGTTATTCGGCTTAGGTGTCTGTGATCAATGTCACGGGAGATAAAAGTCCACGCGGGGAGTGACAGGTGTATGCAAATTTTCCAAATTCAGACAAAGACGGCAAATGGAGTGAAAACAGCAGAATTTTTCTTTACAAGTTTGTAACCTTAATTATATTGAAAAGGGTGAATCCCTTCATTGCCTTTGAAATTCTCCAGCTTCAAGGGTTGGACCAAATGCAATTCTATTGCTAACTAGTATACAAAAGAGATATCAGCGATGCATTTCCCGGATGTATCACCTCATCAAATCAGGCATGATGGCGGTCAACTTCCCCTTTCGGAAGAAAATATTTTTGGATGTCACGATTTAGCGACCGGCATTTCAAGTTCAACCTCACTGATTATCAGGATTCCAACACGTAGGAGTGATCTATTATCACATGGAGAACCATAAGTTTCACGATCGAGGACTGTACAGAGATGTACCGACTGACAAGGCAAAGCGTAGATAACCGACATTGATATTATGACCCCTGTCTACACTCTCTCTCTAGTGGCAACACTCGTGTTGAGGTCGAGTCGTCGAAGCAGGCTTAGTCCCTTCTGGGAGGATATCAAAGCCACTCTGGCCCAAGTCTGCCGGAAGGGCAGCAGTCTCGTCCAGAGAGCCAGTCAATAGTCCTTCCTGCTCTTCGTCCAAATGGGTGACTCGGTCGGGCATAGGCAAACATGGCGGAGCTTTGACGAGATCGTTGAACAGGAACTGTGGCCAAGATTAAATAAAAGCCAGGGTAAAAACTATAAACCAACTCACCGTGCCGTAACTAAGTAGAGACAAAAAAGGGGCTTGTCAGATTCGGGGACCATTAGGTAGATGAAGTCTTACACGAGGAGGGAAAACCCAAGTACTTGCAAGAGGGAGATAGGGAACAACAACTGCTCCCAGCCCAACCCAAGGCTGATTATCCAAATGGAAAGCGTCCTGCAGGTATCAGTAAGCGACCGCGCAGTTGCGCTCACATGGCGAGTGACGCTCAACCCAAAGAAGTTGAACAACGAGATGCTAAAGCAAATGGCAATGCCGGAGTATAGGACACTCGGTGTATCGAACGTTTGGTGCCATCCACGAGGGAGGTCGAAGAAGGGTGTCATTTCAGTTATGGAAGGAATCGCCAAGATGGGAATGAAGAGGATAACCGACAGTGTGCCGAAGAAACCTTCCCATCCAACGGCCATGAGAGGGGAGATAGAATACTTGGCTGGACGGCGTTAAGCGCAAGTGAAGGCAGAGGTCTTCAAAAGACTTACACATTATTTTCTCTGCAAACAAATCGTGAGCAGGAAATCATCGGGTTTAGTATCAAAAACATACCTTCGACGACGAACTGAGTAGCAGTGCTACAAGTTCATGTTAGTTAACAAAACTGGGAAAGTGATTGCCGGGAGCGAGCCAAACGATCACGTACAAAACTTGAGCAAAGAGGACAAAGAATATGCCTTCAGACAAAATATTTGAGCGGAACGAATCGAGAATTGTGGTAGTTGACACTTACCAACAAGTACTTTGGTAACTTCAGGCTCCTCGATTGCCTTCTTTCTAGAATCATATTGGAGGTCCAGAGCACGAGCGAGATGGTGGACCACAGCTTCCTTGACAGAATCTTTGATCAAAGAACCACTGTAGCCCACCATACCTACACCAAACATTACAACGAGGAGTGAAACCCATCTAACGAATAAGATATCTATCTATTTCCATCTCTGAGAAAAGGATGCCTTACTGATATAGCCAAAGTCGGCGACGAAGAAAAATGACGCTGAATATCCCCACGAACAGAACGAGAGCACCACGAGTCATTTGGTAAATTGAAACGGGAGTGTATAGTAACCCAACGTTCATCAACTATAGCTCCTCGTGAGTCCGCACTCAGCAGAAGCCAAGGAATATACTAACTGTTGTTCCTGTGAGGTCACATGCCGCGGGAATCCAGAGAAGCAGGACCTTCCACCCAGTTAGAGGCAGGGATTCGGGGTCATGTTTATTGGAAGTTTCGGATGGTAACTGCACAGGAGCTGTTTGCCATCGTGTCTTCAACCAGTTGTAAAGGATTGGCAAGAAACCTGTCATACAGTGAAATGAGATCAAGAGACTTGGCAAAGGTTGAACTAACAGAGCATTTCTCCGACTGTCGGGAATTAAGGTGTCAGTGAAGGAAAATGAATCGATGCCACCTGGACGCACCAAACATCTGGAGAGTCTGCCAAACAGGTTGCTCGTATACAATATGATTGCGCGGATCCGGGTCATTGCAGTTCTCAACACATTGCATGTCCTGAAAGGAAGTTGAAATAAAGATAAGGAAAGAACTTTGAGTCTCGCCTGCCATTTGCTCCAGAGCGAATTGCTAGAACCCTGGGTGGTCATTCAGAATTAGATAAGCATACAATAGCCAGGATTTGGAAGAGACCAACAGTAATTAACATCCCTGCCAAGAGGAATGGCACGTATAATGACCTCTGCATCGTCGGAGAGTTAACGTTGAAACGTTGAGGGTGTATACGTTTGTGGTTAGGGAAGAGGACTGAGGTGGCCCTATGGTGGCAGTGCTGATGCTTTCGGTGCATGCCGGCCTGAGGTTGCCAAACGATTCGCTACCGATGAGGAGGCGACTTCAAGTTCCACACCTCCGTCGGGTCAAGCGATTAGGATGAGGAGCTGGGTTTGGGATCTGGATATTATTACATAAAAAAGCGAATAAAAAATA
>Ga0307517_10008465_pt1 | contig 14761 bp, 3 predicted proteins | sample 23_EM_MG_FD_194515 | JGI IMG/M metagenome (GOLD analysis project Ga0307517, IMG submission 194515) | Populus trichocarpa ectomycorrhiza microbial communities from riparian zone in the Pacific Northwest, United States - 23_EM | ecosystem: Host-associated > Plants > Roots > Unclassified | place... | reverse complement strand
AATTACTGATGAAGAGTTTTAAACTATCTTTTGGTTTCATCAGTTTTGAATAATATAATATTTCTGAAGATTATGAAATGCTGCGTGTTTTTGAATAAATTATGTCCGTTTTGAGGCTTAGCGTAGGTGGGGTGTCCTTTCGGCACCGCTCCTACGTTGCCGGTCACGGACCCGGGATTCGGGTCGTGACAAAGTCAAAGCTTGGTTCCAAACATGAGACATCAATCTTGAAGTGGAAGATGATTGAAAATTCCATCTGTGCCAAATGATAAATAATAAGGTGCATCATTCAGAAAAAAAATGAGCAAAACATGTTGCTCAGATAGTGACAGGAGTCAGAACAGACTGTAGAGAGTAGATCCAAACACTGCTTTCAGGCATCTATTATACAAGAGCTTGCAGGGACAAATTAATGGAGTTAACAAGTATCTTCTGCATATTTCAAGTGGGGATTTGCCTAATTATAAGATGAGTGATGATTTCAATTTAACCTGCTAGACAGAGTGGTAGACTTAATATGATGCTCATATATATTGATACTATCATGCAAAAAAAAGTGTAGTGTGCTAAAACAAAACAAAAGAAAAAAAGTTCATCCAAAATTAAGAAATACTATAAACGCATGCTCTTGGAGGCTCTCGTTGAAGTTCCAGGTGAGCTCAAAGTTGACTTTTTCAGCGAGGAACTGTGATCTCACCTACATTTGTGTGCATGCCAAGATTTCGGAGCTCCAACAAAGAAATCTCGAGACCTCCCAATAATCTCTTGGGAGATAGAAATTCTTGAGACACGAATTTCATTGAAGGTCGATATTTTGGATTTGAATGCAAGCAAGAAAATGCCAGACTTGCAATAATACATATATTCTGTATGACAATTTCATTTGTTGGAGGTGGCAAACGAGGATCTAACACTTCTTTCAGTGTCATAGCCCGAGCAGATGATGATAGGATATCTCCCGGATGCTTTCCCATCAAAGTTTCAAGCGCCACTACTCCAAAGCTATAGACATCACATTTCTCTGTCACCACCATAGTATAAGCCAACTCTGTAGATATACAAAACGAAATTAAAATATATATATATAAAAAAAAAAACTGAGAGTTTGCTTTAGTTTTTCAGTGCATGAGTGGTAAATATGCATGTTAAGAAGAAATATTTTTACCTGGGGCAATGTATCCATAGGTACCAGCAAGTACAGTATGGTTGGATGAATCAGGATCGAGAAGTCTAGCCACACCAAAATCAGCAACAAAAGACTTGGATTCTGAATTCAACAGAACATTGCTGCTTGATATGTCTCGATGAACAATTGGTGGGTTGCAATCATGATGCAAGTAAGATAATGCGTGAGCAATGTCTTTGATGATGTGTGCTCTTTTCATCCATTTCAATTCCACAGCTTCAACATCATTTCTCAAGGCACAAAACAAGCTTCCCTTTTCCATGTACTCGTAAACAAGAAACATGCAGCGCTGGTGTAAACAGAATCCATAAAGTTTTACAATGCTCCTGTGACGTATTTGTGTGAGCAGTTTCACTTCATTTTTGAAACTCTTGTCAAAAGCCGGCTCCTCTGCCTCTCGATGATGAAGTTTCTTCAATGCAACTAATTTCCCACTTGGAAGTTGTGCTCGGTAGACGCTCCCATAACCACCGGATCCAATACAATATCTGAGGTCAAAGTTCTCGGTCGCTGTAATGATGTCTTCGTATGCAATCCTCCCATCATAATTCCATATGGAAAACAAGCCTCCATTCTTTGATGATGTTGGCTCAGGTTGGGTAGCCTCGCATCGAGACAGATAACAACATCCGAGACACAAGAGACACAGTGAAATGGTGGTGATAGGAAGAAATATCTTGATGGAATGAATCCTTCTGTTAGTTTTTGAAGGTAACGAACAGTTTGAGAAATCAGGGTGTAAATCTTTGTTGCCCTCAAATGCAGTAGCTTTAAAAGTTGCGGAATAGTTGGTGATTTGCCCATGAAGAAGTAAATCACATGTGAAATTAAAATCAAAGGGTGGTCGCAAATTCAAGGGAACAAGGCCTGAGAGATTATTGTAACTAAAATTCACATATTGTAAAGAGGTCAAATCATATAGATTGGAGGGTATCTCTTCACTTAAATTATTGCAGCTCAAATCTAGGAAGGTCAAATTATTACAATACTTCAAAGATGAAGGGATGGATCCATCGTTTTGGTTTTCAAAAAGGTTTGGTTCTCTATAACGGCCCATTATAGAAGGAATTAAACCACTGATATTGTTTGAATTCAGATATAAATCTGTCAAATTTCTCAAATTTCCTATCTTGATTGGGATAGATCCATTGATTTGGTTGTAGGAAAGATCTAGAAGAATCAAATTGGATAAAAGGCCTAAAGTTGAAGGAATTGAACCAACTAGAATATTATAGGAAAGATCTACAAAAATCAAATTGGATAAAAGGCCCGAAGTTAAAGGAATTGAACCACCTAGGATATTAGAGGAAAGGTCTAAATATTGTAGATTCATCAAATTTCCTATTTCCAAAGGGATGGATCCTTCGATTTGGTTCTCACAAAGAAATAGAGAAATCAAGTTGGCTAAAAGACTCATAGTTGAAGGAATTGAACCAACTAGGTTATTAGAGCAAAGATCTAAATCTTCAAGGTTCGTCAAATTTCCTATTTCTAAAGGGATGGATTCATTGATTTTGTTCTTAAAAAAGATCAAAGACCTCAACTTGGCTAAACTACCCATTGTTCGAGGGATTGGACCATTAAGTGTATTATTACTCACGTCCAAAATCTCTAGATTTTTCATGTTCCCTATTTCACTAGGGAGGGCACCTTCGAAACTATTGTGATCCATATGTAAATGCGTTAGATTTTCCAAATGACAAAGTGCCGAAGGGATTGGGCCGCTGAAGTTGTTATATGACAAGCTCAAAGTAACAAGATTTTTAAGATTGCCTAGTTCTGGAGGGATGGAGTTGCTGAAATTATTGGAAGAAAAATCAAGCTCAACTAATCGGCTGAGATTTCCAAGTGAAGACGGTAACTCACCTGCTAGATTATTTGAGGACAGGTTGAGGTATGTGAGTTGTGGAAGGATGGAAATTTGAGGCGGGATGCTCCCACTGAGCTCATGGTTGGCCAGGTGGAGACGGGCAAGGTTTGAGAAGCAAGAAAAGTTCATCTTTCCAAACTTATTTCCCACCTTGACGAACTCTGGAGGTGGGGAAATGTCAATGATGCTTCCAGCCCGATCACAGACTATGCCAGTCCACTTGCAGCGATGTGAGGTGAGGTTGCGGTAGTGACTCCACCATCCACTCTCAAGCAAAGCCTTCCCTTCTGATGCTAGCAAGGCTGAGTCATCAAGTGCAGCCACAAGACCAGTACTAGATACAAAAATACAGGACAAGAAAATTGAGGTGCTTAAAATTGCAAGAAGTTTTGGCTCATAATCAATGGATGCCATGTTTGCGTGTAATGCTTCCCTTCAATGATAATGCTAAATTTATGATTGAAGTGCATGGTTTTTTCATGAACTCATTCCAAGTCAAGTTCCTCTGGTCTTTCACGTGTACTATTCTTACTGTCTTTTTGAAACCAAAGATGATGCATGGGCATATGCGTCCACTGCAAGACTTTTCATTCTATCAATTCCAATGCCTAAGACAATAGCTTCAGATTGTCTAGCTAGTTTTTTTTCTTTTTCCACAAAGGAGAAAAAGGTTCAGCAATCACCAATAGTATCATTTGGAAATTAAGAAGGCCATCAGTTAATCTGTTCTCCCTGATTTTCGTGGAAAGAGATCGAGCAGAAAATAATCCAAATACATGTATTCTGATCCTCTTGCCATTAATTTGTGGATTTCATTCTTAGTCGATCCGTATTGCCCACGTCTTTTAGGCCTTACTTTCATAAATAGAGTAGATATTGTTAGGACTATGTTGGAGCTAAGATTAATTTTTTTATGGTTAAAAACTATGTAAGTGTTATTATCGTGTATTTTAGTTAAAAAAAATTATAACATGTAGAGGTTAAGTTAAAGTGACCTAGTTAACTTAACAGGTCAAAAAACAACTTGAAAAACCTTTAAAAATATAATTTGACTAAAAAAATTCAAGACGGCATGTTTTTGAAAAAATATCGAGATGAAAACATATTGAATCGACTCGGGTTAACCTGTCAAATTCACGACCCGAATCATAAGACCGGAATAGCCACATACAAAGTAAATCAAAATCAAATATAAAACTCAATTCTCAATTAAACCAATGTTAAAAGATGAAATAAAAAAATCAATTAAAAAAAGAGACCAAAAAAGAAACAACTCAGGTTAACCTGTCAAAGCTATAACCTGGGTCATATGACTGAAATAACTCAATATAAAACAAATTAAAATAAGTTATAAAGTTTAATTCTCAATCAATCCAATATTGAAGGATGAAATTGAAAAAAAAAATTAATTCAAAAAAACTGAATCAACTCAAGTTAACCAACCAAACTCATGACCTATATAATAAGACCGAATAACCTCATAGAAAGCGAAAACAAATATGAAGCTTAATCCCAAATCAACCAAATGTTAAAGGATAAAATTGAGAAAAAATAATTAAACTAAAAAAATAACAAACGAACCTGAGTTGACCTATACAACTCGAGATAAGAAATCTCAATGTTTAGGGATGAAATAAAAAAAAAACAAAACATGAGTCAACCCAGGTTAACTAGTCAAATTATGACCCTGGTAATGAGGTTAAGATAACTTTATAGAAAGCAAAACCAAAAAAATTAAACAAATATTGAAGGATAAAATTGAAAAAAATATAAAAAAAAATGACTTTATAGAAATTAGGATAACCTTATAGAAAGTAAATAAAAAAAATTATGAAGCTTAATTTTCAATAAACTCATTATTTAAAGGTTGAAATTGAAGGGAAAAAATAAACATAAAAACAAGATACAATAAAACGACCTTTGTCTACACGAGTTAACCTGCAAAACATGTGATCCAAGTTCATAAAATCGGGATAATCTCATAGAAAACAAACCAAATAAATCATGAAGTCTAATTCATAATCAACTCAATGTTGAAAGATAAAATTGAAAAAAATACCAATTAAAAAAGATAAAGAAAAAAACTCGAGTCAACTGGGTTAAGCCGCCAAACTCGCGACTCGAGTCATAAAATTGAGATAACCTCTTAAAAAACAAACCAAAATAAATCATGAAGTATAATTGTCTATCAACCCAATGTTGAAAGATGAGATTGAAAAAAAAATTATCAATTAAAAAAAAACTCAACTCAATCAAGTTAACACACCAAACCCGTTACATAGATTATAAGACTAGGCTGATCACGTATAAAGCATACCACAATAAATTATGAAGTTCAATCTTCAATAAACTAAATGTTGAAGTATGAAATTAGAGAGAAATATAGATTTAGAAAGGAAAAAAAAACACTATTAAAATAAATAGTGTTTTATGAGGTGATAAATAATAAAATCATCACCTCTTTTAGTTTATACTGCTAGTTATTTGATATGCGCTTCTCTGCAAGTCAGATAATGTTTTTGGAAGAAAAAACATATGCAAGCTTTTCAAATGTGTTTTTGTACAAAAAGAAATCTAGTTGTAAATCTAAAGGCATATACATGCATTTAATTAAATAAATCGAGAATCATCTCTACTGATAAATGCAAAAAAAAATATGTTAACGTGTCGATTCAATTTGCCTAGCTACAAGTTGATTATTGTTTTTTTCTAACGTAAATGAATTAATGTGTAGATGTTATTAACGTGTTTTTTTATGGCGAGTAAAACATTAATTGTGAAATAAAAGGTCAAAACTTACATATAATAAAATATAATGAAGATCACAAGAGTTAATAAAGAAATGTAAGATCTCAAGTATATTTTTTATGTAATATAAAAATGGAACAATGTTGTAATTGTTACATTGAAACATCATTTTCTTATTCTTTGTATAATAATTTTTCAAGAAAACAAATTACGAAAGAATAAAGATAAAAAAAAAATTAAAATTAAAATTAATAATATTACAATGTTTGTGTATTCTGGTAATTTTAGAGCTAGTTTGTTGTTTATTTTTGCGTTTTAAAAGCATTTTAAGAAATTTTATTTTTTTACTTCAAATTAAGTTTTTTATGATTTTAGATATTTTTGATTTGATGATGTAAAAAATAAATTTTAAAAGATAAAAAAATATATTATTTTAATATATTTTCAAATAAAAATTATTTTAAAAATAATTAATAGTACAACTAGTACTATTATAAATAGCTAAAAGGAATCAGTGTTTTACTGTGGACTGTACAGTGCAGTCCACTGTTTAACACTGATTCCTTAGGCGTTTTTTTTTTTTTTTAAGTTGTCTAATTTTTTTTAGCTGTTTTTTTTTATGTTTTTTGGGATTTTTTTTGCTTCTTTCTTTGTTTTTTTAATTAATTTTTTTCGTTTAGTTTAGTTTGTTAATGTTAAATTTCTTTCTATTTAGTTATTAGACTTTCATAACACATATTCCGAGTTTTACGGGTTAACCTGGTTTCACGGGTGAACCCAGTTAATTCCGAGTTGACCCGTCAATTTTTTTATTATTATTATTTTCATAAATATTTTTGTTTAATTTAGTTTGTTAATTTTAATTTTTTTTATTTAGTTATCAGACTTTCATGACACAAATACTGGGTTTAACAGGTTAACATGGTTTGACGAGTTAACCTGGATTTTTTTTTCTTTTTAATTAATTTTTTTTGTTTAGTTCAATTTGTTAATGTTCACTTTTTTTTTATTTAGTTACCAGACATTCATGACACGGATCCCGGGTTTAACGGGTTAACTTGGTTTGACGAGTTAACCTGAATTTTATTTTTTTTTTGCTTTTTTTTCTTTTTAATTATTTTTTTCGTTTAGTTTAGTTTGTTAATGTTAAATTTCTTTCTATTTAGTTTTTTTTCTTCTTAGAGGTTTTTTTATTTTATTTTTTATTTTTAATTAATTTTATTTAATTAATTTAGTTTATTAATATTAAATTTTTTCTAAGTAGTTCTCGGTTGATGCCTTTAGTTTTTTTTTTTTTATGTCTTTGACTGTGAACTGCACAGTGCAGTCCACAGTGAAAAGGCTAATGCCTTTTGTTTTTTTTTTTAATTAATTTTTTTCGTTTAATTTAAATTGTTAATGTTAAATTTTTTTCTATTTAGTTATCAAACTTTCATTACACGGATTCCGGGTTTGACAGGTTAACCTGGTTTGACGAGTTAGCCTAGTTAATTCTGGGTTAACCCATTAATTTGTTTTTTTCTTTTTAATTATCAAACTTTCACGATGCGAATTCAATGTATGACGGGTTAACCTGGTTTGAAGGGTTAACCCAATTAATTCATATATTTTTTCTTTTTTTTTCATTAGTTTTTTTCTTCCTGTTGGTTTTTTTTCTTTTTAACTAATCTATTTAATTATCACACTTTTATGACACGACCTTGCAGCCAGACCCACGTCCAATGCTTTTAGGTCTGGTATTGCAGTCCAGACACTTTTATGCTAAGGGTTAACCCAAGTTTAATGTTATTATTAATATTATAAACATTACTATTGGGTCAGGCGTTGCAACCAAACCTGAGACTCTTGGGTATAACTTTGCAAAAAAACCTAACACTTTTAGATCTTGGCTATTTTTAAAATGCAAAAAATAATTGACCCGCGGCATCGCGCGGGGCATGTAACTAGTACTATTCTATTTGAAATCCCACGCTGGTATAAAAAGGCTTAAGCCATTAGCTGCTTGGGCTTTGTTTCGTATACATGTTAGACTAGTTTGTTTTGGTTTTGGTTGAATTGAAGGCCCTCGAACAAGAAAGAAACTGATGCGGGGCTGTAATCATTAAAGAAAATTATCCAATAAATATGGACCTATCGAATTAATAAAATCCTAAATAAATATATTATCCTTGCATTCTAAAATAATTGCAGAATTGGATCGGCGACTTGTCAATTGTCACCATGATAATGGGTATGTATATAGAGCTTTCATGCAGGAGAATATGAACTGTCATATAATCATTTGTTATAATTAGACTATATATGTAAAACATTTAGCATATACGATTTATTGACTATATGAACCTATCGAAGTTCAAGAAAAAAATCTGATGCTCCAAATAATTTTTTTTAACGAAAATAAGCTCTCTTTTTTTCTGTCGTTAGATATTATTTGAATTTTACCATTGCTTTGCTTTTGGTTATTATATCAATCCGTCTTGCCCATGTCTTGTAGATTTAAGTTGAAATAGTGAAAACATTATCAAACATGCATGCTCTTCGATGCTCTTGTTCAGTTCAACATGAGATCAAAGTTGATATTTTCAGCAAGGAACCATGATCTCTCCTACATTTATGTGCATGCGAGATAAAAAAAAATTGAGACACGAATTTCATTGAAGGTCAAGATTTTGGATTCAAAAGTAAGCAAGAAAATGCTAGATTTGCAAATCATAAAGTTTTTGAGAATTTAATAGTAATTATTTTTTAAATTATTTTTTTACTTGAAAATATATCAAAATAATATATATTTTTATTTTTAAAAATTTATTTTTCACATCACCACATCAAAACAATTCAATAATATAAAAAAATTAATTTTTACATTTACACTGCATTCAAATTTTTTATTAAAAAAATAATTAAATAAAAAAATTAATTTTTTTAAAAAACACTATTTGAAATGTATTTTTAAACTGCCTTTAAATTTTAATTTGTAAATAATGTAAGTACACTTTTTTTTCTTAAGCTTTTTTCCAGAGATAATAGCAGCTGCAATGTAATATTTTTAATTTTTATAGATTCTGTATATATTGAATTGGGAATTGGATTGTTTTTTTTTTTTACAATAACAGTAGATTGGTTAGGTTGGACTCAACTTGTAGGCTAGGACAAGCTGATTATTAGTCTATATTGACGTGCAAGATCAGTCGGGTGCGCGCGCGCGGGGGGCCTGAATAGTGACAGTCTCGACTCAAGCTACTTCTAGGAAAGTTTGCCAATTGCATGCTCTTGGAAGCAACCGGATTATCTACTCTATTTATGAAACAAAGGCCCTACAAGACGTGGAATGAGTCCATGAAAAACCCATGCACTTAATTCATTCATAAATTTCGCAGGCAAGCACTAGACGCAAACATGGCCTCCAAGACTGTCTGTCTCGACTCAACCACTTAAAGGAAAGTTTGCCCATTGCATGCTCTTGGAAGCAACCGGATTATCTAAAGTCTATTTATGAAACAAGGCCCTACAAGACGTGGAATGAGTCCATGAAAAACCCATGGACATAAAGCCATTGATGATGCTCTTTTTTAGTGACTTTTCTTTGCATATGACCACTGCGATTTGATAGGTGGGGCAGTAAAGATTCTTCAAAAAATATACTCTTTTTCTGGAAATTATTCGTTGTTGCCGTGGATTCTGTTCTGATTGGCTTTAGACCAAAATCATCAGATCCAAAGAAATCTCTCTCGTTCTCAGAAGAGTCCTGCTAGATGACACAACCAAATAATTGAGGGCAATTTGAAGAGATATCTTGTATTTTTAGTCATGTTTGTTTGCTGGAAAGTAATTTTTTTTAGAAATTAAATTCTAAAAAAATAAATTAAAAAAAATAAATTATTTTTCGATGTTTGGTAATATAATGAAAAATAAATTGGAAAACACTTTCCAGTATTTGATTATGTCATGAAAAATGAGCTGAAAAATAACTTATTAATATTTTATTTTTTTCAAGTTTATTAAAATAATGAGAAGCAAATCTTACAAATTAAAAAGTTGAATGAGAATGAAATTGAAAAAAAATATAATTTCATAAATTATCTCAAATAAAATAAATAATAATCAAAATAATAGAGATCAAATCTGAAAAATAAAAAAATTGAAAGATCAAGAAATTAAAATAATAATAATTAACATTTCATAAATTATTTCAAATAAAATAAGTAACAATCAAAAGAATGAGAACTAAATTTGATAGATAAAAAATTTCAATTAAAAAATAATAAGGAAAAAGCAAATAACAATTATAAAATAAAGACCAAAATTAATATAAAAATTAAATTCTAAGGGATGAAATTGAAAAATAAATATTCAAAACAATATATATATATAGCATCAAAAGTTCGAGGACTAAATTTGATATAATCAGCAAATAATATGACATTTCTAAATTTTTCACAAGTTCCGGAAAGTGTTTTCCGCCCAAAATAAATAGAAAACACTTTCCTGGAAACCAAGCCAAATTTTTCTTTGACTGGAAAGTGTTTTCTGTTGACCAGAAAGTGTTTTCCGTTGACCAACTTTTCTAATGGCAAACAAACATATGAAAGTTTGGAAAATGGTTTTTGGTTTCCGGGAAACAAACGCAGCCTTAAAAGAAGAAATAATTGAGGGCATTGTGAAGAGATAACTCAATTTCTAATTAAATAAATATTAAATGATAAAATTAAAAAAAATCAATTAAAAAATTAAAAAATAAATAACTCATGTCAGCTCGTATTAACCTGTCAAAACTATAATCTGGATCATATGACTAAGATAACTCTATATTAAATAAATCAAAATAAATTATGAAGTTCAATTCTCGATCAATCCAATATTGAAGGATGAAATTAAAAAAAATCAATTAAAAAAATTGAGTTAATTCAGGTTAACCAGCCAGACTCGTGACCTATGTAATAAGACCGAGATAACCTCATAGAAAGCAAAAACAAATATGAAGTTTAATCCCCAGTCAACTAAATATTAAAGGATAAAATTAAGAAAAAAAAATTAAACTAAAAAAATGGCAAACAAACCTGAGTTAACCTGCGACTCGAGATAAGAAATCTCATTATTTAGGGATGAAATTAAAAAAACATAAAAATAAAAAAGATCTTAGTCAACCTGGGTTAACTTGTCAAATTGTGACCCTGGTAATGAAACCAGGATAACTTTATAGAAAGCAAGACCAAAAAAATATGAAGTCTGATTTCAAATCAAACAAATATTAAAGGATAAAATAAAAGGAAAATAAAAAATGACAAAAAAAACTGACCTGAGTTAAACTGTAAAACTTGTGATTCGGATCAAGAAATCATGATAACCTTATAGAAAGTAAACAAAAAAATAACCTGAGTCATAGAAAGTAAATCAAAATAAATTATGAAGTTTAATTTTCAACAAACCCATTGTTGAAAGTTGAAATTGAAGAGAGAAAAAATTAATCTAAAAACAGGACATAATAAAACGACCTCAGTCTACACGGGTTAACCTGCAAAACACGTGATCTAAGTCATAAGACCGGGATAAACTCATAGAAAACAAACCAGAATAAATCATGAAGCCTAATTAATAATCAACTTAATGCTGAAAGATAAAATTGAAAAAATATCAATTAATAAATACAAAAAAAACTCGAGTCAACTAGGTTAACCAGCCAAACTCACGACTCGAGTCATGAAATTGAGATAACCTCATAAAAAACAAACCAAAAAAAATCATGAAGCACAATTCTCAATCAACACAATGTTGAAGGATAAGATTGAAAAAAAAATATCAATTAAAAAAAACTTAAATCAACTGAGTTAACCCGTCAAACCTGTGACATAGATTATGAGACTAGACCCATGTATAAAGCAAACTACAATAAATTATGAAGCTAAATCTCCAATAAACTAAATGTTGAAGTATGAAATTAGGGAAAAACATAGGTTTGATAAAAAACGGGAAAAAAGCACTATTAAAATGAATAGTGTTTTGTGAGGTGATGTACAGTAAAATCATCGCCTCTTTTAGTTTATACTACTAGTTATTTGACATGCACTTCTCTACGGGTTAGATAATTTTTTTGGAAGAAAAAACATATGCAAGCTTTTCAAATTTGTTTTTGTACAAAAATAAATCTAATTGTAAATCAAAACACATATACATGCATTTAATTAAATCAATCGAGAATCATCTCTTCTGATAAATACAAGAAAAAATGTTAACGTGATCTATTTGTCTAGCTGCAAGTTGATTATTATTTTTTTCTAACGTAAATGAATTAATGTGTGGGTGTTATTAATGTGTTTTTTTATGGCGAGTAAAAAATATAATTGTGAAATAAAAAGTCAAAGCTTATAAATAATACAATATAGTGAAGATCATGTGTGTTGGTAAAGAAATGTAAGATCTCAAACTCATTTTTAATGCAATATAAAAATGACACAATGTGACAATTGCTATATTGAAATATCATTTTTTTAGTCTTTATATAATAATTTTTTAAGAAAACAAATTACAAAAGAATAAAAATAAGAACAAAAAAATATTATAAATTAAAATTAAAATTAATAATATTACAATGTTTGTGTATTCTGGTAATTTTAGACCCAGTTTGTTGTTTATTTTTTTAGTTTTAAAAGCATTTAAAAAAATTATTATTTTATTTTATTTTATTTTATTGCTTTAAATTATTATTTTTTATGATTTTAGATTTTTTTGATGTGCTGAAGTTAAAAATAAATTTTTAAAAATAGAAAAAACATTATTTAAATATATTTTCAAATAAAAAATAATTATAGTAAAATAAAAAATGGATTGTCAGTGATATTACCATCCAGTCCTGTACGATTCTTGCAAGAATTAGAAATACCGCGCTGGTATAAAAAGGCTTAGCCAATAGCTGCTTGGGCTTCGTTTCGTATACATGTTCGTATAGTTTGTTTTTGTTTAGGTTCAATTGAAGGCCTCGAACAAGAAAGAAACTGATGCGGGGCTGTAAATTTGTAATCATTAAAGAAAATTATTGAATATATATACACAGCCATGGGATAATTAATAAAATCCTAAATAAATATATTATCCTTGCATTCTAATATAATTGCAGAATTGCATCTGCGACTTGTCAATTGTCACCAAGATAATGGGTATATATATAGAGCTTTCATGCAGGAGAATTATGAACTGTCGTCTAATCATTTGTTATAATACTGTCGTCTAATCATTTGTTATAATTAGACTATATATGTAAAACATTTAGCATATACGATTTATTGACTATATGGAGCTGTCGAAGTTCAAGAAAAAAATCTGATGCTCCAAATAATATTTTTTAACGAAAATAAGCTCTTGTCGTTAGATATTATTTGAATTTTACCTAGACTATGTAAAACATTTAGCATATATATACGATCTATGAACTTCCAAGGAAAAATATGATGCTCCTAATAAATATTTTTCCTGGCTTGTCTAAGAGCATCAGGACAGTTGCACATACCCCAAGCTTTTTCTTATTTAAAGATATCATGAAGGGGAAATTAATGGGATGATCAATGTGATAACAAGGTAAAGAATTTCAACTTTAAAAATTGGTTTCAATCTTTTATAAATCAGATGCTGATACGAAGGAATCATGTACTCATAATCGGATACTATGATATATTTTCTCTGTTAGTAAATGTCTCTGAGACCGAAAATAATCTATAGCTAGGCATCCTGTACAGCTACGTACAATGTTGTGTATTACTACGTACTAGATAGATATGGTGGAGGGAGGCCATCTCAATTCACCATCCTTTGAAGTCTGTGATGTTTTGAAATTAAATGAGTAGGTAAAAGGCAACAAAGCCCTTGAAGGCTAAAAATGAGTATAAATGAATAAAGGGTATTGTAGTAATTGAACAAAGAGTTGATAAATATAAATAGAAAAGAAAATGGAAGAAGATAGTTGTGTTTTAAGAGAGAAAAACTGACGGGAGAAGAGAAGAAAAGGGGAGGAAGAAGAAGAGAAAAGAGGGAAAGATAAGGGAAGGAGAAGAGAATTGAAGAAAATAAGTTTAAAGATAAGATTATGTATAAATGTGTGTTCTTTAAGCTTTTAATTTCTGTTTTAATAAAGGTTAGGGTTTTGAATATTGTGTTTTGGGTTTGATTGATGAATTAATTGGAATGTTATAGGTTGATTGTTGTGGGTAATTGATTATTTAATTGATTATGGAAGATTGTAGGTAAAAATGATGATTTTGAGTTATGATTTGTGTAAATGGTGAATTTGAGTTAGAAGTCTGGAAAGAACAATAGGTAATCTGTGAAGAATTCTGGGTTTGAGGTTGAAGATGATGAAAATTCAATTTGGTCCCTCAATTTATGAAAATTACAGTTTAGTCCCTAAACTATGAGAAAATTATAATTTGACCCCTAAATGTATTTTGAGGTTTAGGATGATGAATCTCAGTTTGATAATTGATTTGGAATATTTTTAGTTTAGTCCCTCAATTTTGGGAATTTACATTTTGGTCCCTAAACTTTATAAAATTACAGTTCGGTCCCTGGTTCGTTCTAGACAGAATTAAGGATGGTTCATGGCAAGGTTGTTAAAATCGCGTTTTGACTCGTAAAATCGTACGATTTTACGAGTCAAAACATGCTTTACGTGCTGAATCGTTTGAAAAAATCGAAAATGGGTAAAATCAGGTTGAAATCGGGTGAAATCGTTAAAATCGGATGAAATCGCAAAAAATCACGATTTTAGGGTCGATTTCACGATTTTAACGGAACGCATGCACTGAAGCAAAATGTCTCCCCCTGCTCCAGCTGTCCAGCGCCTATTGGTTGTGCAATTAAATGCACAGTCACGCGGTCTTCACTCGCTGCAGAATATGTGAATTTTGTCTGCATAGTGGACAAGAGGGCTGCAGAGATCAAAATTATAATTTAAGAAGTGGATGTCAGAA
>Ga0307517_10008464_pt1 | contig 14764 bp, 8 predicted proteins | sample 23_EM_MG_FD_194515 | JGI IMG/M metagenome (GOLD analysis project Ga0307517, IMG submission 194515) | Populus trichocarpa ectomycorrhiza microbial communities from riparian zone in the Pacific Northwest, United States - 23_EM | ecosystem: Host-associated > Plants > Roots > Unclassified | place... | reverse complement strand
TCCTTATCCAATTACTACTAAAGCCAATCAATTTCAATTTCAGGGTGACATCTTTTTTTTTTTTTTGTAATATTAAGCTAGCCATATATTAGACCGACCTCGGTTAACCCAGGCTAACTGCTAAATTTACGATCTAGGTCATGTGCACGAATACAATGCGCTAACTCGGTTAACCAACTGTCTCTTTATTTTCCATTCACCTTCATCTCTCTCGTGAAGGGCCTTAGTTGGCTTTGGTTGGACAAGATTCAAGACTAAATTGAATAATTATTAGACACTACCATAAAATTGACGAATACAAATGGAAACATCAACGGATTTTTCCTGTTGGTATTTTGCGGTGATATTTACCGATCAAATTTTTCCATCGCTAACTCCATCGGTAAACATTGATGAAAATATATCATTGGTATATACCGAGGGAATCCAGTCACAATAAAAGGAATAAAAAAGACCAAACAGTGAGATGACATGTAACTTTTTATTGATGCAGTTACCAATGGAATTAAAATGAGATTCAAACAGACAAACTATATAGTGACGTGACACTGATACCGATATAATGACCAACGAAATCACCGTCAAAATAATTCCATCAGTAAATCTATCGGTAATATTCAATAAATGACCTGACGCTCAACCCTCCTCTCCCTCCCCCCTATTTCTACTTCCTTTTTATAAAATTTATTTGCAACAAAACAGCCCCACCCCTCCTCCCCTCAATCTCAACACAACTCAACCTATTGGAAAAACAAACATGGACTAAATTGAAAGAAAATAGTTTGGGCTTAGGTAGAGTGAAAATTGAGACTTAATTAAAAAGTTAGTATAAATTCAGAGACTCAATTGAACATAGAGGGAAGACAAGGGTCTTTTGCGTGCATTGCACGCACTAGACCATTCATCAAACCTAATCATAACATTCCAAGGCTTGCATTGGTGAAGGGTCATCAAAGATGGTTACCTAAAACAAAACAAACCTTGATGCATCTTAGGGATAATAGGACTTATACAGATGTTGTCAGAAGACAAGATTGTGGGAAAACTATAGAGACATGAATTATAGTGTATGGAACTAATGACGAAGATGTTGAATGATTACAAAGAAGCCTTGTGTATGTTATCTCCTTTAATGTTGACTATGCTACCTTTAAGACAAAATTGGATTGGGTTTAGTTGGATTTTGATTATTAGAGCTACTCAAGCAACTTTAACGTTTAACACTCATGATTCCATGATTAAAGCACTTGAGTCAGATGTCTTTGAATGTGGATTTCTTTGTTGTTGAAATCAAGCCATAAATATAAGCAAACAAGGTCATTGATAGATTTACATATGTTAATGTTTTAGGGTTACCTTTGGCAGCATGAAATAAAAAGTATATTTTTAATATCTTTTTTTTTATATCAGAATGTAGGTATGTATTAAGATCAAAAGTAACCATGCTGGTTAACCAACAAGTTCATAAGCATGTACAAGATATACAAGAGTAGAAGAGGGAACATACTCCCATCATAATAACAAAAAAGGGAACATGCTCCCATAAAAGACTAGCCATGCAAGGCTCAAAACAAGTGAGTAGCAATGGTTAAAAAAGAAACCTAACAAGGTTTGCAAGTGTCAAAATTAACCCAACCAACATCACAAGCCAAAGAATAACATCAAACAACAGCAAACAACTAACCATGAAATCAAGACCATAGAGCAACCAACAAATCAATCATAGCATTGGGAAGCCTAATTACATAAGAAGAAGCTGGAACCAGGCAAATAAGCATCTCAAAGCAAGGAATAATAAGTGGCCAAATCACAATTGTGAAGCATGATCCACCAGGCAGCAGCTGCCATGACAATACAAGGTAATGCAAGAAGGGTAGGCCTACCTCATATCTGCAGCAGATCAATAGCAGCCCGACAAAAAGTATCAGGATTCAACATTACCCCACATGTATAAGGGAGTGGTTCGGGTCATGAAAGTGAAACACCATATAAAATAAAACTTGGAATTTACGAAGCACCACATCAGTCGAATGACTACTTTCATCAAAAAGCCGCTTATTTCTCTCCTCCCATATCAAGTAGACAGTGAGACTAAGAGAGACTTTTTTCATTCTAGACTCAAGGCTCTTCCCAGTTGTATGAAGCCCTCTAGCAACACTCCTTAGAGTTGACATACGTCTAGTGATGTGAAGCCAGGACTTAATTTTATTCCACAAGAGGGACGACCAGCTGCAAGCAAAGAAAAGGTGGCTATGATTCTCTTTTTACTGTTGACAGAAAATAAAAAAAGTGTCAGGAGAAAGGTGGCTATATTTTTAATATCCTAACAACATAAGAAAAAGGTTATTTGCTATGATTTAAGTAGTGCTGATGGCAATTACATCTCTAGAGCACGTGTCTTACTTTTTACATCATCTATATACTCCTTACATGACAATGTTAATATGATTTTAGATGAGGGGTAGTTTTAGATAATAGTTGCAGAGATTACACCACCTTTCAATCTGAAACTCTCATCAATTCAACTCTCCATATATTACACACTTAAATTAGAATTTAAGGATGAAGATTATGTTATGTCACCTCATAACAACAAAAACGATAAGGTTGATAAAGTTAAACCTTTAGTTAGAAGGAAATCATGATTGGATGATATGAGTATCATTTATCACCAATGTATTGCAAGGCTAGCAATGAACCACTTTATCTCCAGATACTAATATAAATATATCTTTTTTATTTTTGGAAATAAAGGTTGGTGATTCAACAACTACATTATTTAGTTTAGATAGATAGTAGATACATGTTAGCCTTGTGAAAAGCAATGAGGCAGTGAGACACGATATATATAATTAACCACATATTGGGAAGGGTATACTGAAGTCAAATTAGTAAAGAGGTGGAGGATGGTTTAACTGACAATATGTTATTTCCTAATATAATAGCCTAAAAATTAGATACTAGGAACTCTCCTTCAAAGGATATCACTACAAGCCGAGCTAGAGTATTGCTTCAATGAATGTTATTTTGTAGAAGACAAGAATTATGAGCATCACAGTATTCCACCGAGATCTATTACACTGGGAAGTATGATAATGGAAAAAAACAACAAAGATTAAGCTTTTAATTGCCAATAATAGTATCAAATAAACAATAAAGGAACAAGAGGAACACTCTTTAGGCTCATTGGAATCATGTATAATGTATGGGAACAAACACTCCTTAAGCATGAATCACCTCAGAAAACAAATAGCTTGAACATAACCAAAGAAGTTCATAAGATGCTGTAAGATGAAGAGAAACTAGGGTTTAGTGTTTCTTAATCATTGGAGGTATTCACAACAGATATCCAGCGCAACATGGCTAGGGAGATTGAGGATTGGATTGCTACACAATAACAACAACGTTCTCTATAGTGTTGGATATATGAAATGGATGAATTTTTAGTGGTGGATGTCGAATACTATTATATACTTGCTACTTGAGTGGAAATATTTGGTTAAAGGAAAATTCGATTGTAAAGCTTTTTTTAGTTTGACCTTTGGTATATTATAAGGTATTTGGTTACTAGAAACATGATGGTGCTATTGGAAGATTCTACTTATTAGGACATTGTCTTTGAGTTGGTTCTTCACCGCCTAACTCTTTGATCTGAAACAATTAAAGGAAACTATCATTGCACAGGAATGGACTTGCTTAGAAGCTCAGATTGGGTCCTTCTTCGGTCAAATCAGTAAGGCATTTTAGTTTTGTTCATTGATATGTTTTCTAGTATATAGCTCATTTTATGTTTGTTTTTCTTTTATGTCTCCCTTTTCTTTTTTTGTATGAAACCTTTGTGTTCCTTTTTCTCTTGCTAGTTTGGCCACTGTTTTTATGGCACTAGCAATATTAATAAAATCTTTTCATGTATTATAAAATAAAAAGACCCTTCTCTTTCCTCTTGTTCAATTTAAACATGCCAGCATATGAGAGAAATTACCACAATTGAGCGATGTGTGAGGGCTCTTCCCCATCTTATTAGGCCAACTTCTTGATATCATTGGCATTGTGATTGAATGTGCTTTTTATAGAGGTAATGTGTGTATTCAATGAATCTTTAGAATGTCTCTAGGGATCTATTTTTCTTTCCTCTATTTTCTTTTTTTTTCTCTCTCTTCTTCCTTGATTCTTGTGCCTATCTCCTCTTTGTTACAGAGAAGGGTTTCCTTTTTAACCCTAGCTCAATCTGAGTTCCTTTATTTCCAATCATTTGTTAAACAAAAAATCCAAAATAATTTTTGCAAATAGAGCGTGAACTCAATATCAGGATGTTTATCTGACACTGGGAGATCTAGTCCACTACTAAACTAATTTAATCAAACTATAAATCAATTCTCAATCAAGATATCTATGAATGGTCTGAACCGGAAAACAAAAACTATAGTCATGCAAATAAAAAGATGAAAAAAAAAACATAATTAAAGTTGTTGAACACCAAGAAGGCACCAAATCGATCTGACTGTATATTAGATAGAAACCTGTGTGAGTCCAACGCTTTTTTCTTCAATATATCATAATCTTTTCAATGAGAAAAATGGGGCCATTTTCCCGTCCAGCAAGGAGCAAAACTAGGATCAGATTAAGATTTGCTTTAGACATAAAATTGTTGGGACCATTATACAAGATTGAAAACATCATATTCTTTTTTAAAAACATAATGTTTTTATAATTATTCCAGCCTAATATGTAATGTCCTTTTGATATAAATTGGATTGCGTTGCTTTAAAAGAAACAAAAGGTAATTATCAAGCAAATTGTAGAATGGTGATTATAATAACTATAGTTTATTCATATTTATCATATGTAATGAATAATCAACTTAGCTAATTAATTTTTATGTATAAAAAAGAATATTAAACTCAGCTTATCAATTAGGTGACTATATAAACAAATAATTAGGTGGAAAAATTCGGAATCTCATCATATTCATGAGATCTTAGATTCAATATATCTTCTTGTAGATAAAATAAAAAAACCTACTTTTCAATCTGATGTTTAGAGTATAGAATGCATTACAAAGATTAGGGTTTAGAGTATGTTAATCAAAGATATTTCAGGTACAAACTGTCTATTCAATTATAAGAAAATAAAAAAAATTATTTGACATAGATTAGGCAGGCGATAGTGTTAAAAAAAACCTATTGGCAAAAGAAAAAAGCATTTGAGAAAAAAAGAAAGATAGAAAGCTACAAAAGAAGCTTTTAAAAAAATATCAAACTTAACATACCCAATCAAATAAAAAATATTAACATGTGATGAATGAATGTGGTTATTTTAAACAAAGTTATTAATCTTAGTTTGGTCCAAGATCTAGATCACGAGTTAAGTATGTTAACCCAAGTTAATTCGAGTTAATCTAAAATAATATTGTTTTAAGATAAAAAAAAGTTAAAATAACACTGTTTTATAAAACAATTTAAAATATTCAAACTAATTTTTTATTCGGTCATAGGTTGACTATATCAATTTCCATATAATTTAATTTAAAATCAAATTTGAGCTGTTTTTCATAACATGCTGTAGGGATTACTGTTTGTTGATTTTTCTTACTATTTACTTTTTGGCATGGAGGTGTGAGAGTGGGATGGAGTAGCAAGTTTTTCTCCTGCTAACGCTTCAAGCTCAAGCAAAGAAAGGTTTGATGAGGCAGAGCTTTCTGACTAAGACAATCGCACGTGTCGTACGTGTTGTCTTGAACATTAACTCGAGTACACTATCCTACCCAAAGAAAGAAAAATGTAGCACAACATTAATTAAATGAAATTAAAAAAAAAAACCTCTGAAGTCAAAATAAAATAAAATAATCCATGTAGCCAAAGTCCATCTGGGGTAGGGGAGGTTGAGTTGTATATAAATAAGTAGGTAGTGTCCATGATAGTTTACCCTTGCTATTTGCTTGTCTTTCAAAGAGGAAGAAGAGTCTCTCATTATCAGCTTTTCTTTCTGTCTTTGAGATCTTAAATTAGTTTTCTACATTTTGGTGTTTGTGATCTTGTGAAAGATGGGAAGGCAACCGTGTTGTGACAAAGTTGGATTGAAGAAAGGCCCTTGGACCTCTGATGAGGATAAGAAACTCATTAACTTCATCCTCGCTAATGGCCAATGTTGCTGGAGAGCTGTTCCTAAGCTTGCAGGTCTCTCCCCATCATTCCTATACTTGAATATCTTTAGTTCTTGCTGCTCTCTCTTCTTTTCTCTTGGTAGAGGAAGGGAGAGTGGCTGCCGTGGTTTCTTGAGTTTTGAAAGACTTGTATCTTGATGGCTTTTTATCCTTAATGAAAGGAAAATGAACGGTTAAAAATATTTTTCGTTAACTTACCATCGCTATATGGTTGTTGTCATTGCAGGATTGTTAAGGTGTGGGAAGAGTTGCAGGCTGAGATGGACAAACTATCTCAGGCCAGATTTGAAGAGAGGTCTTTTATCAGAATATGAAGAGAAAATGGTCATTGATCTTCATGCTCAACTTGGCAACAGGTTGTCTATCTCTTTCAGTCTTCAGCAACTCTTCAGTTACAATCCCTCTTTCCCTCAGCATGATCTGATCTCCTGCTCAAGCTAAATTTGATCATTCTTAGCATTAGGCTTTTTTAATTACTTTTTTTCTGGTAAAGTTTGTCTAATAACAATACTTTCCATGAAAGCTTTGGACCAACTCCAAGCTAAGAAGATTTTCCCATTATTTACTTCAAATAATAATATTCCCATAAGCCAGGATTAATATTCAACTGCAGTGATCTTCTTGGACTGCAAAACTGTCAAGATTTTGGACTCTGTTCCATTTCATTATTCAGTGCAGTACTTGCATCCATGGAATTGTCAGACTATATATGCAGGCTGTTAATGGGGATTTTGTCAGCCACGAGTACTATTCACTTCACTACTTTTTATAAAAATTGGTCTAAATTTCAAGAAGCATGATGTTCTTATGTAATTATTACTCAAGCTACGCGCTTACTTCTTTGAAATGGACCATTAACAGTTGGTGTTTGGTGGCCATAAGAAATCACTATGCTTTGAAGTGGTCCCTAATCATCATCATAGAGCTTACTACTACTATTTTTCCACACTTTACCTTTTCTGAACCTTTTGTTCTTAATTGTGTAGATCTAACTTCATTTAATCGTTTTGATCAAGTCTAATACTTGCTTTTTTGCTGCTTAACAGATGGTCTAAGATTGCATCACATCTACCAGGAAGAACTGATAATGAAATCAAGAACCATTGGAATACTCATATCAAGAAGAAGCTAAGGAAGATGGGAATTGATCCTCTCACTCACAAGCCACTCTCTGCTATTGAAACACCTCCTCCACCACCACCACCACAGCAAGAAGTTCAAGTGCAGAATAGTATACAGGAACTAGAGCAGCAAGCTGGACGACAGTCTAGCTCCACCAATGACATATCTGAACTGGGCCAAAATAATGAACCTGAGACATCATTACAATCAGCTAGAACTCAAGATGAAGAGAATAACATTGGTAGCACATATGACACAATGGAGCGAATGAATGGTTTTTGCACAGATGAAGTTCCACTAATTGAACCCCATGAAATGTTAGTCCCTGGTGGACCTTCTCCTTCATCAACCTCAACCTCTTCATCAACATCAGCATCATCATCATCATCATCTTCTTCGTATGGTTCAAACAATATCCTTGATGAGTTGCTATTGCCAGATTTTGAGTGGCCTCTCAACAATGTCGACATTGGCTTGTGGGATGATGACTTGAGTAGTTGGGATTTGCTAATCAGTGATGTGGACAGTGGCAGGAAGCAAGCAACCATGTTTGATCCTTTTCTCAATCCGTGCCCAAGAACGGTTTTGGATCAAGATTATTGGACATATGGGCTCATGTGATCATTTGGAAAAAGAAAAAGAAAAAGAAAAAGAAAAATCATGTGGGGCTTGTTTGTAATTTGGTCATTAGTTGTGACAGAAAATAAATAATTCAAGAAACCGGCAAAACCCCGTCTTTGAGTTAGGTTTATTTTTTATTATTTTTAAATATTTTAGTAAAAATAATAATAATCATTATTGAACTTTTATTTATGAAAGAAATATATTGGGTTGTCATTCTTTTTCCCACTTGTGTACTTGGGATTGTCATCCTTTTTCGTCTTGTATATTGTGGTCCTTGGGGCTTCATTTTGCCTTTATTTATATTAAAGAATTTTACAAAACAAAATAAAAAATCCTTTGTTTATATTTTAGTTAATTTGCTTGTCCTATCCTCTTTGCTATAATCGTTTTTTAGTGTATTTAGTAATATGGTATATAGTTTTTTTTTTAAAAAAAATATTTTTGAATTGAAAATATATTAAAATATATTTTTTTATATTTTTAACATTAAAAATACCTTAAAAAATTAATTTAATATTTTTTAAAATAAAAAACATTTAATAAACAAAGTAAAAGCTAGTTGCTCTAAACACTTAGTGTATGTTTGTTTACGCGGTCATGTCGTGTTTTTTTTTTAAATTAATTTTTGTTTAAATTAATTTTTTTTGATATTATTTTGAAATATAGATATTAAAAATAAATTTTATAAATAAAAAAGATATTACTTTAATATATTTTCATGTAAAATAATATTTTTAAAAACAATTACTATATCAACTTCAAACATTACCTAGTACGGACACGCAGCTATGATGTTAATTTATACAATAATAGTGAAACAATTATACTCAGAAGTGATGTTTCCTACGGTTAACACGTTACGTTGATGATGCTTTTTTTTTTTTTTCATGTTATACACACCTGGCATATATTATGTTGACATGCAATTTTTTTTTAAAAAAAATTGTTGTAAAATCTATAAAATATATATTTTAAAAACATCCCAAAGTATTTTAGATTGTTTTTTTAAATGCTTTAATAATTTTAGAATTTTTAGCCATATACAATAAAAAAAATATTTATTTATTTAGTTTGGTAAAAGCTCATTTTTCTTTATAATAAAACTATCAAAAATAGGACTAAGAGGTGTTTGTCAAACACACCCTTAAACAAAAAAAAAAATCTTTAACCAAACAGTGTCTTAAACCTTAGACCCAATTCGACTGGCTCGACCTGACCGGGTTGACACAAAATTTTTAGTTCGACCATAAACTAAACCAAGAATCCTGATTTGACCCTAAAACAACCCATAAATAAAAGTAAAGCAAAAAAAAAAAGATTAAACACCTAAAAAACATCGAACTTCAAATATTCTTAAACAAAATGGATCGAATACACAAAAAAGATAAATAACACCTATAACATTAAGAACACCGAACATGAACCCAGCAACATGGATTCCAAAAAAGACCAGATTTGATCAGAACAAATGCACATACTGTTGAAAATCATGCAAGAATAAAAAATTTAGCATCCATTCATTTCGATTATCTCTTAAACATCACGATTTTGTCATATTATGTTTAGATTCTAAACCCAAACCCTAGGATTAAAACAATTAAAATCATGTTAATGATGAAAATAAACACTAAATTATTAATTAATCATGCTTAAAGGAAGAGTTTTCGGTAAAGAAATTGATAAAAAAATATTTCAAATCAAGGGGCTAAGGCAATGTTCTTCCTAAGAACACGAAGAACATTGCCCATAAACCCAGGAAAAACCAAGACATGCCCAATCACTGCCAAACCCTAGAAATGGACATTTTTGGCTTCTAAAACATGTATTTTTTTATTCCAACGAGTCACAATACCATTCAAAAACATATTTAAATCTAAAAAACTAACAAAAAATAATCAAAACATCAAAATCAAGCATGAGGTACCAATTAAAAAATTATCAACTTAAAACATCCTATATGTTCATGCAACATGGATTCAAAACTGATTTTCTAAACCCATTTTGTGTATGAACAAACCTAACAAACCTAAGATAAAAACCTTTGCTTTAACATGCATAGCTTAAGCTAAAGAAAAACTAAAACAACATTATATATATAAAAAAACAAGTTTAAACAACAATTTTAATATATCAAAAATATAAAAGGACTTCGAAAGAACATTATTAAATAAAAAAACACAACAACAATGAGGTGAATGCAACATCACTTATTAAGCATTTCAAATCTCTTTTTCATGCTTATAAACATAGATATAAAACAAAACAAATATAAAAACAACAAAAGTAGGCCATAAAGGACCTACTTTTGGATCAACAAGGTATACCTAGAACAACTACTCTCTGTTGGCTTTTTTTTGGAAAATTGTGTCTTTCACAAACTTGCAAAGCTTAAGAAAACCTTTGTTTAGGCTTTTGGACCTCTACACATATGTTTTTTTATTGCTATTTCTCTTTTTTTTTCTCCCATTTGTTTCAGCCTTTTTTTTTTATCTTAACGGTGATATTTATAGGGTTTGGGGAGGTATTGAATCCATTTTTGACCTTTTAATATTTAGGAAAGTGTTGTAAACCCTTGATAAGAACCCATTAAGGAGCCTTTGTGTGTGAACACACAAAAGCAAATTGGTTTTTGCACAATGATTTCATTGTTAGGGCTGACTGAGTTACCCACTATTGAGGCTTTGTTGGAGCAACTATGACATCATCATCACCTGATACCACCGAAAGCTGGTAGAGAGGATGCACATCTTTATTTGGATTTAACCTTGCTCAATTTGAAGTTCAGTAGCTTCATATTCATTCGTTTAATATTGCCAACTCAATCAATCAAAAATGTTGAAACATGGATGCCTAGGTGACGAACAATGTGTCAATCACATTCTCTTTATTAAGTCCGAATGACATGTCATTTAGGGTTTTAGTTTGAGATTGACAAATTTTAATTGAGTCTTTATTCTTTCAATTTCATCTAATTGCACCATAATCGCCTCTCAACTTTTAATTTCATACAAATTGACCCTTGCCAAACTCAATTATCAACTCCAAAGTTGGCTAATATTTTTATTTTGGTCATTGGTTCTGAATTTGTGCATTTCGACCCTCAATTAACCAACAAACTTTTAATTTCTTCAATTCATCCCCTGATTTGGTCAATTTTAGCCCCTACATTCATATGCTTTTTTCAGTTTGATACTTGGTTTTAAATTTCTTCCATCAAGTCCCTAATTGCCCGTAAAACTTCAATATTTATACAATTAAGCATCTGATTTGACCAAATTATCTCTTAAAAATCACAATTCGATTAGACTTTAATTTCTTCAACTTAAAGCCTAAATTGACTTCAAAAATAAATTTTTTTTCTTGCAATTAGCCCCTCAATAAATTCAATTAAACCTTGAAAAATTCCAATTGAGTCCTTGAACATCGAATTTTTAATTTCCCTCCTCAAATTGAATTTTTCTTTGCCCATAGAGTCTTCATCAATTGAAATCAAATTTTCCAATCTTGTATATTTTAATCTTCTTCAACCAGTCTTCACCAATTTTCTCAGTGTTCTAGTATATTCTTCTTACTAATATATTTTTATGATTTTCTTCCAATATTATTTCAGTTTTTTGTATTTTCTCTTTTCTTTCTTTTTTTCATTTTTTTTTGTTCATGTGGGGCCGTATAATGGATAACAACAACTATTATAGTCGTTACAAGCCATTGTGAGTTTAATAAAAAAACAAATTATAATTTAATAAATAATTTGTTATTTATTTTTTCAATATATAAGCATAAACAATCATTAGGTACGAAAAAAATAATGTTTTAATCATAAGAAATAGTATTTTATTTTTAATTTGTTTTAAATGAATTATTTTTTATATTAAATGGATGAACAATTACAATAATATTAAAACAATAAATTATGGTGATACATACGTTTAATTACTATTAATACTCATATAACAATTACTAGCTATTATATGATCGTTATTGTCAAAGAACCATCTCAACCTAAAAGTTTAAGCTATTAGGTGAGGTCTCAAGATATGTTTTATATTATTCTCTAACAGCCCCCTCAAGTAAAACTTTTTTAAACTTAAAACTTGCACAAGCCCACATTACCTTGTGCTTGATTTTTATCAAAATAAATGGAGGCGGTGAGATTTGAACTCATGACCACTTGGTCATCAATGCTTTGATACCATGTCAAAGAACTATCTCAACCTAAAAACTTAAGTTATTAGGTGAGGTCCCAATATATGATTTATATTATTCTCTAGCAGTTATTATTCTTTTTGAGTTTATTGAAATAGAAGTAGTGAGATGTGATTTCTCTCACACTTAACTAGTGTCATGTTGATTGAGATTTTGCTGATTAAGATTATTTATTTCTTCCATGTTAGATATTGTGATGATTATCTTTTAATATTCTATTTGTTTATTAAATGGAAGAACAATTATATTAATAGTAATACATTTAGTTATTGTGATATTAAATAAATTTTCACTATTATTTATACTTACTAAAATCATTACCAGCCATTGCATAGTTGTTACTAACTCTTATAAGTTTCTTTAAAAAATTAATTATAGTTCAATAATTAATTTATTATTTATTGTCATTTTATATAAGCATAAACATTCTTGAACATTTATATGAGAGAAGATATATAATAAAAATATTTTCTCTTAAAAATTTAGTGTTTTGTTCTTAAAAGATTTCAAATACAATTCACTTTCAAGAGTATTAATCACATATATTTATGCATTCCGAGTACATATTTGCATATAGTCGGTTAAAGCATCAAGAAATACTTTTAGAAGAAATACATCTATGCTCTATTTTTCTATTGATATAATTTTATTTATCCTACTTTATTATATTTTTCTATTAATAGCTTCTAATTAATTTTTCCAACAATGAGCTCTTATTCCTTTAAAATGTCATGTTATGTATATATCACAAAAAAATAAATTCATTTAAAATAAACGATCGTATTTGGAAGACTTAAATGCTATTTTTTTAGAATTAAAGTTAATATATTACAGTATCGAAATTTATCAAGCTTCGATGAAGGTTACTTGAATTAAAATATTTCTCAGTGAACAAATTATTTAACTAAATTCTTCTTTGTCACAATATTTGACTTTGACTAAAAAAATGCATTATTGAATACTTGGTAATGCAATCACTATCAACTATACAAATTGACCCCGCAATTGGGTTAACAAAGTACGCGCAAATCACACGAGGTGGAGGGATTAGCTTTTGTTAATCGAAAGACAATTAATAGATTCGTTTGGTATTCAATTATTTTTTAAATTGTATTTTATACTTGCAATAATTTTTTATATATTTTTTAAATTTATTTTTAATATCAAAATATTAATACACTTTCCAACCACAAATACAAATATGAATAAGTCTAAGTCGCTCCGTTATATTAAAATCTCTTAATCTTGTAATTTGTTAAAAATTTAGTTTTAATATCAGTATATTAACCTTTATAATAATTTGTTCCATGCATCTTATTTCTCAGCATCCTTTATTTAAACAATATAAAATACGTTTCGCCATTTTTTCTTGGTTGAATGAATATGTTTTGCCAAAGTTTATGCAAATGTGTAACCATACGACTCTCCCAAATGGTGCGAGACTAAGTTTTATTTTACTATTTCCTTTTTGCGGGGCGCCATGGTGCACGCCAAGTCGAGACTAAGCAAGCTTGCATGGGGAAGATGGACGTTTTGCTATCATATATAGGATCATGTGGACTTCGTCAAGGAATTAAGCAGGCAGAGGTGGCAACACTTCATTAATCTCACAACCGTTTTATTGAACAATTAAACGCTAAGAAAATAATTACGACTGGGTTTTTTTAATGTAATTATGTCATGTACGTGCTAAAAGAAGAACTCACTCATCACTTTCCTTCAAATTTTTAAAATCAACTAACCTCTAAAACATGAATCTATCAAACTACAAGGGTCATGATATATAATCTGTTTGCCTTTTAAATCAATGATTTCTTATTTAACAACTCGACAAGGACTTGTGTTAATAACCAATTGAGAAAGATTCCATGAAAATTGAAAAAGAAAAAAAATAAGAAGCTTGCTTGATCAATTCTATGGATTTTAATGCACGTCAACTCTTACACTACTTCTGAGGAAAGCTTCGTGTATACTAGGACAAACCATTGGCAGTTTGAACTGTAATTTAAGTGTCTTAATTAATGCTTATGTTCCTCTCAAAATCACTTGCCTCTAAAGATTGCTTTGTCGTGCAAGTTAAAACCGTGTACTACTAGTAACAATGACTAGGGTCCAACCGTGCGTAATTTGAAAAAATAATTGGATTCCCAGATAAGCACAAGGCCGTATGAATTATAAAAACAATATATAGTAGCAATGGACGTTCATGTGATAATTGATCTTTTTTGCATAGAAAAGAAGAAAAGATCATGGGACTTATTCTTATTGCTTGATGCCTTAAACGTTTATTATACATATAAATCAAATAATATGCACATATGTTCGAAGTTCCATGAAATATAGAGTAAGAAAAATATATGCAACTCAATTTGTTTTCACATTTATGCACAATCATAAGATTGTGTATTTTTTTTTTGTCTTAATCTAAGTTTGGGACCCTGGAATTTCCCTAATTTTCAAAAGTTTTTTCCTTTTAGGAAAATCCAAAAACAATTCATTTAAAAAAATTAAGATTCTTTTCTGTCCACAAACATGCAATTTAGGGGTATTATTGAAGAAAATAAAACAAGGTTGAAATCGGTTACAATTACATAAATTGGAAGATCAAAGGTCAAAATAGAAAAGATATAAGAGTTCAGAAGCCGATTA
>Ga0307517_10008462_pt1 | contig 14765 bp, 25 predicted proteins | sample 23_EM_MG_FD_194515 | JGI IMG/M metagenome (GOLD analysis project Ga0307517, IMG submission 194515) | Populus trichocarpa ectomycorrhiza microbial communities from riparian zone in the Pacific Northwest, United States - 23_EM | ecosystem: Host-associated > Plants > Roots > Unclassified | place... | reverse complement strand
ATTAACAATTATTAACACGCCCAAAAGCCATCTCAGGAGGTCGATGTTATTAACAGGTTATTAACATGTTATTAACACTAATTATTAACACTGTTAGTAATCAGCGAATTTCTCACCGTACCCTAGTCTTGCGGCCGGACTTTGGGTCTGATAATTTTCTATCCACAAAATCTTATGTTCAAAAATCCTGTATTCATCGCCACAAAAATTGATTTCGTTTCATCCGAATCATCGACCTTGTGAACGAAAGCTGACCGAATCACCTCTACATATGGGTGCATAACGGTGATGGGGCGGTGCATCGACTACAGTTAAAAGACATGTGGTTCCTTCGTTCCTCAAATTGCTCAACTCTTTGCTTCCCTCCGTGACACCTAATGAGGACTACATCTGGACTCTCATTGTTCATCGCTTTCTTTTTCGGACTTCCCTCGTCCAATGTTCACGGTTTGAAGATTCCATTCGAAGTATCCTCTCGCGGTCCAGCATCCGACAATGACTTCATGATCACCTCGAAACTGACATTTGCATTTGGTGATTCCGACGCCGAATCTGTTGATAACAAGAAGGATATTCGGGTGAGTACACATTTTCACCTGATCACACTTGGAGCGCTGACGAACGTAATAATAGTACACCACGAATATCACGATTAATGGAAAGCAAGTTCCCGTGGCTCTTGATACCGGTAGCACTGACCTCTGGTATTCTTTTTTTGGTTTTTGTCTAACCAGATTCATATTTTGGCTCAGGGTCAACCCACCTGGCGGCATCGGCCAATTCAACGATACCGCTATTCCAATCCAATTGCTCTATGGTGATGGATCTTATGGTGTCTCCGGGACTATTGGCGTTTCGCCTTTCAAGTTCAGCTCCTATGAGGTGCGACAACAAGCATTTTTGAATGTCAAAAGGTCCACCATCAAAGGTCTTTATACATATGGTATCTACGGCATCCTTGGACTCAGCTTTGACCTTGGTACCGCCTCTGGCATCAATGGTGCAATTAAAAGCAGATTCGGAAATTCATCTACTTGGGGCCAGTCCGTCCTCCACAATATTTTCGATCAATATCCCAACGAACCCAATTTTATCGCTCTTTCTCTTTCTCGTACTGAAGATTTTGAAGACTCCCGAGGAGGGTCCTTTGCCATTGGTGAATATCATCTAAATTACACTGTCGTTTCTGCAGAGCCACAGTTACCTCAGTTTCCGGAAGGAGGGACCCGTTGGACGACACTTCTAGAAAGTATTTTCGTTGCCGGGCGTGCGATTCCTGTGATATCTACAATCAGAAATGTCCCCGCTGGTCATGGAGTAGCCTTGCTGGATACCGGAGACCCTCAAGCCATGTTCCCAACCGCTGTATGGGATGGAATATACTCCAGCATTCCCGGCGCTGTCAAGTACAGTGACCCTGATGGCACTGTTTGGATTCTTCCTTGCAACACAACCTCTGTTGTGGAGCTTGGTTTTGGGTATGCAACTCTTCCCGCATTGCGTTCCTCTCTCTGATGATTAAAATTAACAGTGGCAAGAAGTACCCTATTCACCCACTGGATCTCAGCACAATCAGTGATCCATTTATTATCGATGGTCAGAACACCGTTGCATGTGTGTCCGCGTTCATGGGTAGGAACGTCTTTGGTGTGCAAGGATTTGAATACTCGTTGGGCGATAGTTTCCTGAGGAACGTCTACTCGGTGTAAGTTGGTTACCCTTGTCGGGTTTCTGGCTATTGACTGTTTATTCAAGATATAACTTTGGTAACACGACCTCAAATGGGAAGCCTTTCATGCAATTGCTTTCTCGAATCGACTCACAAAAAGCCGTTTCTCAAGTGGCTACCATCCGCGGGAAAACAATGGCATCTCTTCCCCGGGAACTGCCCCCAGCCACTCTCGTGAGGCTTCTTCGCGATTCGTCTCCTTCAACAACCTCTGTGGATCCAACATCGTTGGTCGGGTCAGGTGCCAAACCTGCTGTTCGCCTCGCAGCAGACGGTGACACCTCCTAAAAAATGTGAATTGTTCTGTTAGCCACGAACCTCATGGTTGGTTTGATTTTGCTTGTTTTCGCGGTGTTGAATTGCGTGAGGAGACTCAGGAGAGGCTCCGACAAAAACGGTGGGCGCTTATTTATGGGAGGAACTGCTTCGAAGCAGTATGTGCCCGTGAAGGTGGAGGATGATGTTTACACGAACGGTTGCCCTTTGTGCATCGGATTCCGGACACGGAGTCATTCGTACACATGGGAGTTGGACTCGATGATCCGTCACTTGTGCATTTTGCTGATGTATCAAACCTTAGGCTGCACCAATGTATTCGTATCTATTCTTAAAATGCGGCATTCTCTTGCAGTGACCATCATTGGTGCACTTTGCCCGGGTGTGTATGGCCCTGACTCAGATGCAGTGTCACCTCCATATATTCCATTCAAATGATCTTTCTCGTTAAGAATTCTGCAAACTTACTATGCTGTTAAAGGAGTTCCGACCGGTGGGATCCTGGTCAGAAAAGTTTTAATTCGCCTCACGGAGTATCGGGAATGATTAATGAGGACTTCTGCTACGTAACTAATTGGGTTCAGAGATGTGACGGTCTGGACCTACCGTGGCCAGAAGAAGTTATGGGACCGACTAGAATTTTTGGTCGTTTCGGTTCATCATGTCAATGGCTTCCCGTCAACTTTGACGCGTTTGACGTGGTCCCCTCTTCGGAGGAATCTGCCCGGGCAACTTCTTCTCAGCATCGTCAATGCGGAATCATCGATCATCGATCATTATTGATCTGCTTCTGACTGGTGAGTCTGTTCGGCAAAATGTCCAGCGAAAGATGTTTTCATTCGCAATTGAGCGGCATGGACCGCATGGTGCATTTTTCGAGAAGAACGCTGCGCCATTAATAAAATTGGCAACAAGACAAGGCTGTGCGGCCCTGTGTAGTTACTAACCACATTCGTACACTTGTTGATGCAGACCACCAGGTTTAGAAATCCGCACCATCTGATGCCACCACCACGGGCTAAAGCGCTAAAATCCATTGGTTCTACTACAACCGCATCCCCTCCTATCTGTTGTCCACGGGAAGTACAGAATTCTAGCATTAAATTGGGCTGTTCAGAGCTTCCTATATTGCCGAAACAGTGAAACAGTTAAACGTGAAGGTAAATAGCCTCACGGGTTTCTTTGAAACGCTCACAGCAGTAGTTTGATTCAGCATACGGTAACCGACGAGGCGTTGTTGCTACACACCATGCACATCTCACTGCTTGCGGCGATGTCTGTAGGCCATGTGCTACGCATGCAGGAGATCAATCATAATGAGCTGGTCTTGCCCAGTCAGTTTTTCGTTGAAGTGTCAAGCCCGATAACGCCATGGGGCGTTCTGCAGTCTTGTATTGGTCGGAATTGTAAAGCCAGGACTCATGAAGCATTTTGTGCAAATCAGGCACCAGGTTCGACTCTAGAATTAATCGAAAGCGATATTCCGACTTTACATTGTTTCCCTCAGCAACCGCATCTCAATATTTGCAACCCTGAATATTTAATGGGCCCTGGGACTTCACGAATCGCCGCCGATCCAAAAAGCGGCAGCCGCATGATACTTTATTCGCTCCATCTGCATCATCAAGAAGTTCCAGAAACTCTTCCTCATCAACATTGTCTTGGATTTCGGGAACGAGGCAAAAAGGTGAGTACACTATTTCCAGTTTAGCATGAGGGTTTCTGACGCTCCGGAGAGTGGCAGACCTTGGTTTCTGGGGCTATTCGGGCGATCCTGTTCGCACGCTTTGCCTTGTCCAATCCTCTCCGTTCTTCCCTTACTTGAGATGTGCAGGGTAGGGTTTCAAAGATGTCAGCGCTTTACGGTCGATTTCCATTCACAGGGTTTGCGGCAGTACCCTTTCCCCTCAGGCATCCCACATCCTTTACACACCCAGCTTCGTCTCTTGCATTTCGGCGATCTGGCAGATTGGGCATCTCGTAAAAATACTTAAAGGACAGGGAGTTGAGTTGAGTTCCTACATTCAGTAGCTCCGATGTGTGTCAGAAAGGCTTATCAAACGAAGTATTCCTGCGGCCATATTAAATTCGAACGGGATGAACAGGTGAGGCTTGTGGTTCTCGTTATCAGAGATATTCTAACTTTCATATGCTAGGGCAACTGTGGGTTGCCAAGATGTCGCTATAGTAGCTCCCACAGCCCGTCATGCACTCCGGAGACGTGCCCAACCACTTGTTCAGTATGGTAATACTTTTCGCGGCTCCACTGGTTTCGACAGCTGAGCTCTTCTTCTTTCCCATCAGGAAGCTGCCACCTGAGAGGATAACCACGGAGTCGACTGAGTTATGTGCAACTTGTAACCATTAATCAGGACTAAGTTGTCCCGAGTCAGTTTCTTTTTTTCTATGATCGGCGCTGGATTTCGTCAATAATTTCAGCCCATAATTCATGCAGTACTAATATGTTTATTTATTTTCTCTCGTGATTGTTGCTTTCTTTGTTATGCGTTTATATATTCGAGAAATTTTGTGATGCGGAGCGCACGAGATTTATTTATTTATTGAAAGTTATCCTCTCTTTGATTGAGTAGTAGACGTGCTATCAAGTTCCGTTAAGAGGGAGGCCATGGAAGATTAAGTACACGAAAGTGTCAACCTCATCGTCAGTACCCACACGGGCTGATGACAAGAGCAAAAATTCTGACCAAGGGAATGGTCCAATCGAGTTTCACGTCAAATCGTTGGAGTTCAATGGATATCTCAGACTCGTAATGATTGATACCGTTTGGCTGCCAGTGGGTAGTAGTAGATTGAAAAAGGAAAATAAATGTACGCAGCCAGCTTAGGCTATCCCTATACTGTCCTTCCTATAAGGGTTGTTATTAATGGGGAGAGGGGGAACCACCACATAACTTGAAGTATCGAGTCCGGTAGTAGTGGCAAGAACACAAGTAATGCCCAGCGTCTGTGACTGTGACACTGACATCTCATCACATGACCCGTAAGAACGCGTTGAGAAACTTGGCTCACCTTTTCTTTCTTTCTGTTCATATTCTGATTGAGCAATGGCCGAATTACCAAGTCTTTTGCTCCAATCCCTTGATCCAAATACGAGGAAACAAGCAGAGCAAAATCTCTACACGATTAGCACCCAGCCCGGATTTCTGCTGCATCTCCTTCAGCTGGTTTTGGAGCCATCTCAAAATCGTGCGGTCAGGCTAGCAGGCAGTGTATATCTGAAAAACATAACAAAACTGAGATGGGAGGAGGTGAGCGGTCTTTTCTTCGCGATCTCAGCCGTGTGGATCAATCAAGTTAATCTATGAAGGACGTACAACCACTGCCAGAGACTGACAAGACTACTCTGAGGGATCAATTAATACCAGCAATGATAGCGTTGTCGAGTACAGAAGATAAAGCTATCCGTGCACAGGTCGCCGAGTCTGTGGCATTGATAGCAGAACTCGATTTTCCAACCAAATGGACTGACCTAATTGATGTAAGCTCCATTGTTTCGAGTAGGACTCACTGTGGACATTAAACCGTTCTAGCAACTTGTCGCGTCTCTTTCTGCAACAGATTACAGCGTCAATATCGGGGTATTACAGACTGCTCATTCGATTTTCCAACAATGGCGCGCTCACGTTCGATCTGATGAGCTTTTTTCTGAGATCAATTTTGTTCTCGCAAAGTTCATGACCCCATTCTTGCAACTCTTTAGACAGACAGCATCCCTTCTCCTATCTGACTCTACAAACTCAACCGCAATATCTTCCAAAGAAAATTACGCCATACTCGCACAGGCCTTGATTCTTCTGAATGACATCTATTATGACTTCACGTGTCACGACCTTCCTCCCGCAATCGAAGATAGTCACGATCAATTTTTTGCACCCAATATCGGATGGTTCCAAGCATTCCTCCTTTGGGATCCTGTTGTATTGAGAGGCGATGTATGTTCTTGATTTCTCCCTGAAACCATCCATTAACACCGTGATAGCCCAATGATGTGACACCATCGCTCACATCTCAAATTAAAACTAAAATACTAGAGATTGCTGAGGTGCCTTTCTTTCCTTTCCACCCTGATTGATATTAACATTATTGCTGTAGCTCTTCCTCAAATTGTATCCAGAACAACTTCAAAAAACTCCATCAGTGGAGAAATTCATCCAGACTGTCTGGCAACTGGTGGGTTCTAATAAGTTACCAGGTATTGGAGACGATTCGGTGAGGATACTTAAAGCTGGCACACCTTCCTTGCTTCTAAATCTTTGTCTCGCAAGTTTGTTTCTCAATCCTTGCGGTTCATATCAGAAACAATTCGGTCTGGCTACTATAAACCTCTGTTTTCGTCAAGAGACACGATATACTCTCTCGTCCAGGGCGTGGTTGTTCCTAATGTCGCTCTACGGGAACACGACATTGAACAATTCGAAGACGACCCTCTCGACTTTATTCGAGTGGACCTTGCTGTTTCTGCCTCTGGCACCGATCTGGCTACCCGACGACAGGCCGCGGCCGATATTTTGCAATCCCTTGTCGGTAGTGGTTACGAAGCCGTCACGACGGAGATCGTGGGATTGTTGATAAACACAGGCTTGTCTGATTATACACTAGACAAGGGAAAGAATTGGAAAGCAAAGGATAGTGCTATCTATCTTCTGACGGCACTTGCAACCAAAGGTTCTACCCTACAGGTCAGATCTCTTTTGATTATTTGGATACATTTTGACGCACTTTCAGCATGGTGTCACAGCAACCAATGCTTTGGTTGACGTCGTCAAGTTCTTCTCTGACCATGTATTTGAAGATCTCCAAGCAGCCTCTGGAACTGTGCACCCTATTCTACAAGTCGATGCTATTCGCTTTCTTTTAACATTCAGAAATCAGGTTTGGGCTTTTAAATATTATTTCTTGGTCTTCTCGGTTGATTCCTAGATTCCTAGCTCACGAAACCGCAACTTCTTTCAGTATTGCCGTTACTTGCTCACCACCTTGAATCGGAGAACTACGTTACTTATACATATGCTGCCATCACAATCGATCGCATTCTTTTCATAAAGCAAGGCAATCAACTTTTGTCGGTATTGACTATCTGTCATTGATTTCGTGGCTTACTTCCTCCCAAGGTTCGCGCAAGCTGATATTCATGATTCTGCGCCGCAGTTGATTGATGCACTATTATCTCGGATTGAGGCTCCCACCTCACCTGAGAAAGTCGCGGAGAACGATCACCTTATGAAATGTAGGTTTTTGTTTTGGTTCTTATAATTATTTTGCCAATAATGCATGACAAGGTGTGATGCGCGTTATTGCGACAGCAAGGCAGGTATTGACTCCTGTCCATGAACGCATCTTGAACCGCTTGGTTACAATCCTTGGCGTTATCTCGAAGAATCCTAGCAATCCTCGTTTCGATCAGTATATTTTTGAGGCCATATCAGGCTTAATGAGGTAAGAATCAAAATTAGAGGTCCACATATATTTTACTTATGATTTCCTAGATTCGTCGTAGCAGGTACTCCCTCGACTCTACCAACTTTCGAACAGATGTTATTCGGTCCGTTCACTATCGTTCTACAGCAGGACATTGATCGTATGTGGTTTTTTGTTGGGGAGAAACTTTATATTGACGTTTGCACAGAATATGTTCCCTATGTCTTCCAAGTACTTGCACAGATGCTCGAACTTCACAAGGGAGACCAGGTTCCCCCTGAGTATCGGAATATCCTTCCACTTCTGCTCACTCCTGCTGTATGGCAGCAGAAAGGCAGCATCCCAGGTTTGGTCAGGCTTTTGACTGCCTTCTTAGCGCAAGACAGTGCATCAATGGTCGCTGCAGGCCAAATCGGCCCTGTATTGGCTGTCGCTCAACAGCGATTAATCCCATCGAAAGCAAACGATGAATGGGGTATCGAATTATTGCAGGCGGTCGTGCGACATGTGAAACAGTGTGTATTCACATTTGACCATATACGGCCCCGTTATTGAAGCTACCTATGCAGGACTGATCTTCAGCAATTCATCAAACCCATATTTTTCACCCTTCTTTCGCGTCTGCAGGCGAATAAGACCGAAAAGTTCTCATACCTCTTCGCTAAATTTGTCCTCTTTATTATGGCCATAGACGTCGAGGGGCTCAATCCGGATTCCTTCATCGCTGCCGTTGAGGCCATTCAGCCTCAGTATGGTCATTTTATTTTTGGAGTTTTGTTGTCTGACAGGTTTATTCCTCAGGCTTTGGTCCCAGATCTTGAGCAATTTCGTGGTTCCCCAGGCGCCGAAATTTCCTCACAGGGAGCGAAAACTGGCTGTGGTGGGTATAACCCGCATGCTCTGCCACAGTGCGCTGATGGTCCAACAACCATCGGTGCAAGCTTGGTGGGTTCACTTGAACTTTTCGGGATGCCAAATTCAATTGTTTCTCACAGGTCCCTTACATATGCTGGGTTGGGTAAACTATTTGGAGAACCTCAGTACTTTACCAAGAACAGTGAAGCTGAAAACGATCTCGCCATGACTGCGATTGATTTTGAAGAACAAGCTGCTGGATACCAAGCGGCGTATTCGAGACTGGCAGCATCCGAGATGCCACAATCGGATCCAGTTGGGTATGTCCAGGATCCGCTTCAATATTTCCAGCAAGAACTGGAAAAGCTGAGGGGTAGGATAGGTCAACAGGTGGATGCCCTAATCTCTGCATAGTGAGGTAGAATAGGCGATGAGAATAAATATTCGATCACATGACTCTAAGTTGAAATCGCGTCTTTGACTTTCGTGTTTTTGCACGACTCTAACTGGTTTTATATCTTATGGGTAACCAACCTAAGACTCCCTCTCTTGAACGACAAGCAAAAGGCGGTGTAATCCGTAAAGGTGGCGTAGAGAGTAAACTCGAAGTTGTTACTCTGGATTATGTCCCCCCTCCTCCGAAACATGAGATAAAGCGGTCCAAGTCAACTCCAGCTGTAGTGGGTCCCCTGGTTATATGTTGAAACCTTTGTGTTCATATTTTTCATAGAATAGAGTTGGTGAAGACAAGCGTGATCGTTTTATCACCAACCGCGAGGCGACAGATATTGCTGCTGTTTCTGCCACTCTCGAAAAGCTGTCATTGAATCCACAGACGTCTTCTCCTGGACACACTGCGCGGCTGGTGGCAGCCACTGGTCTACCAGTTAATCGCCGTATTCTCGGATACCATGAACCTCCACCAGCAGCCTCGTCTTCCGATACTACTCTAGCTCAACAACGCGAGTTTGCACGTCCTTTGTATGCACAGCGACCTGGTGCAGTCGCTACTTCAACTGGGGCGACGACCAATAAAACGAGGAAGATTGCAACCCAACCGGAACGGGTTCTGGATGCTCCTGGGATGGTTGACGACTTTTATCTCAATCTTTTGAGCTGGTCCTGCCAGAATGCGGTTGCAGTTGCGCTTGAAGCATCGACCTATATTTGGAAGGCGGATACGGGTGCAGTGGTTCAGTTGGGAGAGTGTCCTGAGGGGACTTACGTTTCCAGTGTGGACTTTTCGATTGATGGAGCTTTCTTGGGTATTGGTAATGGCAATGGGGATGTTGAGTTGTGGGACGTAGAGACGGGCCAGAAGTTGCGAACTATGAGTGGACATCAAGGTCAGATCGCGACGCTGTCTTGGCATCAACACATCTTGAGCTCGGGCTGTGGTGATGGAAGTATCTGGCATCACGATGTCCGTATCCCTCGTCATAAAGTGATGGAGTTACTGGGACATACTGGCGAGGTTTGTGGATTGAAATGGAGGGGTGATGGCGAGCTGCTGGCTAGTGGTGGGAATGACAATGTTGTCAATATCTGGGATGGGAGGCTTGGGGATGTTGGTGAAGGTGCGAAGGGTAGTGCTAAGTGGGTGAAACGGAATCACACTGCCGCTGTCAAGGTTCGTGCGGTCTTCGGCTTGTCGAGTGAGTAATGGTGGCTGATTCACTTTTTCCAGGGCGTTGCGTGGTGCCCTTGGCAGCCTTCATTGTTGGCGACGGGAGGCGGAACGAACGATGCGACGATAAATGTTTGGAATAGCACGACGGGTGCTCGAGTACACAGTCTCCGTACACCATCTCAGATCACCTCCATCCACTGGGCGGTTCAGAAGAAGGAAATATTGACGACACATGGATACCCCACCAATTCTATTATGGTACACGCATATCCAAGTATGGAAAGGGTCGCTGAGATTCGCGATGCCCATGATTCGAGGGTCTTATTCAGCTGTGTAAGTCCGGCTGGTGATGTCGTCTGTACCGGTGCTGGGGATGAGAATCTCAAGTTCTGGCGTATTTGGGAAGTGGCCAGTGAAGGGACAAAAAAGAAGAAGGCTTCTGGTTCTCGAGGAGATGTTGGTGGTGGACGGCTGAATTCGACAAGGGAAGGAATATTGAGTATTAGATGAGGGGCGGTAATCTACTCGTGTATCTGTCTTTGTGGATAGAGGTACATAACGGACGGTGTGTGATTAGATGACTCTTGCATCCTTGCCTGTGAGCTCGTTGACAATATCCACTGCTCGTTTGAACTTGGCTTTCTCCTCTTCAGTGGGCTTGACTTCGCTGACACCATGTGTACAGCCGTCGGGAGCCCTGTTGGTCCATTGAAGTTCATCGCTTCCCCAAGAAATGCTCGTATCCATGCCGTATATGTCTTCCGAACCAGGAGGCGATTCAGTTGGGATGGAGGTGAAGATGCAGTACAACTCTTCAAGAAGGGAGGCTGTGTGGTCCTCCTTCGAGCTGATTTCTTTGGTCGCAAAGTCTGGTAGATTCGGGGCACCATTTCGGACGGAGGAGGCGATAATGAGGTTGTCGGAGCCATTGGATTGGGTGATTGTGTGCATTGCGTGGATGGTAGGAGCGATGAAACCCCCAGTGATCCCTGAGTAGATCTGTCAAGTCTGTTGCTTTATCATAAATAATGTGGGTAATACCGTGCTGCAATTTAACAAAGAACTCTCCGGGTGGCATTGTGATTGTGGTCGTTGGATGACCGTGGAGGACGACTGATATATACTGTTTATGTAATACGTCACAGTTCTTGTCCTGGACAATGGACAGGTTTGCGACCTTGGAACCTGTTAAGCTATATGCAAGTAAAAAGGACTCTCCAAAACTCGTTGGTCGTCTTCCAGCTGACTTGCATCTCCTCTTAATTGCGAATTTGCCTATTCCTGATATTCCTGCCTATGCAAGATGTTCGAGAGCGACAGCCGACTTCGTTCGCAACGATTCTGCATGGGAAAACCGTTTGAAGGCCCTTTCAGTGCACAAGGACCCGGTTTTTAGGAAGGTTCTTGATGATCTCGAACAACGGGCCAATGAACAAGCTACCAAGTCCCGAGCAGCTGCTCCTGCTACTATCGCTGTGGATGACGACTTTGTTGGCGCGTTTAACACCGTCAATATCGTCAGCATCTCCTCGGTGACACCAGAAAAAGACAGCTACAAGGCCAAGTTCATCCGTGCATATAAACTTTTGCGTCCCTTAACTTCCAATTTGTTATCCGCTCCCCACACCATTCTTTCAGACTTGTCCACAAATATATCTCCCTCTTTATTTCTACAAGCCAAGTTTCTTCGACTTCTTTCTTACTTCCTTTCTTCCGTGATCAAGCCAGTCCGACAATGGGAGTCACTCTATGCGTCATTACGCACCTGCATGGATCGATACGACTCAAGCCTTCTTGCGGCATTTGACATCGCCGACGGGAAGAGCGACGACACTACCATGCGGGAGGCAGCAGAGTCAAGCTGGGAGGTGTGGGATCGGGCAAGTGGGGATTGGGAAATGGGCAAAGTTTGGACCGAGAAGCGCGAGATTTTCTACCAACAAGAAAAATGGACTGCGCTTGATAATTTTACGTGGGCCTCTTCCTTTTTATTTCAATTGCTGGCACTCATGTCATATTGTTTGATCAAGGAAAGAGGAACAACTCGACTTTCGGGCCATGGACGAGTTTATGGACGACCTTATCATGGCAATTAATGATCACGGCGCGAGAGCTGTTCGAATATTCCCTCCAGATTCTCATGTTGTTCTCTATTTCTCAGAAAGAATTGCAAATGAAGTTGTATGCACCTTTTCCTGTTCAACTCCTGTCTCCTACCTGACCTGCATCTGCGTAGCTTAGTGAGTATATCGGCACGCTGTTATCCCATGCCCGCGGAATTTCTACCACGACGTATCTGAAAGCCATACCCGCATCTTTTCGAGAGGCATGGCGCATGGTAGATACGATCATGAAGGTTGCGAAGCAGAGGCCAGACTCAAACATATCGAAGACTGCGATCGAGGACATTGTGTAACAACTTTTTCTCGTTTTTAAATTCATTTCTCATTCCAACGTTGTAGCTACCGGATGTTTGAACTGAATATGGACGAATACCTGGATGAAGAAGTAGCAGATGTCAAGAGTGCTTTTAATCGGATTTGTAAGAGTTGGGATGAACAGGTAAGTTGGAATGTTAATGTTGCCGGCACAAGAAATATTTCCTGGCTGACATTGTCTAGAGTTCCTTATCTTCTCCACAAGGAAGTGCCACGACCCAATTCTTGGCTTCTCAGAATCCGGCTCTTGTCAAAAGGAATGTCCTCGCATCGCTTACGAACGTGTTACTACTTCCTGTCACGATTGTACCGAAGACGGTCGGTGCTGTTGGTGGGGCTCTCGTCACAGGCGGCACGGCTGCTGTTCAAGGGATCGCAATGCTTAATCCCCAGCGTTGGGTCGGCGGCAATTCGTCTATTGCGGTTGCAAATGATATCCCATACTCCAAGAATTTGGTTGGTACCATCAATAAGATGGAAACTGAAGACGAAGAGGATGGAAATCGACTTTCAACCTTGACACAGGATGGTACGTCGAGACTTCTTTGGGCGGGATTAAATTCCTCATTTGTTATCATCTTAGAAACAACCCAACACCCCCACGTTGCGGACACAACACAACAGCTCGACCTCCTCCTCTCTCTCGATGTTTCTCTTGAACTAATACATGCCGATCGCGAGGCGCTGAAGCGAATTGAAACTTTTGCAGCATACCCCGGTCACTACGGTCATCAAGTCCAGGACACAATTGAGGAGATCTTTGTTCTCATGATAGAGGCACTCGGAGACCGTCATATCTCACCCGCCTTTGCGCAGTGAGTTTGTTCTTTTGTTTCATACTTAATTAAAACTTGAATCATTTTTAGAGCTACCAAACGCATGCAGACTTATAAACCTGCAGAACATGCAGACACTTCGGATGTTGCTCCGCTGGTCCAATTCTTTGAGTTGGCGCATCTCGGAGATACAATTCAATCCATGGTGCAAGTATATTTTGACAAAACTCTAGTGAGCTGGTTAAGTTTGTGCTCTAAGTTTGCAATTGATAATTATTAGGCTTTCTATATTGATCGAACCGATTTCCTGAATGCTGCTGTAAGAGAGAAGAAGAAGTTTGAAAATTCTCTCGATAACTCAGTTGCTGTCGGTCTGAATGCAGGAACTGAATTGTTAATGCATCAGGTACATTTATATTTTTCAGTTAATCTTATATTGATCAAAACTTCAAAGGTGGAACACATCATCATCACACTCACAAAGGCTCGGGAATATTACCCACCAGAAGATGCACCACTGGAGCTAAAGCCAACAAGTGGTTGTACAGAAGCTATTCACTGTTTAGAAAAGCATTGTAGGTTGTTAAAGGGAAGTACCAGTAAAGAAGTTCTAGAAGTGTTTTATCAAGAAATTGGACTACGTTTAATTGGGTGCGTTTCTTGTCAATGTATTGTATTTATTTGAATTAACCCTTCCTATCAAGGATTCTGCAAAAGCATATCAAGCGGCAAATCATCTCACTCAGTGGGGGTTTTCAGATTATTTCAGATTTGAATGCCTATAATATGTTTATATCATCCTTGAAGGTATGGATTTATTTATTAGGCATTAACAAACTAAGTATCTTTAGGTTCCAAGTCTTACAGCTGATTTTTCAAATTTAAGAATGTTGGGCCATGTCTACATTGTTGAAGATGCCAAAGATCTTGCACAAATTGTAAGGGATGTTACCAGATATGGTGGTGCATATAGACCTGAGGTAATCCAGATTCATTTGTTCATTTGTTCAATCCCAAGTCTGACTATAGTTTTAGGATATCTATGAATTTATTCAGAGAAGATCAGATTGGAAGAAAATAGAGAAGACAGTAGATAAAACAATGTATAATCTGAGCTTCAAAGAGGATTGCATTATTTGTTAATAATATTCAAGGGTGGATCAGAATGCTGGACCGAGCTCCAGTTAGTTAGTCCCGCTATAGGAAGTAAAAAAAAAAAGTGAAAAGGGCTCAAAGCGAACACTCATCAATTTCCCAGTCAAATCCTGTCATTGATCCCATAACCGTTGTTTGGCAGCCTAGGATCCCTCCAAAGTGCTCACAAATCTTTTCCTTGCACTCCTGCACCAACATCACTGAAATTGACCAACCAATACCTGGACATCAATGACCAGAAATGGGAAGAAAAGTCTGATTTCAGCTGCAAGTCTGCAATTGAAGTACATCGGTGCAAATAATGCATACAATTGAAGGAAATGTAGTCTACTATGGACTTCATCAGGAAAACCCATCATTACTTAAAGCACTTATTCACTTGTTTAAGTCATGTCGTTTACTGAAATTAACTGAAATTAACTTATTTCAGGATTTTCAGTTATTTTCAGGTATTTTCAGTAAACAAC
>Ga0307517_10008460_pt1 | contig 14766 bp, 13 predicted proteins | sample 23_EM_MG_FD_194515 | JGI IMG/M metagenome (GOLD analysis project Ga0307517, IMG submission 194515) | Populus trichocarpa ectomycorrhiza microbial communities from riparian zone in the Pacific Northwest, United States - 23_EM | ecosystem: Host-associated > Plants > Roots > Unclassified | place... | reverse complement strand
CACCCCCGCTCTCCCCCCAAGAGAATCCCTCCGCCTCCGCATCCGCTGGGTCCAAGAGCTACAGGTACGCCTCGTGCGAGAGGCCGCGCGCCGACTCGGCCCGGCCACCGCAGACCGCGTAAGCCTGCTCCGCTGGCCGGAGTTGGCCGCCGTACTCGACGGCGAACCCCTGCCCGCCGATCTCCACGCGCGCGTGCCGCAGGCCGAGTCGCCGCCGTTGCCGGATGCCTTCCGCCTCGCGCAGGGTGGCACGGTGGTCGCCGAACGCACCGGCGGCAACGGCGATGGTGACGGCCGGGGCGTCTCCGGCGGGCGGGCCGTCGGGACGGTCTGGGACGGGACCGGGCCACGGCCCACCGACGCCGTGCTCGTCGTCCGCACCCTCGACCCCGCGCTGGCCCCGCTGCTGCCCCAACTCACCGCGCTGGTCGCCCAGACCGGCAGCCCGCTGTCCCATCTCGCCGTGCTGGCACGGGAGTTCGGGTTGCCTGCCGTGGTCGGCGCGACCGACGCGGTACGGCGCTTCCCGCCCGGGTCGCACATCACCGTCGACGGCACCACCGGTGACGTGAAGACGAACGTACGGACGGGAGAGGCGCGATGAGGCGGATCGCGTACGTCTTCGGGAGCCTGGCCGCCGCCGGAGCGGGGACGTACCTCGTCGTCTACCTGTACCGCTGGCAGTGGCAGCGCGCCATCCTGTGCGGGATCCTCCTGCTGGTCGTCGAAGTGATGCTGCTCGGCATCGTGTTGCTCGCCCGGCTCACCCGGATCGAGGAACGGGTGAAGGAAAGCGACGCCGGGCAACGGGAGTTGACGGCACGTCAGGAGGATGTGCTGGTCCGGCTGCGGCAGGGGTCCGTCGAGCGCGAGGGCGCCCGGTTCCGCTGGCTGGAGGAGACCGCCGACCGTACGTACGTCTTCGTGCCCGTCCTCATGGTCACCGGGGTGCTGCTGTCCGGGCTCGCGTGGGTGGTGCAGCGGATCGCCTCCGCGACCGGGCGTCCGGCCGAGCGGCGCCTCGCGGGACGCCTCGCCGTCCTCGCCGCTCCCGAACCGGGCGCAGTGGTGGGCGAGTTGGAGGACCGGCCCGCACTGGCCCGGCGTACCAAGGGCCGCGCCGCCCGCGTGGCCGTCGTCGGTGTCGTCGGAGCCGCGCTGCTCACCGCGCTCGTCGTGGGGCTCGCCGATCTCACCCAGACCCGGGAACAGAGCGCGAGCGGCTCCGAGGCGACCTCGGTACTCGTCCAAGTCGACGTGCGGGGCGCGGACATGACCGCCGAACGGCAGGCACTCGCCGCGCAGCAGGTCTGGGAGCGCTGCCGTGACTCCACCTCCGTGCCGCTGAACCACGCCACGCTCGGCAGCCTCGGCGACGGCATGTTCGCCGGGGTCGTGCGGCCCGCGCTCGCCGAACACGACCGTATGCGGCTGCGCGGCTGCCTGGAGGACGCGGCCCTCGACCGCGCCCACCTCACGGTGATGGGCATGGGCGACACGGACGCGGACGACGACTGACCCCACCCGCAATCCGGACGTACGATGCCAAGGCGCCCCCGTCCCCGAGCACCCCGGGTCGCCCATGGCAACCGTTCCCGCACCCGCTCCCTCACCCCAACTCCGCCTGCCCAGACGCGCGATGAGGCTGCTCCTCGCCGTCACCCTCGGCTATGTCGCCCTGTGGACCACCGGCGCGCTGGGCATCCTCGCGTTGTCGTACTGGGCGCGCGAGGAGACCCCGCCACCTCCGGGGACCCGTACCGTGCAGGGCATCCACCACTTCCAACCCGTCGACACCGAGGGCAAGTTGTGGCGAGGTGCCGCTCCATCCCCAGGCGGCTACCGGGAGTTGGCCCGCCTCGGCTTCACCACGGTCGTGGATCTGCGGGCCGAGGACCTGAGCGCGGCACAGCTCGCCGCACCGCGCAGGGCCGGGCTGGACGTCGTACGACTGCCCATCCGGGACGGGCAGACGCCAACTCCCGCACAGGTGGGGCGGTTTCTCGACGTCGTCGCGTCGGCGGGCGGGCCGGTGTTCGTGCACTGCGGTGCGGGGGTGGGCCGTACGGGAACGATGGCGGCGGCGTATCTCGTACGGACCGGGGAGGCGTCGTCGGCGCGGGCGGTCCGGCGGAATCTCGCCGTCGGACCGCCGTCGATCGAGCAGATCTACTACGCGCTGAGCCTCGGGCCGGGACCAGGCCGACCGGAGCAACCGCCGTTGCCGGTGATCGCCGTCAGTCGGCTGGTGGACGCGCCGCGCCGCATGCTGTCGTGGTTCTGAAGCAGCGCGTCAGGGGCCTCAGGGCTTGCGGCCCACCGCCCCGTACCCCGGAATCACCCCGTCCTCCTGCCCCGGCACCACCTCGCCCAGCTCCGGATGCCACCGGTCGATCACCGCGACGCCCGGCTCGACCAGGTCGAGGCCGGTGAAGAAGCGGGCGAAGCCGGCGCGGGAGCGCAGTGCCAGGGTGATGCCCGCCGCCGTGAGCTTCTCGACCGCCGCCGTCGACTCCTCCGGGGTGAAGTCGGCGGTGGCGTGGGTCATCATCAGGTAGCTGCCGGTGGGGAGTTGGGACAGCAGGCCGTCGACCAGCTCGTGCGCGCCGTCCTCGTCGGGGACGAAGTGCAGCAGCGCGACGAGGGACAGGGCGACGGGCCGGGTGAAGTCGAGGACCGCTCGCGCGCCCTCGATGACGGCATCGGGCTCGCGCACGTCGGCCTGCAGATACGCGGTCGCACCCTCGGGTGTGCCGTGCAGCAGGGCCGCCGAATGGGCCAGCACGACCGGGTCGTTGTCGCAGTAGACGACACGTGCCTCGGGCGCGATGGCCTGCGCGACCTGGTGCAGGTTCGGCTCGGTCGGAATGCCCGTGCCGATGTCCAGGAACTGCCGTACGCCGTGCTCGGTGAGCCAGCGGGTGGCCCGGTGCATGAACGCGCGGTTGACACGTGCCATGACCGGCACCCTCGGGTCGAGGGCGAGCATCTGGCGGCCCATCTCCTCGTCGACGGGGTAGTTGTCCTTGCCGCCGAGATACCAGTCGTACATACGGGCGGGGTGGGGCCTGCTGGTGTCGATCCCGTCGGTGGGCCGCCCTGTCATGACGTGCTCCATAAGCCGTTACAGCAACATGTGCTCAAGTCAGTACCAAAATAAGGAGGTTGGGTAAGGAAAAAGCATTCAGCACAGGCCGGTCAGGAGAGCAGGAAATCCGCCTCGCCCGCTTTCGCTCCCTCGATGAAGGCCGTCATCTCGTCGGTCGTGTAGATCAGGGCCGGCCCGTCCGGGTCGGTGGACTGGCGGACGGCGATCCGGCCGTCGGCGAGCTTCATCGCCTCCAGGCAGTTGCCGCCGTTGCCGCCGCTCCACGGCTTGTGCCAGCCTTCGCTTCCCAAGTCCCGCGCGGGCATGCCGTTGTAGACGCTCATACGCGGCTTGATGCGATCCATTCACAGCTCCTTGCGGAGATCCTTGAGGATCTCCTTCGTGCGATGTGCCGTAGCGGCCTGCGCCGCCATGCGGTCCATGACCTCGAGATGGGTCGCCACCTCTTCGCGCGCGTCCAGATAGACGGCGCCGGTCAGGTACTCGCTGTAGACCATGTCCGGCAGTTCTGACATGGCAAATCGGAACAGCACGAAGGGCCCGAACGTGCCCGGGTGCGGCCCCGAGGAGAACGGGGCGACCTGCAGGGTCACATTGGGCAGCTTCGTGGCGTCGAGCAGTTTGTCGATCTGGGCACGCATCACCTCCGGGCCGCCGACCGGGCGGCGCAGGGCGGTCTCGTCCATGACGACCCAGAAGCGGGGCGCGTCGGGGCGGGTGAGCAGGTCCTGGCGCTGCATGCGCAGCGCGACATGGCGCTCGATCTCGTCGGGCTCGGTCTGGCCGATGGCACCGGACTTCAGCACCCCGCGCGCGTATTCCTCGGTCTGCAGCAGCCCGGGCACGAAGTGCGGTTCGTACGCCCGGATGAGCGCGGCCGCGCCCTCCAGGCTGACGTGCATCGAGAACCAGCCGGGCAGGATGTCGTGGAAGCGCTGCCACCAGCCGGGCCGGTTGGCCTCCTCGGCGAGCTGGACGAAGGCCTCGGCCTCCTCGTCGGAGACGCCGTAGGACTTCAGGAGGAACTGGAGGTAGGGGATCTTGAGGGAGACCTCCGCCATCTCCATGCGGCGGACCGTGGCGGGTGCGACACGGAGGACGCGGGCTGCCTCCTCGCGCTTGAGCCCCGCGCGTTCCCGCAGGTCCAGCAGGCGCCGGCCGAGGACGACCTGGCCGACCGTCGGTGCGGACCGCGGCTCGCTCACGCTCCACCTCCACGAATGAGTACCGAGTACCGAGTGAGTGACGAGTTAAGTGCTGCGTAATGGGTTGAGTACTGACAGCGCATGCGTCCGTACAGCTCGGTGAAAGGGTTCTCCCGACCCGACGAACCGATCCCGGCCCGCCGTAACGATCCCGGCGAACCGAATCCTGACAGCCCTGCGGCGCCATTCGAAGACTCATTCGAAGATCGGGACAGACCTCCGGAGATCCCAACTGGCGCCGCGCGACTTTCTGTTGCGAGCAGTGTGCCATGACCGTGCAGAGCGTCATACGGCACTCTGCATTTTTCATAGTGACACTTGCCAAGTGTTCACGGCGGGGCGATAGTGGCAAGCGTGATTCCGTCCCCGCCCTTAGGAACAGACGCCGCCGCAGGCCGCCTCGGTCTCGGTGCCGCCGCGGGAGCCGTCCCTGGTGGGGCCGCTGCCGAGCGCCGGTTCCGGTTCGAGCTGGCCGCCCATCCGGGTTCCCCGGCCCAGGCGAGACGCCTGACGCGGGCCCGGCTGTCCGGCTGGTCCGTCTGCGAGGACACCTGCGACACGGCGGTACTGGTCGTCTCCGAGCTGGTCACCAACGCGATCGTGCACACCGCGAGCAGCCACATAGTCTGCGAGCTGCACGATGGCGACGACCTGGTGCGGATAGCCGTCCGTGACGAGGGCTGCGCTCCCGGCGAACCTCGCCCGTCCCCGCAGCGGCCGGATGAGGAGCACGGGAGGGGACTGCTTCTCATCGACGGGCTCTGCCGGGCCTGGGGCGCTCAGGAACACGGACCTGGCCTGCTGGTCTGGGCCGACCTGCCACGGCAGGCGGACCCGGCGCACGGCCACCACCCGGCCCCCGGCCTCGACAGTTCCGTACCGCGCAACGACCTGGGCTGGGGCGCACGACCCAAGCCGGGTTCGTCGGGCGGTTCGGGCGACGAGGACGAGGCGACGGCACACTTCGGGGCTTTCGAGGATCTGGGCGTTTTTCCGGGGCGGGGGCATGGGGGTGCCTCCGGCGGCTGGCATGGGGGTGCCGGCGACTTCGGAGGTCCGGATCTCGGCGGCTTCGGGGGCCGGGAGCACGAAACCGGAGGCGGCCCTGCTCGTGGTGGGGCCGGCTCCGGTACGCGGGGCCGGGAGGGCGCGGGCCACTTCGGGGGCCTCGGTCAGGAGGCCACCGGCCTCTTCAGGGGCCGGGGACACCAGGACGCCGGCGACCTCCCGGACTCCGCGGAGACCGGGGAATCCGGTGAGTTCACGGAGTCCCGTGGGTTCATGGAGCCCGGTGGGTTCGTGGAGTCCGGCGGGTTCAGGGATTCCGCTGGGCTCAGAGGCACCGGTGCGATCAAGGGATCCGGTGGACTCGGGGACTTCGGTACGGGGGTCGAATGGGTGTGAGCGGCGGATCTCGTCCCGGCCAGGTGCTCAGTCTCGACACGCTGGTCCGGCTGGGGCGTGCGCTGCACGGGCCGGGTGCGCCGCGCCGCCTGGCCGTTCCCGAGGGCATGACGGCTCCGCTCGGCTGCGACGCCGTCGCGGTCCCCGCGCATTTCGGACCACTGGTCCTGCCTCGCCTGCCGCGCGTCGGCTGTGTCTACGCCGACGAGACGCACTGGTGGTGGATCGTGCCGTCCGATTCCGACTACGCCCTGGACTGGCCTGCGCCGGCGCGGTACACCACGGGGGCGCTGGTGCCGGACTCGCCTCGCGCGCCCGGTCTTATCCACAAGCCGGACGGGAAGTTGCCGTATACGCCGCCGATTCCGTTGTACCTGGCGGTGTGTCGGGTTACGGGGACTACGCCTTCTTGGTCGCGGCCCATTAGTGCGTAGCGCTCCGCGGGTTGAGCGGGATTTTCTGCGGGGTCGGTAGGGGCGGGGCCCGGGGTGAGCGGTTTTCGTCTGCGGGTTCGGTGGGGGCTGGTCGCGCCCACGCGGCGGAGCCGCACATCGATACAGCCCCGCGCCCCTTTTGGGCGCGATGCGCCCGGCCGCGCACTCGGCGGAGCCCCGCCCCTCCGCCTTCCCGGCGTACGCCCGCGCGTCCTCGCCCCTCCCTTCCGCGCTCTCCCCCGCACCCCTCCCACCCCGCGATAGTGGCCGTTCGTTCGTCCATGAGCGGGGGAGGTCGGTGGTGGGGAGCAAGGGCAAGGGGGACTCGGGGCCGGGGGAGCCGTCCGCGTCGGAGCGGCTGCTGTTTGGTGGGCCCTTGCGGTACGACACGGGGTGGAGTCAGCACAACGACGCGTTTCTGGAGCTGAGTTTCCGGTCCATGGTGACGCGGTTGCCGGCGATGCTGCGGTCGAGTTTCCGGCTGGCCTGGCAGGCCGATCCGCGGGCCGTGCGTACCGTGCTGGTCGCCGAGGCGTGCCGGGGTGTCACCCAGGCGGTGAGTCTGCTCGCCGTCAACAGCGTGCTGGGGCGGCTGATCAGCGGCGGGGCCATCGCGGACCGGCTGCGCGGTGCCGCCCCCGCGCTGGTCACGATGGCCGCCGTGATGGTGGTGGGCACGCTGCTGCGGGCCGCGTCGACGTATGCGACCGGGCGGCTGGAGCCGAAGGTGGAGCGGGTCGCCACCGAGCTGTATCTGGAGCGGGCGGCGGCCGTGGAGCTGGCCGCGATCGAGGACCACGCGTTCCACAAGCTGCTGGACACCGCGCAGTACGGCGCCATGTCGGCCCGCCACATGATCTCGTACGCGACGAATGTCATGAACGCGCTGATCTCACTGGTCGCGGCGGCGGGCGTACTGACCGTGCTGCACCCGGCGCTGCTCCCGCTGCTGGCGACGATGACGGTGCCGAGCGCGTGGGGCGCGCTGACGAACGCGCGGCGCCACTACGAGTCGTTCCACACCTGGGTGCAGCACGTCCGCGCCGGCCGTCTCATCGGTTCGCTGCTCACCGAGCCGGAGGCGGCTCCGGAGATCCGGGTGCACGGCGTCGGACCGTTCCTGTTGCACCACTTCCACGAGATGTCGGAGAGCGCGGAGGCGGAACAGGCCCGGCTGGCCCGGCTCACGGCCCGCACGGGGCTGATCGCGGCGACCTGGACGGGCCTCGCGACGGCGGCGACGTACGCGACGCTGGGCGGGCTGCTGCTGTCCGGGGCGATGGCGCTCTCGGTGGCGGGTACGGCGGTGATCGCGATCCGGACCGGTTCCGCGAGCCTCGACACCCTCGTCCTGGCGGTGAACCAGCTGCACGAGGAGGCCCTGTTCGTGGGCGATCTGCAGAAGCTGTACGTGGAGGCGGCCGAGCGGGCGATCCCGGTCGGCGGGGCGGCGCTGCCCGAGGAACCGCGGGAGATCCGCTTCGAGAACGTCACGTTCAGCTACCCGGGCGAGGCCACCCACCCCGCGCTCGACGATGTCTCCCTCGCCCTGCCGCTCGGCCGGATCATCGCGCTGGTCGGTGAGAACGGCTCCGGCAAGACGACCCTGGTCAAGCTGCTGGCCGGGCTGTACCGCCCCGACCGGGGCCGGATCCTGTGGGACGGCGTGGACGCGGTGACCGTGGACCGGCGGCAACTCGCCGACCGGATCGCGATGGTGGCCCAGAACTTCAAGCGCTGGCCGTTCACCGCCCGCGTCAACGTGGCCGTCGGGCGGTCGGCGACGCCGATCACCGAGGAGCGGCTGGCCGGTGCGGTCGCCGAGGCCGGTGCGCAGGAGGTGGTCGCGGATCTGCCGCGCGGCCTGGACACGCTGCTGGCCCGCGGCTTCAGCGGCGGACATGAGCTGTCGGGCGGTCAGTGGCAGCGGCTCGGGATCGCGCGGGCCGCCTACCGCAAGGGCCGCATCCTGATCGTGGACGAGCCGACCGCGGCCCTCGACGCCCGGGCCGAGCTGGAGGTCTTCGAGAAGATCCGCGCGCTGGCCGGCACCGGTCAGACGGTGGTGCTGATCACGCACCGGCTGGCGTCCGTACGCCACGCGGATCTGGTCCATGTCCTGGACCAGGGGCGGCTGGTGGAGTCCGGGACGCCCGACGAGCTGCTCGCGAGCGGCGGGGTGTACGCGGAGCTGTACGCGCTCCAGGCGGACCAGTTCACGGTGAAGGTGCCCGCCCCGAAGGCGGGCTGACCTCTCAGGCGGCGGCGTCCACGACGTCGCCGCTGCGCACGACAACCAGGAACGCGTCGGTCGCGATGTCCATGACGACCTCAGCCTGCAGGCCCTCCAGACGGCGCGCCTGCGCGAACTCCTCCGCCGGCCACGAGCCACGCGGCCCGCCGGCGGGAAAACGCTCAAGCACCGTTCGCCCGTTCACCCTGTACCTCCCTGTCGTGCTGAAACTCGGAGAGCTTCGTGAAGCCTCATAGAGTTAAACGCCGACAGTACGGTGAACGGCTCGGGAAGTGACGGTACTGAGACATAGTCGACACCCGGCCGCACACTTTCCGCACACAGCCCGCGTCAGCCCTCGTCACCTTCCGGGTCAATCCTCGTATTCGTCGTGATAGCGGACGCGCTCACTGCCCGCAGGCGCCCCGAGCGCCGACGCGCGCCCCTTGGGTTCCTCCCACACCTCCTGCCGCCCCAGCGCGGTCAGATCCAGGAAGGTGGTGGCCGAGCCGAGCCCGTCGAGCCCGCGCTCATAGGTCGAGTAGGTGTGGAACACCCGGTCGCGGTCCCGCAGGAAGCAACTGATGCCGGGCCGCTCGACGAGTTCCCCGTCCCCGTCGAACGTGACCTCGAAATCCCAGTTGAAGCCCCCGCCGCTGGACGAGTACCAGGGCAGCGTCCACCCCATCCGCGCCTTGAACGGCAGGATCTTCGTGTACGGCGCCCTCGACACGGCGGCGAACGTCGTGCCGCGTGCTTTCAGATGGGCCAGGTGCCCGATCTGGTCGAGGAACGCCGAGCAGCTGCGGCAGCCCGCGTCCCACTCGGGCGCGAACATGAAGTGGTAGACGACGAGTTGGCCGCGCCCCTCGAAGAGGTCGAGCAGGGTGGCCTTCCCGTCGCCGCCCTCGAAGAGGTACTCCTTGTCGATCTCCACCATGGGCAGCCCGCGCCGCTCGGCGTTGAGCGCGTCCCGCGCACGCGTGGCCGCCTTCTCCTTGACCAGCAGTTCCTCGCGCGCCGCGCGCCACTGCGCACGCGAGACGATCTCCGGAAGCGACATGGGGCCCTCCTGTGACAACGGTCCGTTGAGGGGTGGACCGGAGGGAGGACGGGAACTCATCGCCGCGTCGGAAAGTTTCTCGGAGAGATTTTCAGAGGGTCGGGGGATGTTCAGAGGAACTTCGGCGCATACGTCATCGGAGGCTCTTCCCGTACGACACCGGAAGCGCGAGCAGCCCCCGCGCGCGCAGCGACGGCCGCCACCGCACCTCGCCCTCCCCCACGCCCAACTCCAGCCGCGGGAACCGCTCCAGCAGCGCGGCCAGCGCGATCTCCGTCTCGGCGCGGGCGAGCGGTGCGCCCAGGCAGTAGTGGATGCCCTGGCCGAGCGCGAGATGCCCGGAGGTGTCGCGGGCGAGGTCGAGCCGGTCGGGGTCGGGAAACCGGCCCGGGTCACGGTTCGCGGCGGACGCCGACACCCACACCGTCTCCCCGGCGGGGACCGTGACCCCACCGATGGTGACGTCCTCGACCGGGAAGCGCCGGATGGCGAGCAGCGCGGGCCCTTCGTAGCGCAGGAACTCTTCTACGGCCGCTGGGAGTTGGGTTGGGTCCGCGCGCAACGCGGTTAGCTGATCGGGGTGTTGCAGCAGGGCGAGCACCGCGTTGCCGATGAGCTGGACGGTGTTCTCGTACCCGGCGAAGAGGATGAGGAAGGCCAGGGACATCAGCTCGTCCTCGCTGAGCCGGTCGCCCTCGTCGCGCACGGCGATCAGGTCGGAGAGGAGGTCGTCACCGGGCTCTTCCCGTTTGTCGGCGAGGAGTTGGGTGAAGAAGCCGAGCATCGCGACGACCGCGCGCTTGCCGGCCTCGGGCGGTGTCCCGGGGGCGGGCGCGACGAGGGTGTCGGTCCACACCCGGAAGTCCCGCCGGTGCCGGTCGGGCACGCCGAGCAGGTCGCAGATGACGGTGATCGGGAGGGGCGCCGCGTAGGAGGCGATGAGGTCGGTGTCGCCCTCCTCCCCCAACGCGTCGAGGAGTTGGTCGGCGGTGCGCCGAATCGGCTTACGGAGCTGCTCCGTTCGGCGCGGGGTGAACGCGCGGCCGACCATGCGCCGGATACGGGTGTGGTCCGGCGGGTCCATGTTGAGGAGGTTCGCGTCGAGCGCGGGCGGCAGCGAGAATCCCTTGTAAGTCCCGGCCGTGGCATGCCTCTTGTCCAGCGAGAGCCGCGGGTCGGCCAGCGCCGTCCGCACGTCGTCGTACCGGGTGACGAGCCAGGCGGGGGTGCCGTCGGGGCCGGCGATGCGGTGCACGGGGGCGCTGTCGCGCAGGCGCCGGTACACGTCGTACGGGTGGTCGAGAAGGCCGTCCGCGAGATCCATGCGCCCAGCGTAGAGGCGCGGCTCAGGTGTCGTATTCCTGGATGCGCCGACCGTGACTCCGGTCCACGAGGGCGGGCAGCCGCTCCCCCAACTCCCGTACGACAGCGGGCACATCGAGGGTGAGCAGCTCGCGGTCGCGCATGAGCACCCGGCCGTCGACGATCGTGGTGCGCACGTCGGCGGAACGGGCGCTGTGCACGAGGGTGGCGGCGAGGTCGTGGACGGGCTGAGTGTGCGGGCCGGTGAGGTCGACGAGGACGATGTCGGCCCGGCGCCCCGGCGCGATGCACCCGATCGAGTCACCGAGTCCGACCGCCCGCGCACTCTGGAGGGTTGCGTGGTGCAGAGCTTGACGGGACGTCAGCCACCGCGGATCACCTTCGGTGGACTTCTGCACCAGCGACGTGAGCGCCATCGACTCCCACACATCAAGGGAGTTGTTGGAGGCGGCGCCGTCCGTGGCGAGCCCGACCGGGATGCCGATGGCGCGCAGGGCGCGGATCGGAGTGGTGTCCGGCCAGGCGAACTTGAGGTATCCCCTGGGCGCGGTGGCGACCGCGATATGGCCGCTCGCGCGCTCCAGGACGGGGAGGTCGCGGTCGCTGATGCCGGTGCCGTGGGCGATGAGCAGGTCGGTGGCCAACAGGCCCGCGCGGTCGAGGACTTCGATGGGGGTGATGCCGTGGCGGGAGAGGCTGGTGTCGGTCTGGTCGCGGTTCTCGGCGGCGTGGAGGTGGACGGGAAGGCCGTGTTCCAGGGCCAGTTGGGCGGTGGCGGCGAGGTCGGTGTCGGTCACCGTGTAGGGGGCGTGCGGGGCGAGGGCGGTGGTGATGCGGCCCCCTGCCGAGCCCCGGTGCCGTAGCGCGAACTCCAGGGATTTCTCCCGGCCTTGAGGACCCTGGGAGGAGAAGTAGGCCTCGCCGAGGTGGGCGCGCATCCCGCACTCGGTGACCACGGCGGCCACCGTGTCCATGGAGAAGTAGTGGTCGGCGAAGCAGGTGACCCCGGCGCGGATCATCTCGGCACAGGCGAGCCGGGCCCCCAACTCCACGTCCTTTTCAGTGAGGTTGGACTCGACGGGCCAGACGACGTCGTTGAACCACTCCCCCGTGGGCAGATCCTCCGCGAGCCCGCGCAGCGCGACCATCGGCGCGTGGGTGTGGCAGTTGACCAGCCCCGGCAGGGCGACCTGCCCGCGTGCGTCGATGCGTTCGACGGCGGCGAGGCCGACCGCATCCGCCGCGCTCGCCACCGACTCGACGAGCCCGTCCCGTACGACGATCGCGGCGTCCTGCTCGAAGCCGATGCGCTCCTGGTCGTCGTGGACGAGGACGGTGCAGCCGGTGATCAGCAGATCTGCGGGAGAGTGGCTCACTCTTCCAACGTACGGCGTCGTCCTCGCCTCGCGTGAGCCGAACCGCGCATCCGGCCGTTGCACTGCCGCGGGCCGCCCCGGACCAGCACGCTTGCCTCACGACCAAGGCTTCTGGCGCACGACCAAAACTTCACGCCCAAGGCTTATGGAAGGGGCCCCGCATGCTCCTCGGCACCTGGAACCTGGAGAACCTGTACCGCCCCGGCGGCCCGTCCGGCCCCAAGGACAAGGCCACGTACGAGACGAAGCTCGCCTCTCTCGCCGCCGTGATCACCGAACTGGACCCGGGGCTGCTCGGCGTCCAGGAGGTCGGGGACCCGGCGGCGCTCGACGACCTGGCCGGGCTGCTGGACGGCGAGTGGCACACCGCCACCTCCGCGCATCCGGACGGCCGGGGCATCCGGGTCGGCTTCCTCAGCCGTACCGAACCGCGGGTCGTCGCCGACACGAACGCGTTCCCGACTCATCTGCGCCCGGTACAGTCCGACGACTCGGGCGCCGAGGAACCGACCGCGGGCCGGGGTTTCCTGGCGGTGGAGGTCACGACGGCGACCGGCCCGCTGACGGTCGCGGTGGCCCATCTCAAGTCGAAGCTGCTGACCTACCCGGGCGGGCGTTTCTTCCCGCACGACGAGGGCGAACGGGCCCGCTACGGCGCCTACGCCCTCTACCGGAGGGCCGCCGAGGCGGCGACCCTGCGTGCGCTCGCGGACGATCTGCTCGCCGGTGAGGGCCGTACCCGGGACGTGGCGGTGCTCGGCGACATGAACGACGAGGTGCCGGCCGCGACCACCCAGATCCTGCTCGGCCCGCCCGGTTCGGAGATCGGCACGCCGGGCTATGACCGGGACGACCAGGGCGACGCGGTCCGCCTGTGGGACGTGGCCCCGCTGATCCCCGCCGACCAGCGCTACTCCCGGATCAACTCCGGGCGCCGTGAGCTGATCGACCACATCCTGCTCAGCCATCACCTGGTCCACCGGGTGACGGCGGCGGGGACGGGACTGCCGGGTGAGGGAACGTTGCGGCTGCCGTCGGTGGGCCCGGATCCGGCGGAGCGGCGGGAGGCGCCGGGATCGGATCACGCGCCGGTGTGGGTGCGGGTGGAGTAACTCGCCATGTGACCGAGTGGAGTTGACCCCTATGTAGCCGAACCGGCTAGACGGCGATGGTCAGTTCGATCGCGCGCAGCCCGACCCGCCCCCGCCCGCGCTCGAACTCCTCCAGCAACTCGGTGAGTTGCTCGACGTGGCGGGACGTGAGCCGGCCCGTGTCGTCGAGATGGACGGCGCAGGCGGTGGTCGTGTCCACGAGCCGTTCGAGGACGGCCGCGACCTCGTCCGTGCCTTCCGTGTGCCGGGCGAGGGCGGGGAGTTCGGCGGCCGAGACGGCGATCGCGCCGCGGGCCTCGGCGAGCGTGCGGTAGGCCTCGCGGCGCAGGGTCCAGCGTTCGGCGCGGTCGTCGGACTCGCTCAGCACGTGCACGAGGTAGGCGTGCGCGGCGGCGCCCGCGGCGGCGAGCCGGGCGCGTACGCCCCCGCCGCGCTCCCCCGGCATCGGCAGATGCCCGACGATCAGCACGATCGCGCAGGCCAGCAGCGTCTCGCCGATCCGCCCGGCGGAGGCCTGCGGTTCCCCGCCGACCATCACGAGGGACAGCACGAGGACGGTGACGACGGCGGTCTGCGCGGCGAAGTGCCGGGTGGCGACGGGAATCAGCGCGCCGCTGAGCGCCACCAGCGCGACGAGCCCCTCGGGCCGGGGCAGTACGGCGGCGAACCCGGCGAAGAGGAGCGCCCCCAGCACGGTCCCCGCCGCCCGGCTCAGCGCCCGCGAGGCGAGCGGTCCGAGGTCGGGCTTGACGAGGAAGACGGCGGTGGCGGGCAGCCAGTACCAGTGCTCGTGCTGCCCGTACCAGCGGGCCTGGTGCAGCGCCTGGGCGACGGCGACACTGGCTCCGAAGCAGAGGGCGACCCGGAAGCCGTACTCCCGCCCCCCGGCCCCAAATGCCGTACGGAACAGATCAGTTGCTGTCCTCCGGCGGGTATGCAGATCACTCCCCTCGGCCTGGTCGAAGGCGTCGGCGGCGTGCAGCAGGGCGTCGTCGAGGGCGCGCAGGGCGGGCGCGGAACGGTTGGGCGCGGGCAGCGGCCCGGTGTGCGCGTTGTCGCGCACGGCGGCGGCGAGCCGTCGGGGCCCTTCACTCGCCCGGCCGGAGACCGCCTCCCCGCCCCACGCGATCGCGGTCGCGGCCTCGGCCAGCGGCAGCGCGGCGGCGTACTGCCCGTGCAGCCGCCGCTCGGCCGCGGAACTGGCGTACCGCCGCAGCCGGGGCCCGGCGAGCGCGTCCTGCGCGTGATCGAGCGCGGCGGTGAGCGCGGCGCGCCGCGCGGTCGCCTCCGCGCCACCACTGGCGTCGAGCAGCGCGGCGATCGCGTCGTACACGGCGGCTACGGCGTCCCGCTCGCCGTCGAACCGGTAGTCACCGGCGATGGCACCGGGCGTGCGCAGCGCCAGCCGCAGCAGGACCAGCCAGGCCGCTCCGGCGAGGAAGGCGAGGGCCCGCTGCCAGCCCGGTTCGGGCAGGGGCATGCCGGCGCCGATGGCGGAGGCGACGAG
>Ga0307517_10008459_pt1 | contig 14766 bp, 8 predicted proteins | sample 23_EM_MG_FD_194515 | JGI IMG/M metagenome (GOLD analysis project Ga0307517, IMG submission 194515) | Populus trichocarpa ectomycorrhiza microbial communities from riparian zone in the Pacific Northwest, United States - 23_EM | ecosystem: Host-associated > Plants > Roots > Unclassified | place... | reverse complement strand
GAGTGTGTTCTTCAAGATTTTCAGGTGGCGAAAAAAAGTCTCGAGTTGCCATCGAGTAAGAATGAATCTACGAGGTCTTTTCTCAGTGGTTTTGATGGGATTGTGAAGATAGTTCGCAAAGAAACCTTGCTTTATCACAGATAATCAGACGTGACACAGGGCTCTAAGCGGTCTTTCAAATCTATGTTATATAAGCTGATCACATGCAAAATGCGAGATGCGAGATGCGAGATGCACCCAGCTTTGAACGTTCCTAATATGTATCTGAAGCATTTTAAACACGACAAAAGATTTGGAAGGTGGGAAGTAGACGCACCTCGAGCAAGACATGGTGTAGATTCTTCAAAAATTCATCATCGAGCATTTCAGGCTGCTCTAACGGCAAAGATGTATCACCCAGCTAGAGATATCACCTCTTAGTGTACTCAAACATTGTATCATCACAAGGCGCTCACCTGAATCGCAGTCCTTCCACTCCAACTTTGGCAGGAACCCTTTTAAAAACTCCGGGTTAAATTCAGCCTCCCTGATCTCCAATTGTACATCTTTAAACTCTAGAGGAAAGTTGTTGGTGTTACAATCTTTGGCGTGGCATGCTAGGATGTTGTGAGTGAGGAGGCGAACCATTGGAAACGTTGATGGTCGAGATGAAAAAAAGCAAAAAGGGCAATTGCATCCGAGCCGCGTTCGATTTCTTCTTTCCTCCCCTCATCTACAGAAAATCAACATGAGACCTCCTTCGCCTTTGATACCACAAAAAGAGTTCAGTGCTCTGAAAGAATCCCAAAGATTAGATGGACGTCTGCCATTAGAGATGCGTACACCAGTCCTGACTTTTGGTCCAGATCTTGGCTGGGTGGAATGTGCATTTGGAAAAACACGGTTCATCGTAGGATATTTTTTTATGATATCAGCGTTCTCTGACCGTTTTCCTAATCCTTGCTCAGCCTTCTTTCTCAGGTCGAAGGAAAGATGAAACCCCAACCTGAACGACTGTTCGAAGGCTCAATAACCATCCGCTCCGGAATTTCACCCATGGCTTCCAGTGGTTATGAACCAGGCCAGTAGGTATGTGATCACCTGAAGTATGTCCACGGCTTGTTTGAAACAGGAAAAATACACCTTCAGATGAGGAAGTTGCAATAACCCGAATGCTCGACAAAGTTCTGAAAAGAAGTGATGATAAAGAGTCCCTCTGTATCTTGGCGGGTCAGAGGGTAAGCGTGTTGTATTTGTGTATTGCTTCTGCTTTCTAACCGATCCCAGGTTTGGCACATTCGACTCGCCCTCCACTTCCTGACGGATGCGGGCAATCTCCTCGATTGAGCTTGTTTAGCCGGAATTGTTTCCTTGAAACAGTTCAGACGACCTGACATTGGGGTTATCGGTGACGAATTTACGGTGGTATGTTGGTTATCATCCTCGACCTACGTATGAACGAAAGCTGAAACATGATACCTACAGCATGTACCTACCGAACGTGCTCCAGTTCCACTTGCCATCCACCACACCCCATTTTGCTCCACTGTTACCTTTTTTCCTGATGGTACAACACCGCCAGTCCTTGATCCTTTGCAACTGGAACAACGGCTGAGCGCAGGTTTGGTGTCAATAGCAACTTTAGTGAACCTAAAGACCGGGAATAATGCGATTCATAGCTGCGCAGGCGTAGGCCTTGAGAGGTGACCGACCATCAAACACGAGTGACGACCTTGACGGATAAGCGCTGAGGCAGGTAAACACTGGCAGGTACGTTATGAATCACGCCTGGGTATTCATGAATGTTTCGCATCTGAACAGTGAACAAAAAGCCAGGATGGCCCATTGTTCATTTCGTTCCACATCAGAGTATAACATCCAAAGGGTTATATTCTAAGCGCATGAGCAGTCAGCTAGTTCATGACATTATGACACTTTAGAAAACATATTTAAACCTCTGCAACGGCTTCGGGTTTTTGGACGGCATTTCCATCCCAGTTTTCAGAGGTTTCGACAATGCCATTAACGGTTGACACAGACCTCAACAACTCAAGTCGCTTGTTCATTAAACTTGAGGCAAGGAAGTGTTCGTGTTCGTGTTCATTCCTGGTTATTTTCTATCGGAATCCATAGCGAGAGCACAATTTCGTGTTATTGTCAGAGGTGGTATTTGTAGGTGGGATGAGGTGGGGTATCGGCCCGATGAAAATTTCGACTGGGCCACAGTTTCCCAATGGGTGAAAAGCGTTCGCTGAGGTGGTGAAATTAATAGAAGGTTTGATCATTGTAAGTAAACCATCGCGGACCTTCCATTCCATTTGTAAATAAACACAAGGCGATTCCTACATACACTGAGCTGCGAAAAAGGAGCAAAGGTCGGCAGAGTTCGGCGCGCGTGGCTGTTGGGTCGGATGTCAGTAGCTTACTCCGAAAAAGAAATGTGAGAGATAGTCAGCGCACACCAGTTAGACAAGTAGCTGTTAATCTGAGGCTGAGGGGGGAGGGAGAACTTCACTGCGGATGAGACGTTTGTGTTTGCGGAATTTTGTGCAAGGGATGATCATTTTGGGGGAGAGGTTCTGGAAAGAGGTCAAGATCAGACTACACATTACTGAGCCACGTTACATATATCTGAGGGAATTTCACAGATGAGTAAAGTTTTTTTCCATTTCAAGCAGTGCGGCTATTGTTACCCAAGGCTCGTCGAGCGAGTCAGGATGAAATAATACTGATGTCTTTGCCTTTAATGGCTCTGGTAGCCTTGCGATTATGAACTGACCATCTGAACGAATAATCGGTATGAGCAAAGGAACCAAAAATGTTCATGGTCACTAACTGGGCGTATCATTCTCGTCTGCTCTGCAATTTGCCTCTTTCGTGTTTTTCGCCACTTTAGTTGATACGTGTCGGCCGACAAACCTTCTCTTGGCCTCCTTGGGGTCGATTTGGATGAACCATTTCTCGTCCAACAATAAACCGCCGTCACTCCATGGATAGATGGGGAAGAAACACATAAAGTGCTTTGATAATCACGATCCTGTGTTGCGGATGAATCGATACGGCGTTCGGGGTGGGATATTCAGTACTTGGTCGAAAGAAGGCGGGGTGATTATTTTGCCATTGGTGATGAATGAGGTATCCAGGTTGAGCTGACGAACGAAGGAAACATAGCCGGCACCATCAAATGTCCAGTGGCTGCCTCTCTGTCGTGGGCGATTTGAGGTTCAGGAAAGACGTCGAGTTGGGCGCGAGAGAGATGCCTGCCATCTAATCCGACGAATATGGCTTGATCGTGAGGTGGAATAGCATCAACATCGGAGGTCGATTGGAGAGTCATCACTGTTCCGTTCTGCCTCCACTGGAGGTGAGTATCCCCAGCAAAAAAAAAGGAGATTGATACGAGGTTGATACGCTCCGTCAGAAGATGGGCAAGTGTGGTTTTTCCGGAAGCCGGTATGCCTGCGATACCGACCTTTACCGACCAGGATGGGGTGCGGCCTTGCAGTGCTGAGAAGCTAAGAGTTTGAATATTTTTGAATACATTTTGAGTACCACGGATGGCGTACTGGTCAAGCCTATCCACCGAGTATTGGGCTAGTTCCGGTCTTCATGTTACTTGGGGGTTAATTTGCACAATTAGAGTTCAGCCACCGAGCTTGGCATGAAACTGCCATCTCGAGTATTTGTTGGCGTGTTCATGGAGTCTCTCAATCAACCTAGGTTCTCGCTCAGCTTGCTCAATTTGACACGCGTTGCGAAAACGGCGTTGTCTGTGGACCAAGTTACCTCTTTGATTGACGCGCCACAGGTGTCTGCTGCGTGGCCCGCTCACAGTGTCATTGGTTCGACCCCTGAAGCGTTGAGGAAAGGAAACTCGGGAAGAGAAGTGGATTGATGTTCCGGAAGAAACTGCCGAGGTTACGGTACGTCGAGGTGCGATATTTTTAATGTTATGGAGTATTTTACCGATTACTTTCGTAGTGGAACCTGATGGTTGAAGCGGGTGTTGAAGCATGGTGCTCAAGCTGTTTCGGAGTCTGAGCCTGACTCGACGAGATGGGATACACTCAGTATATATTACTACTTGCATTTGGTATTCCCATTGACCAGTGGAGGACTCCTCCAGATTGTCGGTGATGGTGACTGTAGAGACGTACAAGCGGTGCCAAAGGTATTCCCTCCTACCCCCTTTTAATCTTCCCTCTAACAGCCCTTTTTCTTTAAGCCGCCCTCAACGCTGTCGACAATGGCGTCGGCGCCTCCGAAGAGGTTATCGAAGTTTTCGGTAACATCACAAAACGTATTGATGGTTAGTACGCATTTCTCATTCTCATTCTTCACAATCCAGGAATCTCACGTCATTCATCCCAGAAACATGCGGTGGCACCCTCAGCGTCATCTTCTCCATCTGCTTTGCCCTACTCATTACCAAAACCCGAGGGCATCTCGTTTACTGGAAAATCAAGCCGCGGACAGTCTGGCGAACCATCCGGCAGACTCATGACCACACTGTGACACCCTTCATACCATACTCAATTAACACCTCTTTTGGTACAGAAGAAATGGCATTAGAGGATGTACCTTGCATAGTTGTACATTATCTCGTTATATACCACACATGCTTTGCAGAGCACAAATCCTCAGTTATCCCCCAATGATTCACGGCCCATATCCACCACAAAGCGGTCGTGATACCTGAACGTTCAATGAAAGAAAGAGTGCGCTTTGATCGTTCTGGGTTCTACAAACTTTGGCGGTGGCAGCGAGTTCGCGATGTCTGTTCAACGAGGGAGAGAGAATGCTTTCGGGTTTAATTGTGCCAAGCATTGGCTCTGGGTGTGCCTTTTTCTAAGTATTGTCCCTTAAAGCCACGAAAGTGCTGCTAATGTGCTGACCGTAGCTTGGTCGACGTACCAGGTGGCATGGGAGAAGGGTGTGGTTTCGGGGATGATGGTGGGGGGAACAGAGGCGGGGTGTCACAGAACCGTCACAGAACTGGCGATGTGCTCAAGTCTGCCGGACAGTCCGGCGGACGGTCTGGGCCTGATATTTCTCATAAACGAGATTTCCTGCAAAACCCGATACCATGCCGGTGCATCTCCCTCCGCCTTCGCCTCTCTTGAATTCTGTGACTCAGCCGCCACTCGGGCCATTATTATCCTACAGCGGAGCACCGCCATGCGCGAAGGCCACCGCACCGTCATGGACGCCCTTATCTCGTTCATCGGCACTCTTTCTAGTGCGACGACATTCGGAGACGCGGTGGAGGCATGCATGATAGGTGGGGTTGGCGGCAAAGCTAGGAAGGTCGACGTATGTTACGGATACAGGGAATTCGCCGCGGTGTTTTTGACCAAGGGGATGATGGAGGGGATGACCCGAGGCGGAGGCGGTTTGAAGTTGAAGTTGGGGGGTGTAGGAGATTGCGCTTGAATAGCTTGATGGAGTTTACGTCGTTCGTAAGTTTCATTGACGAGTTTTGGAACAAATAAATTTATGCATTAGGGGTCTAGGGACCAGAGATTTTATCTAAAATTTGAACTACCACGTGAGAAACGTACAAATTTTGGCAGGTTACAGTGTTAAGTGAATCCCTGTCTGAGATAGCGGATTTTAGGACCAAAGCATAGCGGATTTGAGGTCGAAATTTCGGGTTTCGACGTACAGACCTATTAGGGTGCTTGGGCTTGGTAGATGGTCGCGAGTCGGACCTTGAGTCATCATCAGAGGGTATCATGTCTATCTCGGTATGTTCTATGTGTATGTTCTATGTGTTGGCAGCAAAACATAGATGCGTGTTCTTGCGTGTTGGTCGGAGATCGATTTGTGCTTGTTGTGCGGAATTATAGGTCAGAGACTCGTGGACGACCCATTTCAAGCTTGCCTCCTCCCTCATCGATATGGCTGACCAAGGTGCACCGCAGACTGCCAAAGAGTCCAACTTGAAGGGATTTCGCAATCGCCTGAAGAAGCTGTTCGGACGGAAATCGCAGAATTCGCCTCCTATCTGCTCGAATTCGCCTCCAGCTGATCTAGCACCCACTGTATCTCTAGCACCCACTGTATCAATCGACCTGTTAGAAGCTGAGAGACTCCGAGCCAAGTACACCCACTTCCGTATCCTCGTTATCGGGAGGGCGAATGCTGGTAAAACGACGCTGCTCAAGCGGGTCTGCAATACAGAAGAGGATCCAGTTTACAGCGAGGTAAAATATATACGCTTCGCTCTATATCCCACTTTAATCATCATCCCCTCACCGACAGATTAATCCAACCTCAAAGGTGCCAACTCAGTGGTCCTTCCGCATTTCTCTTATCAGGTCGTTGACTTTGATGCTGTAGCGAGGGATCCATAATGTCCGTGATCAGTTTTCATTCAAGAGCAACCCACAGTTTGTCTTCCATGACTCTCCCGGTTTCGAGGCAGGCGGGGAGCAGGAACTTCAGGATGTACTCTCTTTCATACAGGAGAAGGCGAAAGCGACTGAAGTCAAAGACCAAGTCCATGCAATATGGTGCGTTTTATGATATCTTTACATGGAGCACTGGCAACTAACAATGCAATCAGGTTTTGTTTCGCTCCAGACGTATCTCGCCCGTTATTGGAATTGGAACAGATGTTCTTCAATGAACAACACGGCGGGAATGGTTAGATCACTTAGAATCTCCACACTCTTCTTTGAGACTGACCAAAGACAGTTCCGATTGTGGCGATCTTCACGAAATTCGACGACCTCATCACGCAGGTCTACGATAGGAAAAAAGAAGAGAGGGAGAATAGAGAAGTTGCTTGTGCCACCTTGGAGGAGAAATTCAAGAAGCCGCTCAAGGGTTACAATTTTCCACCTTGTGCATATGTGCAATTTGAATGTATGTCTCTTCTTCTTTAGCCATGGTGGATCCTGGGATTTATAGCATTTCCAGCTATCAATGATGATGAAGGTAATCATCAGAAACAAGTTGGGGAACTAATCAAACAGACAGCGGCATCAATCAATACCTTGGCACTAAAGATGTTGTTTGTCACTGTCCAACAGAATAACCTAGAAATCTGCATTGAATATGCAATGAATAGGTCTGTCATCCACTTATCTGCTGTTGCTTCAACTTATCTCTCTATTGCAGGAATATCTTCCGCAATGCCTCAACAGTGGTATATTTTCACTTGAATTATAAAGACATGAGTGCTCAAATGAACAAAGGAGGACTTGATTTATAGAGTTACATCTTGGTTTGCACATTGCTATTTAAAGGTATGTTAGTCAAATGCATTTTCTGGTGTTGTGACTGAAGTTGAGAAGGATCATGTGAGAGTCCACTTCTGCCTGAGCTAGAAAAGATGGTGATGACAGATATTTCAGGATGTGAGTATCATGATTCAATATCAGTGATGAAGTTTAATTTGGATATTTAGTATGTGGGTGTGACATCATGCCCATTTGACAATATACTGAGTATGAGAATTATAAGGGGAAAAAGGTGAGAATTTCAAAGTGATAGAAAGTCAAAATTTTATACTGTATAGGTAATAAACAAATTATATGGAGAATTTGCAATTGATAATACAGAAATGAACACTATACTTAGGATGTGAGTTGCTGTGCACCTCCAGGACTCTATTTGAATTGCTAACATCCCATCCAGCATGTGAGTGGCTGTGCACCTCCTGGGCTCCATTTGAATTCCTGACATGTCTTTATAAAATCCCATCCAGGCTGTGAGTGGCTGTGCACCTTCTGGGCTCCATTTGAATCCCTGACATGTATTTATAAAATCCCATCCAGCATGTGAGTGGCTGTGCACCTCCTAGGCTCCATTTAACCCCATCCAGGCTGTGAGTGGCTGTGCACCTCCTGGGCTCCATTTGAATCCCTGACATGTCTTTATGAAATCCCATCCAGTATGTGAGTGGCTGTGCACCTGCTGGGCTCCATTTGAATCCCTGACATGTCTTTATGAAATCCCATCCAGGCTGTGAGTGGCTGTGCACCTTCTGGGCTCCATTTGAATCCCTGATATGTCTTTATGAAATCCCATCTAGGCTGTGAGTGGCTGTGCACCTCCTGGGCTTCATTTGAATCCCTAACATGTCTTTATGAAATCTCATCCAGGATGTGAGTGGCTGTGCACCTCCTGGGCTTCATTTGAATCCCTGACATGTTTTTATGAAATTCCATCCAGGATGTGAGTGGCTGTGCATCTCCTAGGCTCCATTTGAATCCCTGAAATGTCTTTATGAAATTCCATCCAGCATGTGAGTGGCTGTGCATTTTCTGGGCTCCATTTGAATCCTTGACATGTCTTTATGAAATCCCATCCAGGCTGTGAGTGGCTGTGCACCTGCTGGGCTTCATTTGAATCCCTGACATGTCTTTATGAAATCCCATCCAGCATGTGAGTGGCTGTGCATCTTCTGGGCTCCATTTGAATCATTGACATGTCTTTATGAAATCCCATCCAGCATGTGAGTGGCTGTGCATCTCCTGGGCTCCATTTGAATCATTGACATGTCTTTATGAAATCCCATCCAGCGTGTGAGTGGCTGTGCATCTCCTGGGCTCTATTTGAATCCCTGATATATTTTCATGAAATCCCATCCAGCATGTGAGTGGCTGTGCACCTCCTGGGCTCCATTTGAATCCCTGACATTTCATGAAATCCCATCCAGCGTGTGAGTGGCTGTGCACCTCCTGGGCTCCATTTGAATCTCTGACATATTTTCATGAAATCCCATCCAGCGTGTGAGTAGCTGTGCACCTCCTGGGCTCTATTTGACTCCCTGACACTTTATGAAATCCCATCCAGTATGTGAGTGGCTGTGCACCTCCTGGGCTCTATTTGAATCATTGACATGTCTTTATGAAATCCCATCCAGCGTGTAAGTGGCTGTGCACCTCCCAGGCTCCATTTGAATCACTGACATGTTTTTATGAAATCCCATCCAGCCTGTGAGTGGCTGTGCACCTCTTGGGCTCCATTTGAATCCCTGACATGTTTTTATGAAATCTCATCCAGCATGTGAGTGGCTGTGCACCTCCTGGGCTCCATTTGAATCCCTGACATTTTATGAAATCTCATCCAGTATGTGAGTGGCTGTGCACCTCCTGAGCTCCATTTGAAATCCTGACATGCCTTCATAAAATCTCATCCAGGATGTGAGTCATTGTGTGTCTTCTAGGCTCTATTTGAATTACTGACATATTTCTTTTCCTTCTTGTTTAGTTTGTACCTAGCTTCTTTCATCTGCTCCCCTTGCCTTATTTTTCTCAGACTTGCATTTTTTAGCTACAAAATATTAAGAGTCTTGTGAATGTTCAATTCAATGTAAGATTATATTTCATCATTTTTCTTCCCCTTTGCTCATGTATTTAGGCACATTCCTTATCTTGTCTCATTGGTCTGATTAATCCTACCCTTTCTCTTATATTCATAGTTTCTTACTGCTATATGGATAGCCATCCTTGTTTGTCTTGAACATTCATTCTGGACCATTCAGCAAGACTCCAATCCCAGTGATGGCTTTACCAAAGCCTGGAAACTTTATGTCAAGACCCACTGTGCACTGGTTGATCAAGAATTGGATGACTACTTGAGGTCACAAAGCAGCAATGACTGGTTTACCACACAATATTACCCATCTGAAGCAGAGTGTGCTGAATGCAGAAAAATAGTTTTTAACAACCTCTTATGCAAGTCCAGTTCCTGTTTTTATTAAGCTCAGGAAATTACTGATATATCTTTAGCCTATTCTAAAACCTCCACTTGATCACCCTGGAATCTGTTGGAATCTGTGATGGCATGTCAAGCTATTGGATTAGTTTTCATGCATAGTAGATGGTTCATGGTGCCTAGACATTCCAAATGTAGATTTGTAATATTTCTGGATTTATGTTGAATATAGATCTCTCCCTTGGTTTCAAGCCCTAGTAAGTGGGCCATTCTTGGAAATTCTAGACCTTCTCAGCCACTCATCTGCTCCATCTGTTGCACTGTTGTTCAGACATTCAACATATACAACAGCAAACCAAATTGTATAGTGGAAACCTGTCTAAGGTGTATTATCTTCTCAAGCCAGAGTTAGCAACAGAGGCTGCACTCTGCACTATATTTTCTCAAATGAGCAGTAAAATTGCTTATGCCATGGAATTAATTTAAAGAGGACAGCCAGGCCTTCAAATGCTGCACTCAAAACAGGTCCCAGGCACAGAGCTGCGTTATTGCTGATCGAAGGGGGGTCGACGCTCCCAATAATTCTCAAAGCTGCCACTCCGGATCTGCTGACGTATCCCCCCCCTCCCCCAACCCCTACGCCAACCCTTGAAGAGCAATCGCATGAAGGCGATTGTTGGGATCCCGACGCTGCTCCGGAACCTGCGGATTCAAATCTTCCTGGTGAACCTATACCTACTTGGCTGCAGCATGAGGCATTCCAGAATATCAGAGTCAAGCTTCATTATCGCAATCAGCCCTCTATGCCATGCTTGGAATTCTGTGGCATGGAAGATACTCTCGCAAAAGTAAAGGAAGCGAGGCGGCATCAGCTCGTTCCATTGACCAGCCTTCTCGCTGTGAAACCTACAGGGATAAATGATTTAGTGATGAACTTCGACACGGGTAGCGAGACGTTCGGAAAGCTATTCAAGGTTAGAGAATATGGCGAAGACAAATGTGTCCTCCGAGGTTTCCGACAGAAGAGTGGAAAGGGAGAAAAAAATTATTTCGAGTTCACCTGTAATCTGGCTGAGGTTTTCCCTCCACTTAAGTTTTGAAATATATGCATTTACTAAATACTCACTAAATTTAGCTGTGGTGATTGTAAATTAGCACTTCTATACATTTCTGGCTAGTGCCGTCCCATACCGTCATTTTCGAGCACGTGCGCACACAAACTAGCTATTGTACATGTATAGAGAAATTACATTGGCGATGCATATGTAACCATATGTAATCATGGTTGAAAGCGACGGTTGGAGCATCGGAGGAGCAGGGGCATTAGGGAAACAATGAGGGGTTTTTGGGGTGACTGACCATGATCAATAGTTAGTACCGAATAAAAATCTCTAAATTTAAAAATTCTAATTTTTTCCTCCTGTATATCAGACAAGGAACCTCTGCGGGTGCATGGGTTATACCATCAGGGTGGTGATGCGCGGGGCCAATTTAAAGACGTGAGCTAGTCGGACATTCCTAAAGGAAGCACAGTCGTGTGTGGAATGGCGTGATATAAGAATAAAACATAAAAAATGGAATGATAAACCAGTCGGTGTTGTTCGGCGGGGGCGCGGTGAGTCGGTTGACTGGAATGGGTGACAGGTGGCGGCGGTGAGATGTGGGGGGTGGTGGGGATGATCAGCGGTAGAGGGTGCGGGGCAGCGGGGCTGTGGATGGGCATTGGTGGGTGTCAAGGCGGGATAGCCAGTGGTTAGGCCTGGTCGGTTGGCACTGCTCGGCGGGTGGATTGGGTGTTCCCCTTACAATTACCCCCCCTTCAGAATTGCATCGACCTGATGCAATGGTCACTGGTGGAATGGGGCAGAAGGGGATGGAGCCAAAAGCCAAAGCGCAGATACGGCGGGGAGCAGCTGGGTTCCGTGTATGAAAATCATTAACTGTGTCCACAGCATTACCGAGATTATCCCAGTACTCCCAAGTGTTGTTCTCCACGCCATATCCTTCCCATTTGACCAGGTATTGGAGCTTCCAGCGGAACATGTGGCTGTTGAGGATTTCTTCCACTACATACTCTTTGTCGCCATCAATAAGTTCCGGCGGTGGTGGCGGTGGTGCATGTCTACCAGCGATGGGGTCGATGGGTGCTAGTGTCAACTTGATCACATTGAACACCGGATGGAGACGGCTCATGGAAGGGGGTAACAGGAGGTGGTAAGCATTAGAACCAACTCGGCATACGACCAGGTAGGGGCCAAGGCAGCAGTGCAACAACTTTTTAGATGGCCAGGTGGTGTGAATATCGCTTGCGTGCAAGAAAACCTTGTCTCCGGGGTTGAACACCGGAGCTGGGGTTCGGCGTTGGTTGTAATACCTTGCCATCTCATCTTTAGACTTGGTAAGCGCCGACTTGGCTTCCTCCAGTGTGGCTTTCATCCGGTGAGAGGTGCAACATGAGTCTGACTGAAGAAACAACAAACACAAAACACACACACAAGCGGAGCGAGGCTCAATGACTGAGCGACGCGATCCACACAAAACTAGTGTCGAAGACACTAATAAATCCTGACTGTGACTGTGGGTATGCAATTTATTTGACTTTCGATGATGCAAAGGGGTTCGTTTGCCACATCGCAGTTCGTTTATTGTGGTGAGGAGTTATTCACAACCAATTCTAAGATTGGGAGATCTTAGAAGTGTTCTTCTGAAGATGTACAATTTTTATGCAAGGGTTATTGAATATAAATGTGTAGATCCCGTTGTATTGCTCGATTTCGAAGATATAAGGATATTCTGCAATTTCTCGGTCATAGATGCTGTTCTGTACGCTCTGGGGTCTGTTTCAACCATTCACAAGGCCTGTTTCAGCTGTCTGATGCAACAATTAAACCAATTAAGCACTGGAGCTCAATGTCTTGTCTGTTCTGATCACAAAATCTCGTTCTATATCATTCTGATCTCTCGCAATGAAGCCAATCGTCTCAGTCTTTTCATTCTCGCACTGGGGCTCTACCCAATCGACCAACAAAAGAGCTAAGAAGGTTGCTTCAAAGACAATCTAGTCTGATCTCTTTGTTGCTTCAACTTGGGGCTTTACCCAATTGAAGTGAGGCTTCACTCAATCGACTGGGGCTCTACCCAATCGACCAACAAAAGAGAGGAAGAGATTATTTTACAAATCTTCGAACTTATATACTGTACAGGATGTTTGGCTTGTTCATTACAATAAAATACCATCCTACCATTCCCAATCCATATAAATATTATCCATTACTTGTTTTGAAGATCTACGACCTGCCTGACTTATTTCTAAGTCCGAGGTGCCTCGAGGAATCTAAGGCACACTTTCTAAGATGCGGCATTGGAGATGCGTGTGCTGTGTGCCGTTCACTTGGCACTTGGCAGTCCTGCCAGTCCACCGCATATACAGCCTTGCCATCTACACATTCCCTTTTCCTTGTCTTATTTTATCAGATGATCCATTTTTCCAAAGAAGGCAACTGGCAGATCCTGTCACATTTATTTGACACCACCACACATTGTCTTATCATTCCCTGTGTGACTTTTATCCATTTGATCTCTTTGATCTTGTTTCTGATCGAAGCAATCACTGATCTTTGGCAGCTGCTTCCGTTCCTAAGATTCAGGATACAAGACCACTGTCTTCAAGGCTCTCCTCTTTAATCTAGTATATCTTTGACAGATTGCCTACAATCCTTGTCTTAGATAGTTTCTTAGTCTAGAGTTCAGGTCCCCATCTCTAATTTCCTGTTTTTGATCTCTTTGCTTAGGTGCACACTACCATTACCAAAGTAAGTAACTGGTAAATGCCATCGCCCTTATTTGGTGCCTCATGCTGCCCTGATCAGGTCTCATATGATCAGTCATTATCTCTTGATCCATACTTCTGATCGTAGTAATCACTGATCTTCGGCAGTCTTATCCGGCTTTGCAATCCAGTACACTGAACTGCCATCTTTGATGCACACATCTTAGATACATTATATCTTCGACGGTCTCTATCTAATCTTTGTCTTAGATAGTTCTTTATCTTAGAAATTGGGTCCCCAGAATATAATCATCAGTTCTAAGATTATTTCAGATCTTTGGCAAGTTTATTCTTCACTTCACCCTTGGTAATTGATGCTTCTAGTTTCCTAACTCGAAAGATTAGGTCTTAGAGTGGTTTCTAAGACTGCCTATTACTCTGGGATGTCTCCGAGTCTACAGATGTGACCTATTTCTTAGATCGTGCATGCTGTTGCTACTGTCACTCCCTGTTTGGGTGCTTATCTTAGAAACCTTAGTCATCGAAGGCTCATCGACCGGGCTCTCATCGCGTGCCTCTGATATTATCCCCCTGAACTGTGTAGTCATTATTTCAGGAGAGAAATCACAAAATATTGCATTTTCAGAGCCAGTTTTCTAACTGGCCTGTCACCGGTCTGCAAACTCGTTCATGGCTTCAACCCTGGAACAGGGTTGGTGTGGTTCGAAGCCCATCCGCGGGTGACGACCAGTGTCCAAGAAGAATGGGGTCTGCTGAGTCGAGGAGTGGACATGGTTGTTGTATGCGAACTCGGCGAGGGGGATAAGGGAGTTCCAGTTCAGCCTTAGATGTCAATATCATGTATCAGTAGATGGTAGTTGCCTAACTCACTTCATACATGCATAGTGGCACTTGCCCACCACCCAAAAAAAGGGGTCCTGCCGTGGAGCTGGGGGTGGTTAGGATCAGTAATATGGTTTTTTGCATCAGCGGGTAGGGTGGTAGACTTGCCGGGGGTGCCAGATGGGAGGGCAGGGATGTGTAATAGGGTGGGGCTGTTGAGCAGGGGTTGGGGGTGACAGTAAATACATGTAAACAATGCCAGAAGTGGTGGTTGGGTGGTGCGCTCACCATTGGGCTTGTTGGGGGCCGGGAAATTGTATATTTTGGGGGTAGCAGGGTATGTTACACCCATCTGGGATGTTTTGGCGCCCGAGGGGGAGCGGGAGGAGGCAGGAGAGCATATATACGGTCCCAAAACTAATCAATTTTGTTCCCAATTAGGCAATCGGTGCCAGCTGGCCTTGCTTGGGCTTGGTTTTGCTACTGCACTCGTCAGGCTCGGTTTT
>Ga0307517_10008458_pt1 | contig 14766 bp, 4 predicted proteins | sample 23_EM_MG_FD_194515 | JGI IMG/M metagenome (GOLD analysis project Ga0307517, IMG submission 194515) | Populus trichocarpa ectomycorrhiza microbial communities from riparian zone in the Pacific Northwest, United States - 23_EM | ecosystem: Host-associated > Plants > Roots > Unclassified | place... | reverse complement strand
CCTTATTGATCGATTTTCCAACCATTTTCTGAGCGCTTCTGCCTCCTGTTATTTTTTCTTAACCTCCTTTGGCTATATACATATTTTTATATATATTTTGTGGGGACCCAAAAATGGGTTACAACAAATAAATTGTAGGTTATGGCTATTGATGTTCTTGAGTTATTGTCTCTAGTAATTCTCCTGGAACTTGGAAGCTTGACATATTTCAAGAATCCAGATTTACCTTTTCTTTTGGCACCTATATATGTTCAAATAAAAATTGTGTGTTTACAGGACTAATTAACATACTCTCTCAAAAAGAAATTGATAAGTACCTTCGATTTCCTAATCAAACCAGATTCATTTATGTTTGCCTACATTTACAGATAGAGAAGCTCCACAGCTAGCTCAAATTTCCATAGCATACGAATTCTTACCGAAAACAAGATTCCCATCATTTTCTAGCCATTGCTGCATGAGCAGCTATAACCATAGTTTTTAAACTAACCTCTTGATGTAGCGCAAGTCTTAGGTTTTGGGTCAAGTGAATTCATTCGGATTCACAAAAATATCAAATTACCTCATTAAAATCTAAAATCTTGCAAAGTAAAACCTAATAGGAAAAACCTAAGCAAAAGAAAAGGAGTACAATTTGCATTAATCTTACCTCAAAAGTACATGTCTTATGATAAATCTTTAAGATGACGTACTATAATATTATGGACAAGCTTTTTGAAAGTTGAGGCTGGTAAAGACTTTATAAATAAGTCTGCTAAATTATCACCCGACCTGATTTGTTTGATATCAATTTTTTTCCTTCGATTAAAGCTCGTGAGTATAAAAGAACTCTGGTGAGATATGTTTTGTTTTGTCCCCTTTAATATAGTCTCCTCTAAGTTTAGTGATGCAGGTGGCGTTATCTTCAAACAATATTATTGGACTATCTTCAATGGTTGACAATCCATATTTTTTTATGTGCTCGATAATTGACCTTAGTCATATATATTCTTGACTTGCTTAATGGATTGCAATAATTTTTGAATGATTTAATGAAGTAGCCACTAATGTTTGTTTGATATAGATCTTCAAGAAATTGCAGTGCCTTTATAGATAAATAGATAAATTGTTTGTGATATCTTTTTGTGGGGATCAGAGAGATAACCTGCATTTTCATATCTAATCAATTGTAAATTTGATCCACTCTAAAATAATCCAATTTTAGTTGTTCCATAGAGATAGTGAAGTATATGTTTGATATCATTCCAATATCTTTTTTGTGGAAGTTGAACTGTATCTTGCTAATAAATTGACTGCAAAAACTATATATGGTATTGTACAATTTACAAGATATATGAGTGCTCTAATAGCACTAAGATATGGTACTTTTAGATCAAGAATTTCTTCATCCTTTTCTAACATTGGAAAGGGTATTTCTTCGCATCAAGTGATCGAACAACCATAGGTGTACTCAAAGGATGAACATTGTCCATGTAAAAGTGTTTCAGGACCTTTTCTGTATACGTTGATCGATGAACAAATATTCCATTTGAAAGATGTTTAATCTGTACCAAGATAAAAAAAAAAATTTATTTTCGAGATCTTTTATTTCAAATTCATCTTTCAAATAGGTTGCAGTTTGTAAACCCTAGATAAAACAAAATTTTATAGGACACTTAAATAAATGTTAATATAAGTAACTATCTTGAATGACTATCTTAATGAAAATAAATGAATAAACAAAATTCAAAAATAGCTAAAAAATAGAAAATATAGAAACACGAATAAATACTAGATGGAAATGATTATGATGAAATAAATCTATTGGGATGTAAATTAATGAAAATTGAAATAACACGGGTAAAAAGGTGGTCTAACCTGTATCGGTATTCAGGAATTTTATGCCAAAAACATGAAAATTTACTATTAAGGGACATGAATGGTGTCGCACCCGACATCACGGCGGCCTTAAAAATATTTCTGTGAAAAGAACGGATTTATGGTATCTTGTTCTTTGTTGGAGAATGGTCTTATTTAAGGAGTCGTCACCTAGTATTATGGTTACTAGGAACCCTAACTGGTCAACAAAGATTCTATGGTACGAAACTGATTACATGAAAGGAAAGATATTATCACTCCTTAAACGTCCTGCCCGTGACACGCTGCATTGCTGATTTTGTTTTAAATTGCTAGAAGTTTGTTGGTTTATGTTATGATGGTTTGATTGTAATATTCCTAACTCTAGCGTCAATGAATATTCGACTATATATACTTCCAACACATAGCTAAAATAAAATAAATAAATAAATAAATTTAAATCAGTATTTTTATTCCTGACTCTGTGTTAGTGAATAAACCAATAAAATAAATTTATTTTTTTATGCAAGCACATTTATTTTTTTATTGTTTTGGGGCTGGGCTGGGCCCAGCTCAGCCCAGCTCGGTCACTAGCCCAAACCAGTGACCCGGCTGGGTAAAGGCGTGCATGCGTGAATTATTCACGTATGTTGTGCACAGTGCGAAGGTAATTAAAATTACCTTCGCACAATACCAGCCTTATTTGAATTATACGAAGCTATAGAAAGCTTACATGCTCTGTTGGAGTGCTAGCGTTTTGGGCGAAGATCAGTGAAGGCACTCGTTTCTGGGAAACTGAAATTCCTCCTTCTACCTTTGCTTCCTTGCCCTCTGTTTCTTCTTCTCTCGTCTTCTGTCTCTGGTGCTTGAGATATATGGTAAAGGCAATGGTCACTCCTTCCTCTGAGCTCTTCTAGAGTACCAACAAGATTTAAATCAACAACATATACTACAAAAATAGCAAATCATGGTGTGATTTTCTTAATAAAAATGCAGGGACAAATCTTATTATTTTCAAATTGTTTTTCTAGGAGGTATTCATTAAGATGATTATAACACATTCGACCAAATTGCTTCAATCCATATAAAGATTTTTGTACTTTAATAGAATAAACACTTTTGAGTGTATCATAAAGGGCTTCAGGCATTTTCAATCATTTAGGGATATTTATATGGATATCTTCATCTAATGATCCATATAGATATGCTGTAACTACATCCATTAAAAGCATATCTAGAATATTTATAAGACTACTAAACCAATCAAAATTCTGAAAGTGATTGCATCCATAACTGGAGAATAAGTTTCCTCATAATCAATGTTAGGTCTTTGTGAAAAACCTTGTGCAACAAGTCGTGCCTTGTATAGAACAATTTCATTGTACTCATTTCATTTTGTAACGAAAACCCATGTATATCAAATAAGCACAACACATTTAGGTGTATGAACTACAGGTCTAAATGCTTCATGTTTCGCAAGTGAGTTTAGCTCTGCTTGAATTGCTTCTTTCCACATTGGCCAATCGTTTTTATGTCAACGTTCTTTGACAATTTGTGGTTCAATTTCATCATCACTTCTGGTGATGCCAAAAGCAATCTTAAATGCAAATATCTCATTTATAACAATTTTATCTCAATCCAAAATCTCTCTTGTGTGAATATATATTATTTATATATCATTATTTCCAGATACTTATATCTCTTTAAGAGATGCCTCTTTAGGAGGATCAATATTAGGAGATGATTTTGACACAATATTTATCACTTGTTTTATGAATGAGGAATCTTAAGGAGTACCATTATCTATTTGTTGTAATTTTCATTTTCTATGATTTTTATCCTTCGGGCATGGTATAGATTCATTTGCTACGATGTTGCTTTTTTTCCTTCAGGAATTTCAATTCTAGATGAAGCATTTGCAGCTAGAATATGAAATTTAACCATCTTTTTACTGTTGGTGAAAACATTCGGTAATTGATTTGCAATATTTTATAAATGAATTATCTTTTGAACTTCAAGTTCACATTGATTTGTCGATAGATCAAAATGAGATAACTTTGAGTTATTCTAAGTAATTTCTTGTCATGCATGTGTGAATGTTTTGTTTAAGATCCAATATAGAAAAAATTATTAAATTAGATAAATAAAAACTTGTTAAAAAATACCATACTCTTATTACTACTAAAAATGTAATAAAAGTAGTTGTCAATAGTTGTAGAAACTTGTAACAATAATATGAAATGGAAACGCATAGATATTCTCAATGACAGTGTTTTGATATATGCTCAGCTTTATGAATACTGGCTTGGATTTGCTGGAATAAAAAAAAATATATAGATCTGATTTTGGGCTCTAGGCTGGGTTTAAATAAAACTCAAAGGTAAAAGATTTGGTTTTAGGTTTGGTATAGATATTAATCTATCCTAACCCTACACGAAAACTAACCTGAAATAATTAAATAATCTAAAAGTTTAAAATATTCACAAGTATATCAAGTATAAATAATTATAAATTATAGCTTTCGATTCAGGTTAGGTTAGGGTCCCAGTTACAAATACCAAAAACCCGATCAGGTCGCATTTGCATATCAAATTAAAAATTCATACATACGTATTTGAATTCAGGTAATTGTTTTAAATTTGAATTTAAATATAAATACTACAAAATCAAATTTATAGATATCCAGTGTCATCGATGGAGACAGCAAGAGAGATGGGCAACTTGAATTAATTTATTCTTAAAAATTTCTTAATCATGCTATAATTTCTTTTTCGTTTTATAAATTTTTTATTATGCTATTAGAATAATTTAAAAAAGTAGTTTTACAATAAGTTATGAAACAATACAAAGTAGTTTACATAATTATTGATATTTGAAAACAATTTTCTACTTTAGAATGAAGTAATTGAGTTACTAAATAGAAAAAAAAAAAAGAGAATTAAATATGTTGAATATTATGAGAAACGAAAAAAAAAATCAAACCATTGATGTTATGCCATGTCATCAACATTAACAATCTTATAAATGAATGGAATATTAAATTCATTATTAGCCCCTTCAACTTCATCTTATTTAACTTCTATACTCTCTATCAGTTGAGTGGCACATGCAATTTGATTGGTTCAACTCAAAAATTAATCTCAAAGCATTTGATTTTTCATTAACTGATTTTTCAATTTGGCACAACTTCTATACCCTCTATCACTACGTACGTACACGTGATCTCGATCATCTATTATGTATGATATTTATTTTATTGCATTTGGATATATATATATATATATATATATATATATATATATATATATATGATAAGTTACAACAAAGTCGCATATTAATAAATAATTAGAAGCAAATCTTTTGTTTTTCATTGATTTTATTAATTTGTTGTTAAGATTGGGTCAAAACAAAGTGTAAACTGAAACTATTAATTTTATTTGCATATCAAGGTTGTGAGATCGATTAACTTATATATTTTATGACTGATGTTGATCAAATAAGTTTACTTTGCGCAAGGGGTTAATGTTTATCTAGTCAACTTGGTTCCTGACATACACTACCTACTCGCATATTAATATATAATTAGAAGCAAATCTTTTATTTTTCATTGATTTTGGAAGGAGCTGACTACTTCCAATTGATCTTGACCATAATGAATATCCAAAGCTACTGCTATGATCTTCAAAAGTCTTTAGTGTTTAATATTTTTATGGTGATTACGTCTCTGCTAATCAAACCACTCCAATACTGACATCTGGGAGTGCTTGTCACTCAATTAAATCACAAATAAATTTTAAGTTTTAAGAGTGATTTAAAGTAATTCATTCAAAAGGGTTGAATCTTGATGTAGATGTTAATTAATTAATTAAATTAGAGTATAAGTTGGCGGGCTGCACTCTAAAGTACATCACATGGAAGTTTCAGGTTTTTATAGGAGTGATGGTAACCTTAATTATTATTATTATTATTTTATTATTATTATTATTATAGTTTTGATAATGATATATATTGGAAGAGTTTACCAAGCAGATAAGATTATTGATAGATCTTGATTAAACAATGATAAATTACATTAAAGTCTAACAATTGGTCTGTATATAGTCAATTGATGCTGGCCGGCTGCCAAAGTGTAAGCAAGCACTCTATTGCTCTCAGTATCTCATATACATATTCAATATTTTCTTTTAACGATCAAATCACATGAATATAACATTGATTTGATAAAAAAAATTAATCAGGTTGATCTGAATTTTTAAAAATATCAAAATAATATTTTTTTTATCAATTAATTTTAGAAAATTAAGGTTCTGACTGAGTTTTATACACATTGTGAGTTAATCCTGGTTTTTTATCCGGCTAGAGGAGGTCGATTCATTCTTTTTTTTTTTTCTTCAGCCTGGACTGACATAGGTCTGGGATTAATTTTATTTGCATATCAAGGTTGTGAGATCGATTAACTTATATATTTGATGACTGATGTTGATGGGTTTAGTTCTTGTAACGAGTTAACTTTGCAACTTGGTAGCTGACATACACTACATACTCACATATTACGCAAATCTTTTAGTTTTCATTTTCGTAGGCACTGTCCTTGTTGTTGTCGACTGGGTCAGAACAAATTATCTACTGATCAGACTAATTAAACAGAACTGATCAGATTAGATGGGCCTTGGAATTAATTACAGGTACGTATGTGACCTTGGAATTAATCTTATTATGATTTTCTCCGTTTTGAGGCGTTTCAGACATTACTGGCATTGTCTATAATTCCCGAGTTGTAGCTTTATAAAGCAATTATATACTAGACAGTAATATAAATTTATTTTTGAAAATTCTTTTAACAATTTGATATTTTTAATTAAAATGGTTATATGATATAGAATATATCAAAGTTCTAACTAAACATTCACCAATCTCCTCAAATTCAATTTTTTTACTTTCAAAATAAAAAATAAAAAATAAAATAAAGACTGACAACATGAAAAACAAGCCAAGAAAAATTTCAAACATATAGAAAAATCAAAGTTCAATTTTGGATGAAATTCGAAGCATAATTGTACCCCATTAAAAGGATTTAATTAGGTGGAAGGACTTAATTATACTTTAAAAGGTTCAAATTAATTTTTTAAGGGGCTTAATTGGTGAAAAAAATAAGTTTGAGAGACCAATTTGGGCTTAATAGAGAAAATTAGAATTTTAAGAGACCAAATATGATTTTTACCAAGTCAATTGAATAAAATTAGGGGCAAAATCACAAAAAAAAAAGTTTTTTGGTCAATTAGTGATTAAATTAAAGAAATTTATAGCCAATAATCAATCTGCAAAAAACACCAAATTATAGGGACCCAATTGATGAAAATTAGGGGTGGAATTGAAGAAAATTAAAAGTTTAATGATCAATTGAGGGTCAAATTGCATAAATACAAGACCAAGGACCAGACTGAAAAAAGAGCTGAAATTAGGGGCTGATTTTGAAATTCAGCAGGAGCAAAATTGCATTAAATCAGAAGTTTGGAGTCAATTAGAAATACAATTGACATAAATCAAAAGCCAAATGATCAAATTGAACTTTAGCCAAAATCCCTAATTCAAGGTAAAAAACATGTCGTTTTTTAATAGTAAAAAAAAAACTAGACAATACATCGTCTGGTTACTGTTCATATCCTACCTTTTTACCCAAAAAACTATTCGAGTGGCTACTTTTCAGGGGCATTTAATGCTTCATCTCTCAACCAAATTGGACAAACCATGCACTACTATGATGGGCTGACATTAAACTACATCCTAGAGTAGGTTTCGTCGGCTATATGTCCCTACAACCTTCATGGCGCCGCCCCAAAGTGGTTAAACCGACCAGCCTTTCACAACCAACTTTTTCAGGCCATGATAACAACTTTGAACCAATGTGATCCTTCCCGGCCAAACCAAGGGTCATGATTTGACACCATTAAAGACAAAACATCCATCTTCCACATGCTATAAATTAGGGTAGATTTCATAGCCTGAGTATGAAGAAATCAGTGTACAAATTTAGCAAAAAAATCATTTTTTTTCCAAATGTTTTCCTTCTCCTCTGCCAGCCTCACTTTCCCCCTCTTTTTCTCCACCTCCAGCAACACCACCACCTTCAGCCACCGTGCACGATCTTCCCTGCACCACTAGAAACGCCTCCAACAACTCTTTGTCTCCAGACAAGCAAGGTTGCTCTCCTTTTTCACCTCAAAACCCTTCCCCTTGATAGCCATTTACATGCGGAATTCCTTTTGCATCTAGAATTTATAGAGCATGACCAATCTCATAATGCAGAATAAGGTCAGAAAGTTTTTTAACACACGAGAATTTCTTCTCTCCTTTTGTAATTATATTTTCATTTTCATGGATCTGCCAATTTATATCGGTTGCTAGTGAAATCGGTTGCTAGTGAGAAACCATGACTTAAATTAACTCATTCATCTTTGTCGGTCGCGCAGCCAAACTCTGATGAGCGATGATAAATTATAAGTATTAATTTTTTTATTAACACTTATAGTTTTTACTTGATGTAAAAAAAAAAAAAAAACTTTAATAACACTTATGCATTGAATTTTTTGCATCGAAAAATAAATTATTCACCTTATAGTGAGGCGAGTTAAATAGACACATTAATATTTTTTTGTATTTATTAATATAAATAATTCTTGATTTATTTAATGAAATATATGCATAGAGTTTTTTTTATTTATATTTAAGATTTTTTTGTAACAAATATATTTAAAAAACTTATATATTTATTTTTTTGATAAAAACATTATGACCCATGACTATGCGCGGGTAAAATATCTAGTTGTATACACAACGAAGGCGGGTAAATTTGCCATCAAATGAAACGAACTCTTTTTACATCGTTTTTTATTACGAGCCGATGGAGCCTTTCCGGTTGCTCTGCAATCAATTTGATAGACCTATGGACCTAAAGGCCTTCTCTGAGTCCATAGGTCTACTATCAAATTGAGCCCATTATTGGTGATGGGCTTGTAAGTAACATTAACGGCCTATCACTACTTTGGAAACTCCTAACTGTAAAACAATAGAATAGAAAATAATTGGATTTGAATCTTCTCAGGTTCCTGAGGAGATCCAAATGCTCATCACTTAGTAAAAGGTTAGTAAATGTATCCTTTCCATTGGTTCGTTTTGTAAGTTACACACATCTTTCGTTGACATTTTTTTGCAGCTATTGGAGCAACAATTTTCCTTGTGATTATTTGTCTACAATTCTACATGATGTGCAGGAAAAGAAAAAAAGTGAGGAGAAAAACTTCAGAGAGAACGAGGGAATGGCTTAAAGCATCAGCGAGCAAGGGAAACCAACAATTATGTTGATGATCAGAAACTTGGGAAGGTGGTTTTGGTTCTGTTTTCAAGGGAGTTTTAGCAGATAAGACCTTGGTTGCAGTCAATAAGTTTAAAGGGGCAGACAAGGCTTAGATGAACGAGGAATTTCAAAAGGAAATTAGCCTTGTTTTGCTGGTCAATCACAAGAATGTGATCAAGCTCTTTGGCCTGTGTTCGGAGACTAAAATGCCATTACTAGTTTATGAGTTCATTTCAAATGGAAATCTTTTCAAGAACATCCATGACAAAAAGTTGCATTTGCTAGCTTCCTGGGGCAATCGTCTAAGGATAGCATCGGAGATTACCCTTGCGCTTGATTATCTGCTTTCTCTAGCAGTCGACCCTCCAATTGTTCATGGAGATATGAAGTCGGTGAGCATGCTTTCAGACAACAATCATACGGCAAAGATTGCAGATTATGGAGCTTCACCACTGATTTCTTCAGGCCAAACCATCATAGTCAAAAAAATGTAAGCCACTTTTAGCTAGCTGGATCTAGTATCTTATGACAAAGTGATGTCTATAGCTTTGGAGTTGTCCTTGTAGAGCTTCTCACAGGTGAGCTGCCAAACTGAGATGTCAAGTCAGGAGGGAAACTGAACATTACTCGGTACTTTATCTCCGCACTGGAAAATAATCGTCTTTCCAGAATTTTGGATTTTCAGGAAGCTGATGAACGTTAAATGGATGGGATAGAAGCTGTAGCTGAGCTTGCAAATTATCATAAAAACACACACTAAAGCTACTGGTGATATGATTGTCCATCTACTATTCATTGTAATAATATAATTATGAATTTACCCTACCAAAAAATAATGATACTAGAGCTCCTAGCGAGCTAGGCCACCCGACTCTGCCTCGGTGTCGGGCAAGGTGGCCAATGGAGAGCCGCTTGCAGGGCACGGCTTTTTGGTTTTTCATCATTCCTTAGTTTTTTTTTTTTAATATAATGAGAGGACGTGGGTTGCGTTAGGTTTTGGGTTTTAATAGTGTGTGTCTTCCCCTATTGCACTTCCAGGGGAAGAAGAAGAAGAATTGTGCCGTTTAAAACGACATTATTTTTTTAAAAAACAAAACATGAAACAGTGTCGTTTTGATTGAAATATGTTGTTTCATTTAAAAGAAAATAGTGCCAAATTGCGTTAATTTTCAAACCAGCCCTCAATGTTTGATTTATTCAATTATATCCTCAATTGCAATTTTGATTTTAAGAATTCATTCAATTGCATTCTTGCCAAATTCAATATCCGGCCCTGAAGTTGGTTGCCTTTTTTATTTCAGTCATTAGTATCGGAATTATATAATTTGATCCTCATTTGAGCAATAAACTTTCAATTTTTTTAATTTGACCTCTGATTTAGTGTATTACAACCCCTCTATTTACATGCATTTTTTATTTTGGTCCTTGGTTTCAGATTTCTTCAATCAAGTCCCTAATTGGCCTTTAAACTTTAATATTTATGCAGTTAAGCATCTGATTTGACCAAATCAATATTTATGCAGTTAAGCTCCTGATTTGACTAAAACAACTCTCACAAAATATAATTTGATCCCTGAACCTTAATTTCTTCCAATTAAAGCTCAAATTGACTTAAAATCAATTTTTCTTGCAATCAAACCCTTCATAAATTCAATTAAATCTTCAATAAAATTTAATTGAGTCCATGAACATCTGATTTTGAATTTTTCTTTCTCAAATTATATTCTCTTTGTCAATAGGGCTCTCATAAGTAAAAACAAATACCATCAGATTTCAATCTTTGTATTTTGAAACCTCCTCAATCAATTTCTAGCTATTTTCTGGACGCTCCAGCATCCTTTTCTCACTGTTATTATTTTTTGAATTTTTTTTTATTTTTATTCCGAATATATTTTTTGATTTTTGGAAGAGAAAAAATGAATTTGGGGAATAACCCAAAAATGGGTTATGACAAAGATGATGTTTTATTATTTTTTATCCTCTTTTTTGTTTTGTTTTTTATTATTATTTTTATTTTTGGTTTGATTCTATTGGGTAACCCTCTATAGTTTTTTTTAATATCACCCCTCCCATTAAAAATATTTTTTATTTCACCCGTTATGATTTTTTAATCTTTCAAATTTAGTCCTTATTATTTTAATTGCAATTTATTTTGTATGGGATCATTTTGTTTTCAAATTTTATCTTCCTTGGGTTTTGTTCTCTCAAATCTTATCCTCATTGTTATGTTGTTATTTTTTTTTGTTTTAAGAAGTTTTTTTATTAATATTTTTCAATGATTCATATAAAATTAAATTGATTGAGAGTTAAGGTTCTTTATTGAATTTGAGTCTAGAATTCAGTGAGTTGTGGGTTTTAGAAATTAGATTAGATTTAGAAAGTTCAACAGAGTTTGCTTGGTATTTTTTTAAAAAAAGTTTATGTTTTTTTCTTTGAGTTTTGCTTTGTTATTTTTTGTAATTTGTTTTTTACTAGATTATAATTAGATTGATTGATAATCCAAATATTCGTTCTATTTACCTTTTTATAATTAGGTTTTTTTACCCTAATATTTTTTTTACGTTGAAAATTTCTTTTCTTGTGGATGTGTAAATAGCATGCATGGTAGTAAACCGACCAACCACGAAGGAAGTATGTGATAAGATTGCTTAGCTGAAAGCCCTTCATCAGAATTTATGGAAGTTGGCTCTCTTGGACAAGCTTTATCTCTCAGTCTCGATCCATTTTGGCATTTGCAAATTTTGCTAACCATATATGTTGCTTCTAATTTGGTAAATATATATGAATAGTAAATATACTAGAATAGATAAAAATAAAGTGTTTATATACAAAGTCATGGTCCATTAAGAAAAAACTTTTGACACTTTTGAGTTAAAGATAGTGTTCTTTTAAATATGTAAGCCTTATAGATGCAGCTGATATACCGATTTAATGTGAAATTTTATGAAACCAAGGTAGTATCTAATAATATTTTATAAGTTATTTTCCAGTATTTATTTTAAATAAAAAATAAATATAAAAAGCAGGTGAAGATATTTATTATTTTTAATGAATCATGGAATTTATTTTTTTCTTCTATTTTTTTGTGTTTGTTTTATTTTTCAAAGTGAATCCAAAAGATAATCAATAAAATGTCATATCTAAATAACTTTAGGGTGGATGGTGTGTTAATTTTTAAAGTTTATATGGTTTTATGTTCACCTTTCATTTTCTCTATACAACATTATCCCTAGCTTTTTTTTTGGATAAGAAAATTAATTGTATATTGTTGCTGCCCAGGATCGAACTGGGACCTTTAGTGTGAACATTATCCCTAGCTTGTACGTAGTGTATATTTTAAGATTGTCAAGTGCTCTGAATCTTTAGAATTTTCAATGAATAGTTTAATCTTTCAAGCCCTACACTTTCATATTAAACGTGTTAGTTGAGTTTAGTTCTAATCGAAGGACTTAAACCTTATGGTGATCCTTAATCAACCACTTTTTCGGAACCAGAACATGGCGGACTGCTGACAATTGACTTGGGGATTTGCAGGTACAAATTCCACAATGCGAATTGATTAGCAGAAAAGATTTATAATCTGCAGGGGAATAGCGAAGGGTTTGAAGTATCTTCATGAAAGGAATCCTCAAATAATACACAGAAACATAAAAGCCAATGATATTCTGCTTGATGCAAGTTGTAATCCGAAAATATCAGATTTTGGATTGGCAAAAAGCTTTACGAGGAGGACGATCCATATGTTACGGTTAGAGCAGGAGGAGGAGATCTGTTAGTAAAAATTGACTTTACAATTTTATTTGGAAAAAAAATTGGTTCCAATTTAAATTATGATTTCGTTGTTGTAGCAGTCCATACATGTCACCAGAGTATTTAAACCAAATTGGGTTAGATTTTCATTATTTATTTATTTTCATATTTAGCTTATTTTTTCTTACCGAGTTTAGGCTTAAGACTAGAATTAATAGGGTTGTCTAGGTTGTATTTGTACAGCAACTTGGATGAATCAAATTAAATATTTTGTAATAAATCCCGCAATTTTTCTTTCCAAACTTTGTTATTATTTAATCTATCATTTCAATGCCTTTTCAGTCTATACATGTCACCAGAGTATGCAATCCGGAGAGCCATGACAGTGAAAGTCGATGTCTACAGTTTTGGGATCCTTCTCCTCGAAATCGTTAGTGGGAGAAATAATGCTGAGTACAGAGAAAACCAAGAAACTATTTTTCTTCTAGATTCGGTGAGAGCTAGATTATTGTTTTACTTAATTAATTTTTAATTAATTTTTTAGCTAAAACATGATCAATAGGGATTAATTAACAATTTTTAGTATTTTTTGTACATTAAAAGTGTATAGTTATGACATTCGTTTTGGGCATATTTCTTATAAGTTCAAACAATTTCAGGCCGATAATTTACATGCGCGGGGAAGGCTAGGAGACTTGGTTGACTCAAGGTTGGGCCATTATGACGGGAACCAAACGAACATTGTTCTGAAATTGGCACCGATCAATCACCTTCTCTCAGGCCTACAATGTCTCAAGTTGTGGCTGTACTCGAAGGCGAAAAAAACCTTGAGTATATTTCTGAAGTGATCGCTCCCTCGATCTCTCCTGCTTGAGTACCGGATGGTCAATATATATATATATATATATATATATATATATTGTTTCATGTTTTCAATTATAATTTCCACCTTATTTATGTTTCCTTTAACCTTAGCAGAAGCAGTCTTCTTGCACTTGTGTATCCGAAAGGATTACTTAAAAATCAGTAGCTTTTAGTTTCCAGCTTGCATCAATCTAGTCTCGAAACTTAACTTAAATCTTGGGAGACACTAGTAATTACATGAAGTGCTCTGCACGTGATTCACTTTGTTTTTAATATTTAGATAAATAAATTATTAATATAAAAGATTATTTGATAATATATCAAGTTTTAATAAATAAAAATTGGTAGATATCAAAATTAACACGTTTGGTTAGCTGACATACCTTTTCTGTTGTATTAATTTCTATCATTTACCCATAAGTCCAATTCTCACAATAATAGATCAAAGGGAGGTTTCTGTACGCAGTGCTCTCACATTTTTCATTGAGTGATAAATCAAAACTAAATGCTTTCTTTATGAGAAAATAGTGATTTTACCATAACAATGCTTCGGTGAAGAAAATATGGGAAAGTGAAGGTATATATCATCAATAATTATAATCTTTTTGACGTGGGCAGGCCATCACGTGATGGTTTCAGTGAATCCAGCGAGGACTTTGGAGCAGTAGGGGCAGCAGAAACTTACAAAGAAATTTCGATTCACCTTGTGGCACCTACTGTAATTTGAGAACTTTTATATTGTTGGAAAATAAAACGTGTTGATTGTACGTTTTCTACTTTGATAAAAGTACTTTTTAGAAGATAAAATGTTAGTCTATTCAAATGAAAGGAAAAATAAAATTGATGTGAAATTAATAACTGTATATTATATTGTTCTACTTTCAAAAATTTCATAGCCAAGACTTTTCATGTGATGAGAATAGCATAAATAATGTTTCTGATTGGACCCAAGAAATGAAGGG
>Ga0307517_10008457_pt1 | contig 14768 bp, 18 predicted proteins | sample 23_EM_MG_FD_194515 | JGI IMG/M metagenome (GOLD analysis project Ga0307517, IMG submission 194515) | Populus trichocarpa ectomycorrhiza microbial communities from riparian zone in the Pacific Northwest, United States - 23_EM | ecosystem: Host-associated > Plants > Roots > Unclassified | place... | reverse complement strand
GCAGCATCGATTCAAAAAGCGGACCATACTGTTGTGCAGTCCGAAGGGACTTATTGTCCCTAATGACCTTCCCCAAGGCCGTTTTAAAAGAAGGATAACGTTCCGAGAGATCGCGGACAATGGTCGTGAAGAGGTGATAGTCTTCACATCTCGTTTGCTCCGCCCGAAGAAACGTGAAGTAAGAGGTGAGTCGGTTCATAACCTGAAAGCGCCGTGCAATCTCATACGCAATCGACGATTTTCCCGTACCCGCTTGTCCGAAGATAACGAGCCCACGCTTCGAATCAGGATTTGTCACCCAATCAGCGATATAGTCAAAGAACTCCGTTCGTGTCCCAGGAATGTAGCTTCTCTTCGTGCCAGAACGCCATAGTCCCTTAAAAGGAATTTCTCCTATTTTATTCTCCAGGTCTGTGGCGTTCCTCAGATCAACGATACTTTGATACTCTGAACTACGTACCGAGATCCAATATTTGATTCGACAGTTGGATGGTCATTTTGATCAGTTGGGTGGAAATTCCGGAAACTTGAGCCGAGAGTACTCCCACATCATCCAGAATTTGAAACACAGAGATCCCCGTGGTAATGCTCGTATGACCCAAGAACTTCTGTCGAAGTTCAACAAAGGTAGAGCAGAGGTCGCTGATTTGATTTTCGGCTTGACTACCAGCATTCTTCAGAAATCGCATCGCTGCAAATGGAATGTTTACAATGGCCAGTTGGGATAATAGATGACATACAGAAATTATTGTCTGCATAAGACAGGATAAAGTCACTGCAATTCCCAACATGACCCAGCATGCGGACAAGAATATCCGCCTGCCTAGATGCCGGCATGATATTCCGTAGAGGACTAGCCTCCTGCGCAAAATCGAACGCATCGTGCATGGCGATCAGTAGATCTTTGATTTTTGTGTCAAGGTCAATTTGTCTCAAAAAGGCCTGGTATTCATATAAACTAAACGTGAGCACCTTGATCCTACGACGAAGGAAGTAGATCCTACCTTGGGGATAACTGAAAGCACGCCATGCGCTATTTTCGCATATGGGTGAAGCTATAAAGCAGAAGCAAAATCAGGAGGATGACGACGCAATCAGGTAATGAACATACTTCTGCGATCGGACTAATTGTCGTCATTACCCACCGCACTCTCTCTACAGCCTTTTCCCATGTGTCGTAACAATTCATTGCCTTTATCGCGATCTCAGCACTACGGATAGCTTTTTCGGCATCGTAATTGGATACTTCTGCCTGAGAGTCCGAAGTCGGATCCAGGGAAGTATCATGTCTGTTGGAAGTCAATGGCGAGTCTTCATGACCATCAGCGACTGGGGCCGGGGTAAGTGATGTCGGTTCGGGGTTCACAGAAAAAGCGGGTTCTATCGCAGCCGTGGCAACCACTTCGCTGGAAATAGGGTTCGGGGCATTGACCAGATGTGTTGATGAGTTTGCGTTCTTCGACAAGTTGATCGATAAGTAGAGTCTGACCCGTGATGCATTTCCGATGTTAATCAGAAGGAAAGAGGTGTCTATGAATACAAGAGATTGATCAGATTAAAGGAAAACGGCTCATAAAGAAAACAAACTATATTGAGATTCCAGCGGCACATCAAGGGTTCCAATAAGCTGGTCTTCGTGTTTGCTTCTCTCAGAATAAAGAGATAATTCAATACGGGAAGATGGATGGAGATCGCTGCAAGGGATCTATTAGTTAGGGGATGGGATGAAGAAACGACGATATCCTACTATGCATTGAGCTTTTCATTCCATTCCACCGCTCGTTCTTCGCTTTGAATAGCTACTGTCCTCTTTGTGGTACTTCCGGCTGTCAAAGTCGCATAGAAGCGCCTCTTCTTGTGGAACGGGGATATACGGTGAGGAAGGTCGTGGGCTCGGAGGACTGAGAAGATATATGTTTGAAAGCACATTATAAAATTGGGGCTGCTGAGCACTTACCAATTACCTCTAGGCTGAAAAGACCCTGCTGGAGCGAGCTTTCTTGCATATCAATCTCCCTGCTAGCAAAATTTTCAGCACTAAGAATGCAACCAAACAGCAGAATGGTTTACTTTATTTCAAATCTTCGCGATGGGGATTAGATCTGTACCTGGTAAATAAGAGATGTACACATGAAGTCACTTTCACCTACGAATTCGAGATTTGTTGCATTGCTGGGTCCATTCAGGCCATACGAGTAGGCGTTCAGATTCGAATGTGCAAGAGGAGTTGGAAGAGCAGAACAAAGTGTGGGACGTAGACGTGGACTTGGACATGCATGCGGAGTGCATTACATAATTTCAGTTTGACAGTGACAGCCGGAATGCTCAGGGAAAGCACGAGGGATAGTCTTTGTGGAAGACAGAGAATTCAACCCTCCCATCGGAAAATCAGATAGATAACAACAGGATTATCTAGCTAGCTCACGGCGGGCAATGAACTGTAATCGTTCTGTGAGTGAGTGGAATGAATCTGAATCACTGTTGCTCATCCACTGATGGAGTACACTGTAAGAAGGCTAATAATTAAGTACCCGCTTGCAACCAGAGGAGGGCTTGATTTGCAATCTGTTGCGGAAAGTAGCGCGAAGTAACTATCTGGGAGCTGAATGTTGAACTGACTTCAAATAGCATGACTAAGTATCACAGTACTACACTCTGACAGGAGGACGCAAAGTTTCAACGTTTCATGATGACGCCAATGTCTTCAGCGAGTTTACCTATGGACATCTTCGAGATTCTCAGGCGAAACGACGATGCATATTACAACGCGGTAGATTTTCAATCACCGAAAACCGATTTGTCGCTCTGCCAGTGGGTGCCGGAGGTTACTCATGTCTGCCACTCCTGGAGGGAGGCGGCTCTTTTTGCCAGCTTTCTGTGGACATATATCGATGTCGAAGCCTCGCCTCTCTGGGCTGAATTTGCTCGAAGGTCTAGACAATGCCCTATCAACGTTATCCTGGAGTCGTACCCCGAAGACCAGCCTCTCAGAATCAAGACCAAGAGGACTCTGGACATGGATATGATCATTCAGGGAAGTAATGAGTCGATGAGCAATACTGTGTGCTTCAAATGACCAACATATTCAATGAAGTGGATGCTCAAGTTGCCAACCGATCATTTCGTGCTTTCAATTGCCAGATTACCACTTGAACGTATCTCGCGTCTTGGGAACAGAAAAGATCGTAAGAAGTGACCTGCTATCAGCCAGGCTGACGCCTAAGAGATCGAAAAAAATGTAGCATGAACGTACTGCGCTGGTAGGATCGTCAGGCTTAGCCGAGAACCATTGTGATGGCTTTAAGACATGGAGTCATCGTGTAATTATTATCTTCAACTCTGAAATACGATAGGGAGCTACGAGTAAACATGATATATACATTCCTAATTGTAGGGGGTTGTAGGCGATGAAGACATGGAGAGATGATATAGATACACAATGTAACAACAGAAGTCCTGCTCCAAAACAAAACAAACTATGATATTGAAAAGCGAGAAACTATATCACAAATTAATCATGAGATTAACTATTCCAGGGATCCAGTTAATCATTCGAGTTGCGTGACCGCGGTTAGGAGGCAAGAACTGGAAGCTGTTTGCTAGCCCTTGCATATCGAGACGATCAAGCGCCTCAAGGTGGGATCGACTTGGGCCCACAGAGGCTTCGTCCACGCTATTAAGTGTCGTGTTCGATTCGAGATGTGTCACGAGAGTGAATTTGGATGGGTCATGCAGGGTCATTTTGAATATACTGCAGACGGAACGAATGATCCTGGGGTTTGAGGTATTGGAAAAGGCATCCTTGATTCGATCTTGTAGACTGTCATATCTGATGCAAGGAAATTAGTCAAGTGTGGGTGTTCATGGACAAACAGAGCTTACATCATGGTGACAGTATCAGGGTAGGACAGGGCGAGAGAGGATAGTAGCCCATATAATATTTCGGTTTCAGCATCATCTCCCTGTGCTGTGGTGAGCATCGTCCCAATGAATGAAGCGGCGAGAAGTGCTTGTTGGGGATCTTCGATTCCAAGGATAGCAGCATTAATACAAGGGGTGCTTCCATCGACTTCCAGGCCATCAGGAACTTCGTCCAGTGATTGGTCTTCGACATTGCTATCGTCTAGAAGTTGCTTGTAAGCTTTTCGGGTGGCCGAGACAGGAAGAAGAGCGATGAAGTAAGCCAGAGATTCGGAAACTGGGCTGAACCTCCGATCGATTGAGGAATCAGGGTAAGCTCTTGAAGTTATTCGCAACAGGGTCCTCAAGACGGACTCGGCGGATTCTTTCAGAGCCGTATGACGCATACCCTTGAAGATGACAGATGCGAGTGAATATGAGAAACTTCGGACAAACGATATCCTGAGGAGGTCGTCGAGTTGTGACATAACGTCGTCAATCTGCACCCGAGCCTCCAGCAACACAGTTTCAACGGATTTTGTCTTGAATACATCGTGTTGTTCCATGTATTCAAGAGTCACCTTGAGGAGCCAGGTTGCCTCGACATAAAAACCGAGATGGCTGACTTGAAGCAGAGCGACTGCGAGCCAAAAGAGGGAACAAACATATCGGGATGTGTTCGCAATGGCAGGCACGATTCCACACAAGCATCGAAGCATGCTTACAATGACAATCGTGTTCGTCTCGTTGGCCTTAGATAGTGCAGTCCGCAAGGCGACCAGGATTTGATAAAGAAAATCATCGTCAACTTGGCGAACGGCGAGGGCGGCCAGGACGACGAATGACCGAGTCTGGACGGCAGGGGATTGTTGAAATGCAGTAGACGTGACGAGACTCATCCATCGAGCTCTCCAGACATTCAGTAAACCTAAAAGATTTCGATGCATCAAACAAAGGGAAATGTTAACAAGAGCAACCCCACACACCTTGACTACCTGCAGAGACATCCAGAACGCGAATTAAGAGTTGAACGAGACTTTCATGTATGTCCAACGCGTTTTTCTCGTCCGAGGTATCAAGTTTGGCGTATTCGCTCGTTAATCTTTCTCGCTGGAGGCCGAAAAGCTTGAGATTCTCGGGAAGTGAGCAATCACTGATTAGCTGTTTAATTTCCGATTCGCCATCCTCCGGTCGCGCAGTGTATAATGATTGCAACAGATTAATGATGGTACCATATGCAGATTTCCGCACGAGGATTGGGCCTTCTCCTGCAACCAGTGACACCAGGTGGACGACTTCAGGCACGAATGTATAGCTTTGGCCAGGCTGTGAGGATTGACTACCAACGATGTGAGTCAGCCGAATGAGGGCAGAAATTTCACTCCAGTTTGGATGTTCAACGAGAGTGTTAGTAAATTTGGGTGGAACTTTGCTGAGGGCCTGTTGTGGAGATTAGCAAGATCAGCGATGAACGATGATGTTAACATACCTTGCGCAATTTAGAGTAGATTCGTGCACGGACATTCATCGACGATAAGGTTGCAATAATGTGGGATATCGATTCACAACGCCGTGTTCCAACCACACCATCAGTCGCAGTCCTTATCAACTCGTCGAGAACAATGTCGATGGTGGTGGCGTCCAGTTTCGAAACTTCAGACCAGATCTCTTTCTGAATTGTGGACGTGATCTACAGAACGACTTTAACATCTTCTGGGATGCAAACTTTCAATAGTTACCTCAGGAAAAGATTGCGACAACTCCGATAGCGTACGAATGCAGTCTCGCAATCGAGCACCAGAGCGCTCATACAGAGCGTGTGTCACGTTTGCAAAGTGTGACAGATTCTGGATCCAGGGACTCATGTAAGAGAGACAACTAATACGGTGGGCGATCTCTGCTTTGTCCATACTCGTCATGGCAGCTGATACTTCATGGATAAAATCCAAGGTTAATTGAGGCGCAAATTCGGCCAATTTTTCGCTCAATTGAGCAACGAACGCAGTCGGATCTCCTGGGACGAAGCCAGCTATACAAACCTCTTTCAGTGGTTCTTTTGAAAATGAAAAAGAGAAAACACACAATTCGGAGCCACGATCGGACTTTTTTCGTACTTCAAATAATCACAAACTGCTGCAAGGAGTTCGTAAGCTGCACCTCGTAGTTCTTCGTCATCCAGATCGATGCTAAGGAAACCGATATGCAAAAGACTAGCAGGCACATTTGAAAACCTTGAGAAGCGCTCTGTGAGAGGCGCCTGTGCCTCCTTTAGTCGACCCTTTGTCGACCTGATCGTCTAGGAGAAAAAATAATTATGCAGTAGGTGGAGGCTTGCTTAATTTGCTTTACCTTAACAATTAGCTCTCGGGATGGCGAAGAGAAATAGACCGTAACTCCTTGCCGACGGCGGATGATGAATTCGTGTTGATCATGGCCAGTGGAAACATTGTAGATATCGCTCACATCGGTGAGGGGGATCAATTCCGTGGACTGGCAAGATAGGCCAGGGGATATCGGTAATGATTTTATCTACACCATGGTTAGGTTCCACTTGCAAAACATTTCGGTTTAGCCCACCGATGTCACCCTTATGTGAGTGGAGCCCACACGCAGAACGACTGGAACACGGGCTACGGTTCTCATAGTTACATCGCCGAAGCTTTCATGCACCTCTTGTTCCAATGAAACTGCCAATATGCATTAGCACCCACCCTGACTGAGATGTAAAGTAGATTCACCTGGATATCCCAAAGGTGGAAGCGCAGTGCTGCGAACATCTTCCATGAGCTGAAGAACAGAAGTGTAAATTTTAATTTCTTCGCAAAATGGTATGCCTATCAAAGAATTAATTCAAGTTCAACACGAAAGTTAGAATAACGTACCAGCAGAAATGTTATACAAGCGGCGCATAAACTTCTGCATCAATGTATTAGGATTGAGGATTCGAGCCACGCAGAAACGCTCGCGGATGTCAGAAGGAATTAACTCGGCACAGTACTTTAGCCATTGTAGCGGTATTTCTGAGCTAGAGTTGAAAGAAGTGCAGTCGAGGATGAGATCGAAGGAACGAGAACGATAAGTCTCTGAAGTGAGAATCTGCAATACAATACAATAAACAACGGAATCAAGGAAACAAAGGCAGAATCTAACCTTGAATATGTGATACATGAGCAGCTCAATATCTAAACCCTCCACATCTATTACCGACAGTCGCAAAACAAACACAGCAGTATTCTCCTCCTTCAGAAGTCAGAAAAAATATATAAACAACTAAAATCATGTACAATACCTTGATAACAGTCTCCATGAAGATGTGTTCAACAGGAGTCGTTGATCGGTTAACATATTTCGACATGAACTCCAGATATTCACGGTGACAAGACGAATTCAGAGTTGAAAGTCTCGGAACCTCAAGCGGAGGTCCAAGGTCCACAAGAAGGGCACAAAAGTTGTCCCATATTTGTTTTCCGGTAACAGTAGAACCACTGACGTCTATCCCAGACGAGTGACTCAGTAGCTCCTTCCCGATTCGATCAGCATGCTTCTGAAAGAAACGATGGAGCACGATAACGTCCGTTTCGTCCGATGTCGTTCCAGTCCAGTTGTCATTGATATCATCCGGAGCACCTCCATATTTCTGAGAGACGCAACATTAATTATGTTATTCCGGAAAGGATTGTTCACTCACATGTAGCTCGGATAAAAAACGGGTGACAGTTGTTATGTTTGATTCCAGGAAACTGTTCAGAGGCGTCATATGTGGTTCTTTGCCGAAGAAAATGTTATTGGCCAAATTTTGAATGATCTTGGCAATTACTATGAGGCCATGGCGGACGATAAGAGTATTCTCGTTCTTTGGTACTTCAATATCGACTATCTCAGGTGCTACAACAGCAGGCGAGATGAACCTGATGACATTGAGATGATTCCAAACCACCAAAGGTAGAAAATCGTACCGCAAAAAAATGAATGCTCCCATGGCAGCATATTTTGATTCTGGCCACAGTTCGGATCTTTTACAAAGATTGAAAAAAGAAATTGCGAATGGTTAATACAGGTGCTTACACAACTTTGGCAATGTGTGCTCCAATATCTCGGAACATCCTGAACCAAGTGGTGAGTGTGTTTGAACATATCAAAAAACTTGCCAACTCACCCTGGTAGTGCGGGTAAAGAAGACGACATGAGTTTGATGAAGGACGAAGCGACATATTCAAGACTACGTTGATTTGCCACAATGTCTTGGCCGATGGCCGATTTTGGATTAATATCATATGACGTCCCAGGCGGCATTGCCGACATGGTATTCACGAGAGGCTGAACCAAGCTTCGAAGATAGTTGTATCCATGCAGTCTCCCGAAAGCCGAGAGGAAACGCATAAACGTCGAATTCGTTCTGAAAATATTCGTTTCGTCATCTAAACAAGCCACCATTAGATTTTTGAGCAAGAAATATAAATTGAGAAAAGCACTTGTCTGGGAAACTTCACGTTCAATCATCCGTTTGACCACACACAAAAGTGAGGCACGCGTGTTAAAGACGTTAAGTAAAACAGATATCATGATCTCCACATCATTGCCTGGGCATATCTCGCAGACAATGAGGGGAAGTATCAGCTAGGCAACAATATGAGTTTGGGAAGAGCTCTCAAAGTTAATCCACTTACATCGGGCCCTCGAACGAGCTATCAAATAAGTTGTGAAAACAAACGTGGTGGAAAGGGACAGTTGCTTACTTCATAGAGAGCCTGAAAACGAGCCTTCAAAACAGACTTGTCTTTGGCGTTGAAAACGGTTCCTTGTCCTATTACTCTTGCAAAAACATGGGCGAATATTGTTCGCTTCCGAGTGTCCTTATCATACGCTAGTGGCAGGCATTGTTTGAACCCACTCTCGCTGTTAGCGCTAACAAGGTGCGTCAGCCCAACTATAACCAAGTCATGCAGTTCGGCAGAAATTGATGAAGGTTGTGTTTGCTGTACAAGAAAAGTTGAATATTCTCTTCGTTCTATTAATTAAGTTTGCTCACCGGGCTGATTAAATCAGTGTCGGATGGTTCAGGTGTCTATGAAATATTGCTTGAGAACTGAGTTATTGTATGCAGAAGCGCCTTACGGTTGACTCAGTTTCGCAGATTCCGATGCTGCCTAAAAGAGCTGTAGAATATTTGTTGAACAAGCGAGACACCGTGTTGACCGACTCCTCTCCTTGATTATTGGATCGCAACTCTAATCGGTCTAGGAGCTTAACGGTAGCACGCAGACAGGAGATGCAAAGCTCAGACGCAGCAGCCAGATCTTTCTGCGATTTCTATCAAGAAAAATTTTCAGAAATTCGACACGGGGACAGAGAAAAACTATAAATACCTTGGGTGGTACCATCCATTGCAGAGTAAAATCAATGATTTCGTGTCTAGTTGCGGCATCAATGCGAAGAGATATGTTGTCTGATCGACAACCAATGCTTTCACACAGATTGCAGTACTTGATTCTAAGCCGTTGCCCAGGATCGCCGTGGCATCGAGCAATACGTCGGGCCATGGCGAGCATCACTGGACCAATATCCACGTTCATGACTTCTTCCAATGCGACTTGTGTGTTTTCTGCCATGAGTTTGACAGTAGAAACAACCTTGAAAGAGTTACTATCATTAACCGAAGCCAATAATAACCTTTTAAGATGCCTACCTGTTCCATCATGCCAACTACAACATCTTCGTCTTTCCCATCAAGAGCATTAACTTGACTATGGTATGGTCAGATGAGTAAATCAAGAAAGTTGGACACGCACGTTTTGAGGATATCCAGGAGTCTGGTATATAAACGAGGACCCAATTCAGATCCCAACGCTTCTCGAACGTAATCCCGAGTGGTGTTTTCACTAGCCATCAAATGACCAGTGAGAGTATCTAAGAAACGTTCGATATTCGCACGAGGGTTTTCCATAACACGAAGTTTGTCAGGGATCCTCTCCTTTGGAATAATCTTATCCAGAGTGAAGGCTTGTACATCTTCACCGTAACATACCCCACTCAATGCCGCAAGGTACAAGGTGAGATTCTGCCACTGATACCGAATTTCCTAATCCAAAAGGTCAATCATCCATTCTCGAAACGGGTGAATAGGTGCGAACCTGCTGCGCAGGGGTCTCCGGTGTAGATCCGACGACTACAAAGGTACGAATCTTATCATCCAGTACTCTCCAACGGTTGTAGCATTCTTGCCAGACGACGACCTGAATCCCAGCAGAGAACGTGAGCATGCGGATCAGTCTCCGCACTCTTCTCTGATGATTTAGACGGCCTATGCAAACGGATTAATAAAGCATGATAAAAGTAACTTTGTTACGGCACTGACCTGCTACCGTAACGCTGCCCAGTTGCTCATAAATAGGATTCCTCTTCGATTTATCCTCGTCACTGATGAATGGGTTTTCTGGTGCATCCGGAAAGCGCTCAGCATGTGAAATCAGCCGAAGGCCCTGTGCCGCCAACTCGGAAATGCCATTATCCGACGATGTCAACGCGACAAGGAAAGAGACTTCTGCTAGGGTAAATGGGGCAAGACGAGCCGGATCCGACTGAACCTCCTTGATGTGAGGAATCTAAGCAAGGAAAAGATCAATTACATTGCAGAAGATTATAAAACTTGCGCTCACGTCGGTTTTCAAGGAATATGTGCCAAGTACCTGGTGTGCAACGTCAATCCAAAGCTTCTGAGATTCGAGATCTGTTCTAGTCGAAAGTAAATTTCCAACGATGGAGAGTAATGTCCTAGGGCTATAATGGTTTGAGCCTTGTCGAAGCCAATGGACTTGAGACTCACAGAGAATATTTTACCACCTTAAGCATCATCACAGCCTGGTCACCGACAGGCGGAGTCATGAAAGTTTCTGCAGAAACCTTTTGCATGGTGGCTGCTATTGACATCTTAACTGAGACATCGAATGGCGCTTCCCAAAGCTTTATAGCACCATTGTTCCAATCTGTGTGGTCTTCCAAGGTATGGAGGCCAATCATGAAAATCCCAGGATCTCTTCTCCACATAGATAGGATAGCCAATACGAGAACCTCTCTTTCAGAAAGAGGTTCCGCATAAAAACGCTTGGCCTTTGGCCTAGTTGCGATTCGTTTCGTCTTGTTATAGTCAATGTCGAGTCGTCGAACCCCAATAATCTAATCATTCCCATGTTAAATACAATCGAACTGAGAACAAATCAACACATACTCTCAAGATCGCACGACATTGAGGACCGATAGTACCTCGAAGGTCCGCAAATTTCTTTTGCCACTTGAAACGAAGTGCATCTTCAACAAGAGTGAGACTCGCACGAACTGCACATGTTTTGACAGCCTCGGAGCGTTCGTGCTCCATGCAAGCCTGGAACAGAGGAATTGAGTCTTCAGATGCCAGAAAGCGATACAACGCCACAAGAGACTCGGAATACATGGCAACGTCGATTTCATCGTGTGTCTCCCAGAACAGTCGCTTCAGACTACTTGTATAATATAGCGCACTCTAGACGACAATTTTAGCATTGGCAGAGTACGAGGAAATGTTCATGTACCTTGATTTCATGCGCAATGTCGGCGGCAATGTCAGGAAGTAGAATTTCTCCCAAATCTGGATCGACGTATGCCGCAGCACGACAAATATCTATTGCGCATGTCAACGCTACATCGGCAAGCCTAGATCCACTGCTGATATTCTTCATGATATTGTCTCCAAATTTGAGTTCCTGCGCAAGTCAAACAATCAACTATTATTGCTACAGAGAAATTAAAAAGGAAAAAAATACGTACCCTTCTACTGGACGCTGGAGCAACGTTGACCAATTCGGCTTTGATCTTCTCAGTTGTGCAACAGAGTAAGACTGATAACGTAGGCCAGTAGATTTTTTCTTGACCCGGAGGAATTTTGGAATTCAATAAATCATAAACACGTTCCGGTGCGCCTTCCAACTTCCCTCTGATGCGGATCGCTTCGTTGAATTCATGTGGGAAAAGGTCAATCCAGTTCCAGATTGCAGATCTGAGGAATGTGGCAACTGCAATTTGGGATTCCCTTCTCATGTTCACGAGTAGTGAAGAAAGCTCTATTTTTATCACATTAGAAAATACTGGTGAGACCAAACCAGATACTCACTATGCAAGAGATTAACCAATCGCACCCTATCCATAAGGCTGTGAGCCATAAGTTGAAGGTCGACGGTATCTGCTTGTCCATCTGTATTGGAAGCCAAGTACGAGATCTTGCTCGACAGACGATCGCGAACAACACTCCAGTTGGACGCGGAGATATGGAAAACGACACGTCCGACATATCTCGCAATGAGACTGTTGACAGACATAGAAGACTTGACGAGCGACATGTGTGTCTTCTCGTAGTTCTTATTGGTAGCGGCGATAGGTATGTAAGCCTTGAGTTGGACTCTTTCAGATGTAACAGAGTTCATGGAAGGTCGGGTTCGAAGGATGTTTGCGGCGCCTGCATGTGGATGATCTGGCGGGGTAACTACGAGGTCATCATCGAAATCTCGAAAAGAGAGGTCTGTCGATCGAGTTTGAAGCATTAATGGGGAGTCGGATGTCGAGGTTTGGCGCATGAATAGTACCATGACACTAAGAATGTACTTTACGCAAGCATCGTCGAACGGGGCAGGTTCTTGCCAAAGTGACTCGGAAGAGTATATAGACGGAGGGTGAGGTTTCGCGTCGTGATGGTTTCCATTTGAAAACGCTTCGGCCAGAGCCCCAGAGGCAGAGTTCTGACTCCAGCGAGAGGCCATGACAATGGACAGCACTTTCAAGATAAAGAGCTGCGATTGGAGAACTTCGATGCTCAAGTGGCCAGTAACCGAATCAGTTTGCTATTCACACATATAAGTTAACTCGTAGAAGTTGGTCAAGAAGCCAACGTATACACACCTTGGCCAAACGGTCCAGCAACTCCGTGAGTGCCCAAACGATCATATCTGATGACTCCCGGGAAAGTTCGACAAGAGTTTCAATCGTCTGAAGAATTGACGAGGATGTTTCGACGCGATCTAATGGATGCCCAGAATGACATGGCAGCTAAAAAAACGAAGTCCAGTGTAAGCTCTGTGGTCGTTTTGGACTGATAAGGGGAGACAAGGGCAAAAACTCGAACCTTATTTTTCAACCTGTTAACCAATGCATGCACAACCTTTTGTTGAGGAGTCGCAGGGGGTAAAGCTGGCCCGAGAGTTGGGGTAGAGGAGTTCTGGGTCGTAGTTGACGTGGTTGGGAAAGGAGGACGGGTTTCTGCTGGCTTCTGTGCCTGTTGCTGGGCTCTACTGGGAGAGCTCAGGGCATGCAGCACAGAACCTGAAGGACGACGAGGCATTACGCCTGGATAGACTAAATAGTTCTATGGGGGGTGAACGACAATCTGTCTTTCGAGTTGTGGATGGATGGATGATATGGATGGCTATGAAGAAGATGTACACGACAAGATCGGCTCAGAGGGTACTGCAGATCCCTGAGGCTACGAAAAATCCGTTGGGATTGTTCTGGTCAGTGGTGAGGCATGAAAAAATTAGACCCAGTTCAACCAATTTTGCGTCAGGCAAAAACCGAGTCTAAGTAATGTCGCCATCAATGTTCCTGATTTCAAACGTGTTTGCTGACCTAAAACTACAGCTTGCCCACGGCGAATACGTTACTGTCTTCCACTTTCTCAGCAAATCATTGACAGCTGCCGCAAGGAAGGGGTATTTGTATTGCAGGATATCATTGACAGTGTGGCAACGGAAAATGAGGACGAAAAACTTGGGTGGCACGCTGCACGACACTTCCACAATCTCCGCCGACCCCACCAGCGTCGAGCGACGCACACTACAGTCTGTATATATGTTCCCATCGCAATTTGCCCTCGTTCTTAAGGTGCAATTAAGGTGGGTTGAATCGCTGGTAGTTATTGAAACCGATCGGTGTTGCATAAAATGTCGTAAAAGTCAAATTTCGAGAACCGAACATCCTATATTATAGAAGCTTGACAGACACCTTGCTGTAATATCCCTTAGCTGGAGAGGATGTGTGAAATACTTTGGTCTGACTCACATGAGAAAATCGGCTACTGCCATGGCGAGCGACGATGTCAAGATATGAGCCACCGCCTCCGAAGCATGTTTAAAGGGGGGGAAGAGAGTTCCGCGAGGGAAGAGAAGGAAACCCCTTCGGAACTATAACAAAGACTTTAACATAAGGGACGGCATCTAACGGCCGAAAGGGAAGTATTGAACATACATTTCAGGAGATTACCCATACAGGGACGAACAGTGAGCACCAAAGTCTGTGGAAATAAGCATATACTGGATGAGGGCAGACAATGGTGGAGAAGAACAATGGGCTGATCGGTGGTGATATTGATGATACAAACACTGCAAATTGCTTGGGCGCGTTTCAAGGAAACCCGGGCTTGTCGTCAAGGTCGTGTTGGGGGCTTGAAGACGTCCAGAAAGGCGGCGGCAGGAATTATTCATTGCAAGCACAAATACTTGGATATTGGGCGGATAACATCTCGGGAGGAACAATGGCTTGAGATAAGAATGACAGACCTCGGGATTGATATAGCAATCAAGGGTTCACGGGGAGTAATTCGCATGAACTTGAATCCTAAATGGTTGCAAGGGGGTTGGGTTTCACCATGCGTCAAGCCGTCAAGCCGAGGCAGCGTGGTGGGCTGCGAGCATAGCCCGTGAAAGTCCCGAGGTAACGACAAAGCGTCAAGTAATCTCAAATGGGGCACCATTAAGCACACACAAACGATCAGTCAACGAGATCGGACGTCATAGGCATACGGGCGGACATACGAGTGCCGCGAAAGGCAAAACCGGCGAATATTGATA
>Ga0307517_10008455_pt1 | contig 14770 bp, 19 predicted proteins | sample 23_EM_MG_FD_194515 | JGI IMG/M metagenome (GOLD analysis project Ga0307517, IMG submission 194515) | Populus trichocarpa ectomycorrhiza microbial communities from riparian zone in the Pacific Northwest, United States - 23_EM | ecosystem: Host-associated > Plants > Roots > Unclassified | place... | reverse complement strand
TTGCGTTCCCCAAACAGGATTAGGTTAGGTTGAGTTCTCCAAACATGATTAGGTCAGGTAAGATCAGTCCGGGTTCCCCAGATACTCAGATTGTGTTAGATTAGATTAGGTTAGGTTAGGTTAGATTAGATTATGTTAGATTAGATTAGATTAGATTAGATGAGATTAGGTCAGGTCAGATTGGGTTGGATTAGGTTAGGTTAGGTTGAGTTCCCCAAACATGATTAGGTTAGGTGAGGTTCCTTAAACATGATCAGATCTTTAGGTTATTTTATTTTAGATTAGATTAGATTAGATTAATAGATCAGATCAGATTAGGTTAGGTTAGGTTAGGGTAGATTAGGTTAGGTTGGGTTAGGTTGAGTTCCCCAAACATGATTAGGTTAGGTTAAGGTCTCCCCCCCTGCCCCATGACTGCATGACCTGTTTATGAATATACTAAAATTTCTTTTTTTGGTAATTTCATCTATTCCATCAGAATCATCTGATTTTTAGCTGTCAGAATCATATATATTCACTTTTTGACAGGTCACATGACTTACTTACCTAATCCATCAGAATCGCCTCGTTTTTAGCTACCAGAATCATATATATTCATTTTTTGACAGATCATGTGATCTGCTTACCTAATCCATCAGAATCGCCTAATTTCTAGCTCTCAGAATCATATATATTCACTTTTTGACAGGTCACATGATCTGCTTATATAATCCATCAAACCTTTCCCAAAAAAGGAAATTTTTAATTCTGGTCTCCAGAAAAAGCTTATATAAGCCATCAAAAATTTCTTTTTTTGGAAATAATATATCCAAAAAAGGAAAATTTCAAAATTCATCCTCTAGAAAATGCTTATATAAGCCATCAAAAACTTCCATAAAAGGAAATAATATATCCAAAAAAGGAAATTTTCAAAATTTAGCTTCCAGAAAACGCTTATATAAGCCATCAAAAATTTCCTTTTTTGGAAATTTTACTATCCAAAAAAGGTAAATTTCAAAATTTAGCCTCCAGAAAATGCTTATATAAGCCATCAAAATTTTCTTTTTTAGAAATTCCATTATCCAAAAAAAGAAATCCCCAATGCCAGTATTTAAAAAATGCTTATATAAGCCATCAAAATTTTCCTTTTTTGGAAATTTTGATATCCAAAAAAGGAAATTTTCAACATTTTAACCCCCAGAAAATGCTTACATAAGCCATCAAATTTTCCTTTTTTGGAAATTTAGCATTACCTTTTCTAGTAATCCCATCACCAGATGTTTCCCACAGTTGATCATCCTCTCAGAATGCTTTTTGATGGGAGGAAGCCACCCCAGATGCTTAGATCTAATCTAATCATCAAAAGAAGTCACCTACCATATAGGGAACAACCCAATTTCTAATCTATCCCCATTAGGCTAGGCCTATAGCCAAGGGGGGGAGGCCACTTTTTAAATTGTAAAAATCGGCATGCACTTTTGCAAAAGGGGTGTTGCTAGCAAGCATCCATCAATGTATTAATTGAGCAGAAGCTATTGCTAATCCGCACTCACTCATCTCAATCCACCTCCAACAAACCCCAGCCCCCTCCATCAGCATCTTGGACCCGCACCTTTTCACGCGGAGATGGGAAGAGAGTACCAAAACCCTTGCAATGCGTACGTGATACACTGTAGAATTAAAGTAGCTTCTGGGCATACCATGCGTTATTCTGTCCCAAGACGTTGAATCCCAATATATCATTTTTCTTGGCTTTGAATATGGGGGATGAGCGATCGTGGGAAAGTCGAACTTTGCTGCACGTCGTTGAGTTGGACTTAGAAATTTCGCGCGCGGGTGCCAAAGCATATGTGGACTTAGAAAATTTTCGAGCTTTCGATGTGCGCCTAATGGATGTTCGTACCGGTGCGGTGTAAAGCGACGACATCATTTTCACCATTCCGGATACGACGGGAACTAAAGACGTATACCCCAGCTAACGCTCCATGGTTGGGGTGAGCGAACCCAAACAATTTGCGGCGCCGGCGAACCTTTTTTCACGGGTGGGAACCTGATCAACCCGCGATGCGTCATCCCTGTATTGCCCAGCGCAGGGAGCGAGAAACGGTTGTCCTGGCCCCAATTCTGCACGGAATCGTGTCGTTTTTTGCAGGATAAACTTCGCGTGTTGATGCACACAGTCTGGAATTTTTTTCGAATTTTTATTCACGCTTTTTTTGGCTCCCCGGTAGGGATTCACACAAAACATATGTATATTTGGGTAGATATCTAGTACATCCAGTGTACGCTACGGTGCGGGCGGACCAGGCCAGGGGCAGGGGTACCGGGAGCGGTGGCGAGCCCGGAAGCCGGGGGTAGGGGTACCGGGAGCGGGGGTGAGCCTGGGAGCCGGGGGAGGGGATTCCCACGGACGCACCTCCTCCCGGAAGTATTTTGATGGTGGGAGGCGCGCGGGGGAGCAGTAGGGACGCGTGATGGCGGGGGAGTTCCCACGGATGCGCCGTTTGATGGTGGGGGATCGCTGGAGGGCGGGGGACTGAGCCCGACGACCACCCAGGGCTATCACCGAGGCAGTTTCTCACGGGGCCCACCCGTCCTCGAGGGTATTACCCCTGGTCCCCGCCCGTCCTCAAGGGTATTACCCCTGGCCCCCCAGCCGGGGCCTAGGGTGATTTAACCCTTTAGCACGGAGTGTTTTTAGCTCCTCGGAGGGGAAACTCCGTAGGAGTAAAACTTTTCCCATAAGGACTCCCGGATTTGCTGACCATGTTCAAGACGACGAAGAGGTTTCTGCCCTCATCGAGGATCTACGGGAGGCCATCTTCGACTACCAGGTTCGTTTGTGACCTCGGCACCGTTCTCGATGTTGACAAGGAAGCAGATGGTACAACAAATGACCATCTACAATCAACTGATAGTGAGTGTTCCCCTTTCGTGTCCAAAACAACCTGGTAACCTCTCCCGACAGGACGCAGGTTGGGAGGTTTTCTGCTTTTTAAAACAGGCACCTGACGTGAACTTTCAACAGCTGAGGCAGCCACCCTCAACAATTTCCGCTGTGCGCAGGCGGCCGAATATCGACATGGCGACCGTAAAGGTTGTCTGAAGGGAACCTGAGGAGCCGTCCTGGACGAAATCGAACTCTGGACAATGGATTTCGACAAGCCTCCCGTCTACTGACTGAACGGGTTGGCTGGGACGGGGAAGACCACCATCGCGCAGACGATCGCGGAGAGGGTGTTCGCAGCCGGAGAGCTTGGTGCCTCCTTCTTCTGTTCGCGAGACTACTTGGACCGGAGCGGCCTCCATTTCATCTTTCCCACCCTCGCCGTCCAGCTCGCGCCCAAGTACCCTGAGTTTCGATCGACCTTCATCCCACTGGTTCGATCGGATCCAGGAGTCGCCCACGAATCCCTGCACAACCAGATGAAGAAACTGATCGTTGAGCCCCTCGAGAAATCGGCCGTTTCGGCGGTGATCGTGATCGACGCTTTGGACGAATGCAAGGACGAGGAGCCCGCTTCGGCGATCCTGTCCGTCCTCGGGCAGTTTGTATCGCAGATCCCGAAGGTCAAATTCTTCCTAACTGGTCGCCCGGAGCCACGGATTCGGGAAGGGTTCCATCTCCCCCTTTTGGCAGAAGCAACGGACGTATTTGTCCTCCACAACGTCGAGCCGAGTCAGGTGGACAGCGACATACGACTGTTCTTTAGACACAGGTTCTCGGAGCTTGCGCGTTATCAAGACGGACTAGATGACTGGCCGACCAAAGGGCAGTTGGACCTCCTTTGTGAGCGTGCAGCGGGTTTGTTTGCCTATGCCGCGGCAACAGTCAAGCTCATTGATCACAGGAACAACGACCCCAAGGAGCAGCTGGAACGCCTTCTGCAGTCACCGGAGAGTAGCGTTCGCGAGGGGAAGACCGAGTTCGGGTCGAAAAAAACCCTGGATTATCTCTACATGACAATCCTTCAAGAGACTTTCGGCGACGATGACCCGGAGGATGATCCCAAGGTTCGTTCTGTCCTTGGTGCTGTGACGCTCGCTGCGAATCCCCTCTCTCCATCCACGATCGCTACGCTATTGGGCTTTGGTACCAAATGTGTTTTCCTCCGACTATTGTCACTCCATTCACTCCTTATCCTCCAGGAGGACATCAATCACCCCGTCCGGCCCTTCCATAAATCATTTCCCGATTTCGTTGTCGATCCAACCAGGTGCATCAACGAGAGATTTCGTGTCTCTCCTCCCAGTCACCATCTGGAGCTTTTGGTTGACTGCATTGAGCTAATGAATCGGACCCTGGAAAAGAACATGTGCAAGCTCCCGGATGCCGTTGCAAACTCCGAGGTCGACGACTTGCGTGGGAGGATCGAGCGATACCTGGACCCCGCTTTGCGATATGCCTGCAAGTCATGGCACAAACACCTCGTTGATGAAAAAACCGCCCGCACGCCCGTAGTCACTTCCGCTCTCCATCGCTTCTTGGAGAACAAGTTCTTGTTCTGGTTGGAAGTGATTAGTGTTCTCGGCGCAGCACGGGAAGCAGCTGATGCATTGGAAGTGGCTGCAAGATGGTTGGAGGTGCGTCGAGTTTCTGGTTGCCGTCCTGCCAAAATTCACTGAGACTGGATCCAGGCATCGCAGACTCTTGACCTCGTCAACGACTGCTTCCGTTTCGTAATCGCATTCTTCGAGGTCATCAGCACATCTTCTCCACACATCTTCCACTCAGCCCTACCACTGTTCCCCCGAGAGTCAATTGTGCGAGGATTGTACGGATCACATGCCCACCCATTGACAAGAATCCTGCGTGGGCTGCCAACTTCATGGGATACAAGTATTGCAACCATGCAGTTCCCCAGTTGGGTTACTACTTTTGCATGGTCACCGTGCAGTAGGTCCATCGCGATTTCCCGGGGCGGATGTCCTGCGACGGTGGAGATTCTGGATGCAGCGACTCTCGTGCGATTAACCACCCCTGAGCTTCCGACGGATGATTTGTGTCCTGCTAACGGGCTCGTTTTCTCCCCGGACGGTCGCCTATTGACGTGGTATGGTTATGAAAAGGGGGAATCCGATCGGGGGAAACTCATCAGTTGGGACCTTCAGACGGGTGGTCTAGTCAGTGCCATCTCCGCAGAGGAGATATCCTCCAATTGCGTCCCAATCACGTATTCTGCGTGTGGAACAATGTTTGGGGTTTTATTCTGCGGTTCGGGCGATGCCACCATTAATACCTACAACGCTCTCTCCGGCACACATATATGTTCTCGCCTGGTCAAATTTCGGGTCTCGGGAGAAATTTGGACTCATGGTGAATGTCTTCGATTCGCTACCGTCACGCCAGGGCACATCACCACGTGGGAGGCCGGATTCGCCTCAACGCACGCGCTGACGGAGGTTGAGACTCTGTCTATCCCAGGCGGCTGTCACGATCCAACCTTTCTTTTGGTCCACCCTACCCTCCCTCGGCTCGCCTTCGTTTGTGAAGGGAGGGTCCGCGTATGGGATACCCAAGATTCCAAATTCCTCCTGGACCCTGTGCACGTCGTCCGGGTCCGGTGGATGTCCTTCTCCCCTGATGGCCGCTTTTTCGCATGCAACAGTACGACTTCGGAAGGGAAAACCACAGGCATTTATCTATGAAAGGAATCTCACACCGGTTATGTCCTTCATCAAATGCCCATATCCAACTTTGGGACTTTCAGACCACGCGTCTCCCCGGACGGACGCTCGGTCATAACATACGGCAGTTCCGTGATCCAGCTATGGCATACAATGGATTCCAGCACCCCCCTCTCCGCTCTTTCGGCTCAAACTCCCCAGAGCAGTGGCGAAAATTTCATTCTGCGATTCTCCCCGGATGAGGCGTTGGCAGCGGTCGTGCGGAAGGAGGACAAGGTGATCACGGTTGTGGACCTCAAGTCTGGCATCCCACGGCTGACCATCGACACGGGTATGGAGGTTTATGGTCTGGGGGTTACTGGGAGCAGTATCGTCGCTGCCGATGACAGAATTATTGCGACTTGGAACCTACCTACAGGGGACCGTATTCCAAACCTCAGGGCGAGCATTACTGACAGCATTCGGACCGCAACGCTCGAACATGACTTTCGTGGTACTAGTTGGTCAGTATCAGTCATATCGGTGTCCCCTGACCTGCACCACATTGCCGCCGCGGGGGCGCGTGCGGATTACGACACTCACATGTGTTCCTATTTGTGCCTTTACGACGTGCCTACCGGGCAGCTCCTTGGAACTGTGACCCAGGATTATGGTTTCATTCACACTCCCTGGTTCACTCCAGACGGGCGTGAAGTCTGGTGCAGGAGAGATCGCAATGAACCGGATAGGTGGAGAATTGTCGAGGATAGCAAATCCGATGTCACCGAGCTGGAATATCTAGGATCGACTACGCACCGGTCAGATGGATTCCCCTGGCAGTCTTCTTGTGGCTACCAAGTCATGGACGGTCGGTGGATACTCGGCCCCAGTGGGAAGCGACTCTTTTGGTTGCCTCCCCAATGTGGATCGTATGAGTGGGACAGGAGGTGGGTTAGGCGGTTTCTTGCGTTGTCGCATAGTGAACTACCAGAGGCCGTGATTTTGGAATTAGAGTGACTTGCCACGAATGCTTCCCTTCCTCCCTTATGCATCCCCCTTTTGTCCTCCATCGTCTATTGCGTTTTCGTTCAAGCTTTGGACATTAGCATCACAGTAGCCGTGTATTCCCCTCGCGATCTTTACGAGTATTTTGGAAACCCATGCCATTCTAATGCATTATGCACGATTACCGCGATGATGAAAGCGATCCTGTTCGATGAAGAGTACGTCGGTTGGTTCAAAGGGGTCGTCTCTGCGGTTTACCCTACCGGGTGGACAGTTTTCAAACAAGTCTTCGAAGCGTCAGAGTCCTGAATCGCGCCAGAGGACGTCCCCATGTTATCCCACACATAACTGTCCAGGAAAGTGTACATCCGAGACCGCAATAGAGCGTGTATCCACAGCGGTACCAGTATTAGTTATGTATGCATATACATATGCTATAGCAAAAACCGTTGTTCGTCATCCGACTCCCCATCACTCTGGTTCTCAATCAAATCCAACACCGGAAGATCTCGAACACCAGTCTCTTCCTGCTCCTGCTCCTCCTTTTTCTCCACCATTTTTTCCTTGGTCTCCTCGGGCTCGAGGTTCATCGACCGCATCTTCACGAGGAACTCCTTGTCCCGAACGGTCTGCGACCACTTTAGGACATTTTGTGTAGCCCCCAGATACCACGAACCACACTGACACCCGCGAATATTCCAGGATAGATGCTACTGACTATGGGAGATGTATTAAAGACGTGTGGATGGTCAAGAGGAAATTGAAACGCACAAAGTGCCCGGTCTGTGATGTGATGACCTGGGAGCATTTTGAACGCCCACGGCAGTATCACCGGGGGGACAACATTGCTAACAGCCCTCCGACCGCCGGACCGATGACCTCCCTCATTGCTGTCACGGGGTCCGGACGACTCCACCCGTTATGATTGACCTATATGCAAGCCAACCGTCAGTGAGCAACTGGAGGGTGAACAACACAGAGCTTACCCTTTGGATCCCTTCATTCATGCGTTGCGAAGCTTCGAACCCAGGATGATCTTCGTATAGAACAAACCGAGGTCCCGCATATCCACCAACTTCACTTTCACCACCACCCCCGGGTCGTAGATGAACTTGATCGACAACAATACGTACATCTCCATAACCAAAGCCATCATCGTCGGGATGACAAAGACCAGGAAGAACGCCATATACGACGCTTGAGCGAGCCACGATGAACTCCATTTGGCAAGGAAGAGCGGCCACTGGGCATGAGAACCGTTCTCCCTACGCGATCAAGACATTCGATGGCCTGAGCGACGAGCCAGTAACCCCACAGGAGATGGAAACCAATAACGAATGAGTAGCAATCATGAACCTCCCGAATGGTGAACAGCAGGAAGAACCTTCGGCCCAACAAGACTGGTCCGGCAAGCATTGATGTTATGGATACACAGCAGACAGACCAGACTGCCAGGATGAATATGACGATCCGGGACTTGAAGTACGGCGGGATGTATACGGCGGTGAAATCTTCGTCGACGTTGCGTTCGTGTCGCTCAGCCTCCGCGTCCTGCAATTTGAGGAGGCTAGTCTCAGTCTCATTGATGGGCTGCCCGTCTTCAGCGACCTCGACCGTAGCTCGCAAGCCCCGAACGATCGCGACATTGCCGTTAGCAGGAACTCGCCTCCACCCTCCTCCTTTCCGTGGTTCCTGGGTATTCGATGCATTTGTGGTCTTGGGCCGGGTGCCGCAGCCCCAGGACGAACTTCTTGTACCCTCAGCCCAACAGGCGCTCCGTCCCTTAGTATGTGTTCAAGGTGTCCCAAATCCTATGCGTCGTCTTCTCCGTCCGAATCCGGGAAGTGTAAGTTACCGGAGTTAGGGTCGCGTTCCTCTGAGGTCCAAAGTTCCGTCCGAGAAATAGGCTGGGAAATCCCTTCGGTCGAAATCGTCCTCCAGCTCCTTATCTACCTTTTCTCGCCTTTCAGGGAGTGGTTCCAGCCCCCCAGGTGCGCTGCCGCCATCAGCCTGACGTTCCATGAGACCGAAGGGTCCAGCAGCGCTCGTACCCTCACCAAGATCCGACGAATCGCTATCAGTCTCGTCGTCTTCCACGTAATCTCCCCCTTCGTCCTTCGGCAACTCCTTCATCCCCTCGTGCTCGTCATGGCTCGTCTCCTACCCTCGTTCCAGATGCCGCTAGGCCCTTCCCCGACGTCCACGGGTAAACTGAAATAGTCCCGGTACATCTTCGTCGACGTAACCTCCAGCTCCTCCGGAGTAATGTACGATGCCAGACTCGGGCTTACAGGCGCGCTACCCAACCACCTCTTACCACTCGATGGGCCGGCCCCAGGCAAAGATAGGGCAATAGCCTGCGGAGATGGTATGGTCGGCGACGGCATGAGTGTACGACGGGGAATCAGTGAGTAGGGGAGGGGAGGGCCCGGAGTAGGGAGTGTGGAAGAGGGTGCTGTAGAGGGGAAGAAGAACACCTGGCTTTGTGAACCAGGAGAACCGGGTTTAAGCTTGGGTGTGGAGGGGAGAGATGATGAACGCGATGGAACGGTGTCATTGGGAACGGCCCGGCGACCAAACATGGACGTGGGAGGGATTGATTTGTGAGGAAGGTCGAAGATTCAGGTCAGGGAGGGGTAGGTAAATCTCGGTTAGTCGATAGCAAAGATTTATCAGCTGGTGTGACACCCACTCTCCGCCTTCTCGCCTCTTCGTGGGCTTTTCTCAGGGTTGCACTCGAACCCGAGTAGGTGGGGGAAGAAGTCGCTTCGGGTTTTGGACTCTCCTCGTCAGAGTCTAAACTTGAGTCGATGCTGCTCAACCTACTCCTGAACCTGACTGAGTGCTTGGGAATTTCTTCCTCATCAAGGGCGGAGTTTGTCCCCTTGTTAAGACTTCCGTTGGGGCGGATGTCGTGAACCTTCGTCGGAGCCGCTCGTCTGTGGATAGCTCTTCTTTGCTGGGGTTCTGGGATGAACGCAGGAAGAGGGATGGGTTCTATGGGAGGCGGTGGGGTCTCAGGTCGGGGGGCGATCGGAGGGGTGCGGGTTCATCAGGCTGAGGTTCTTGACCAGCATTAGGTTCGGGTGGTGGGTCATCCACCTACGGCGGAACATCGACATCCTCAAATACCCCAGGCCGGGCATTCTGCGACACCCATTCCCGCAAAAGAAACACCGCCACAAATGTGAGGACAATGAGCAAAGCGATAATCTGGCCAAGGAGGATATCTGCAGCAAGGGATTCCCAAACAGGGTGGGAGCTTAAGAAGGAAATTAGGCTTGCGTCGGGGTCGGTGGGGTTTGGGAAGGGCGTAACGTTGAGTGCGGGGCTAGGTTCCTCCCTGTCGTGACGTATGGGAGGCCGTGGGACGTCAGCTATCCAAAAGGCGCTGTGGGATGCCTGGCCAGTGGCGTGACAAAAGAGCGGGTCGTAGGAGCACGCACGCAACATCTCCTGCGGCAAAGTATGCCCTCCACGTCCATAAGGTGATCCAGGGTAGCACGGCCAACCAAATCCACACGACCAAAATCCCACGGATGCTAAATAACAAGGTGGAGAGGAACTGTTGAACGAGTTCGCGGAATACGAGGAGGATGGGAAGTCATGTTGGCATATTGGATGCATAGACTGGAAGACCCATATATCAGTACGTTGTCTTGAATGGTCGGGGAAGGGAGCGAGTCGCGAACCCTTGGTATACGAGGAGGGATGTTTGCAAGCATCGCAGTGTCGTCAAACTGCATCGTAGGGCACGCAAGCAACGGGAATGAGAAGTGGCGGAAGCGAGGGATGGACTGGGTACATACCGATCCTGATGGATATACCGGATGGTCCCGGAGCATTTGCAGTGGTGAAAGAGAGGTTGATCTGATTCCGCTGGGGCACTGCATATACGGCATGTATCTGGTGGAAACGCCAGTCGATATCCTCCCCACTCGTGCACGAGGATGCAGGAAGCCGAAAGATGAATCACAACTGACCTTACTCTTCCTGCATCTCAACCCGCGACGGATACCAGAGAGCGTCGGCAGCTCGGTGTGCGCTGCTTGATGATAGAGAAAGCCAGGAGGAAAAGAGAACTCAGACCCGTTGCGTTGATCTTTAGGACGGGAAACGGGAACACGAAGAGGTGGTGGGTGAAGCGCTTCGTCACGCGTCACGTATCCCCAGGCAGGGTCCCGTTAGAAATGGCCCGCGTTTCTAACTAACTGTTGATAACAGTGTTAATAACAGGCCGGTTAATAAGTCGGGCATTCCCCACGGTACCCTATCCCCAGGGACGTGCAACCCTCAAAATCCCGGTAAGACGCAGGTGCGGTCCTTTCCCGCCGCCATTGCCCCGCAGCCCATCCCAACCCTGAACAAATTGCCTCCTGGTTTTCGTTCGTTCTTTTATCAGGTAATATCTTCGAGCCGTCTTGTGTCCCACACTTGCCCACTGGCTGACTGTGGTTGGGCACCTCACCTTATCAAAAAGAGGAGAAGAAAGTAGGGAAGGGGTCCGACCTAGTCGGAAAGATGACAAATCTCCTCTCGATTAACCTCAACGACACCGTAGGGGAGGGGTGGAGTCCCATTGTTTGCACGGTGACAACGCTTTCTCCTGCCCCCTACCGGGCTGGATCGCTTCCAAACCACAGGACGTCCAGACAGAGAAGATCAAAGTTGTGGGTCACATTTCTCCGTTCGCCTCGTGCGACTATCTCATTTCGGTTTCCCCACAGACAGATGCGCGTATTCAGGCCACCCCCGAGGTTATGAATGCTGTTCGCAGGATCAGGATCCTCGGTTTGGAGAAGACGCACCGACGAAGCCATCTCGAGCATCCGTGCGTACCGCTGGACTAGTTCCTGGTGATGGCGCCGACGATTTTGTAAAATTTCCACCCTGCTCATCACCGTGATCGCCTCCTCATATTAACTTGTTGCGTGAGGCGCGCTGTGGTTTCGTTGTTGGGTGTCACGTTTAAGACGTACAGGCCGTCGTGTAGAAAGAGATACCTGCCGGCAAAGCCTTCTCTGCCACGTCCGGTAAGCCGCAGTTGCCCTCAGACGTTTACCACTGGACTTACCTGTTCCTGTGGTTTTTGATATGCTGCGAAACCAGATGCGGATGATCTTCCAGAAATTCATTGCTGTCGTTATCTTCTCACCTGTTTTCCCTTTTCCCGGTGTTGCTGCCTTCGTGATCGGAGCCATGGTAGGACAGATCTGCATCAATACTCAGCTCCCCAAGGTGAGTAACGCTTGTTCCCCCTTGGTCGTCGATGGTAACAGTGCTTGTATTCTGTTCACAGATGGAGGGTCTAGACTAACTGGCCTTTGTAGACCCTACTCGAACACTTACTCGGCCCAGGACTCGTTCGGGCAAGAGACATTGCGCCGCATCGACAGGGTCGCACGCCCTTCTCGTGTTTTCCGCAGCTTGAACAGGCGGATCTCAATCCGCGTTGATGCCGTTGGAACTACCTTTTCCCCTTCGGCGGTTTACCTGGTGCACGGAACTGGTCCCATTCATGAACCTGGATCCGCCGCGAACACCGGTTGCTCATTGAATATGGCTGTTGGGTTCAGCAGCATGATCCTGTGGTGGGTCAGGCGCTTGAAATCAGCGGAAACAAGTACGATTTGTTGATCCCTCGTATTTGGAAGCGACTCTGATTACCGGAACGTCTAGCTTGGGGTGAATTCAGGAGCACGCCAACGTCGAACAGGAGCCCAAGCCGGTCCTTCCTGTCTATTTGCCGCCAGCGGGGAATTCGTTGTCGAGAACTGGTCCGCCCAGTACGGCACCGACTGTCCCGAAATCAGTCCGCGGCCACGCTGCTCCGACGTGACCTTACAGAAGGAAGCGTTCTCCACAGTGGCATCCCGACGAACAAGACCAATCTGGGCACTTTGAGGACAGACGTCACGGTCATCTCGCTGGTTCCGGAATCCCCGAGTGACACGCTCCGAGGGAATTCGGATTCGTTTGGCCAACGCGACGATGCTGCTCTGAACGATGCCCTCCCGGGTGCGGGTCTGTTCCCTATCCAGAGCAAGGGTTAGAGCAAGGGTGACAAGGAAGGATCACACCGGAGGCTACTGTATTGAATGGGGATGAAGCAGCTCGATCGGCCAACGTGATATCTTGGCACTTGCCAGGGCTACCGCCCGCCGCAGTAAGCTTTTGACCTTAGATGAGGGTGAATCCCCAATCGGATGATTTCCACGGTTTTAAATCGTGTGCTCACTGAATTCCCATCCAGCCACTTCGGCGATCGACTGCGAGACGGACACAGTCGTCCAAAATTCGCTCTGTGCCAGCCTCGGATCGGGTGTGACACTGTTCGTAATTGCCCACAGGTTGCAGGCCGTCATGGGCGTCGTTGGAATCGTAAACGGCACCACTATTGTCCTTTGGCCTGTCTCGTGCGGACAGATCTACGAAAAACAGTCCCCAGATGAGAGCGGTGGCAAGGATACCTTGTACAAGATGACCCAGTGACAATTCATTGGTGATTTGTTTGCTTCGCATGAACCTCATCTTTCTTTTGTGTTCCGCGTCCCTTGCGGTGTCTGGTTGTAGCGACAGATGTTCAGTATGAAGGATTATATACGCGCAGTGACCACTGCCGGCAAAGCGACCTTCGGATGATCTGTATCATCACGGGTTTGGTATGTCATCCTGTGTCATGTCCCCGCAAGGAGGGACGAATGCCTGTATGATCCAATAAAGAGTAATACCGCCTTCCGTTCAGTTGGGGAAATCAAGGTGGCCGCGCAAAATGATGGAAACCAACGGGTAATTTACACCCAGCCGGATAAGCCAATGTGGATCAAAGGCCTCGCGAATTTCTACATGCCTTTCGAGCCCAAATCAACGCCCAAAGTCGACCCTGGGACACGAACTGGGCGCAGAGTAGGTATACATGTATTGCGCAATGGTATACAACTCGCGGCCTGTCACATTCTCGAGCAATCGCGTGGCGGTTCCTCTTTTACACCTGAACAAAGTTCGGATTCATTTCGGCATAGGGTTTCTCGCAAATACCCAGAAGCTGCAACCACGGGAACGAGAATGGTGAGGATCAGGGTACGTTATAACCCCGGTTCTACGAATGGGTAAAAGTCGGCAACTAGACAGAGGCTACCCGCAAGCACAATCAGTCAATCCAGCGCATCGGATAAATCATTATTTCCGTCGCTTTCACCCAGGGCATGTCCTCGGGAGGGGAGAATTTGGGAGCCGCGACGTCCACTCTCGCGTTATGGTATGACCGAGACAAAAGGGAGGGTTGAAGAGTGGAGCGAATGCATCGAGGGGTTGATTGGACGGAAAGTGGGATAGTCCGGGTAGATGTCACATCAAATGTATCGTCTGTGGTGGATAGACCGGGCAAAAGGGTAGCAACGAGATCCGTGGGCGTCTGGGCGGAGCCCTGGTTGTGGCCTCCGCCAACGAAAACATTCTTCCCGTTGGGCAAAGTGCGGAACGCGACCCGGCCTGGCCAACTCATCTTCGCGAATCATCGGCAAACGTCTCCAGGGTAATCCTCCCATTCAGCTGCGAACACGAGGGGAGCCTAACAGGCCAAGAAACCCTTGATGACCCAAATTGACGTTGGTCAGAGCAGACGCAACAACGGCGTCATCTGGTATTGCGTTGGTCGCGTCTAGCCTCCCGCCCATACCAGCTTCCACGACTACAATGACTCCCCGAACATCGTCATCGCAGTGCCCGCCAAGACCTCGAATGTAAAGACATGGGCTCAGAGTTTTTGATCCGGCCTTCCGACCTCACCCCGGACTCGATCTTATACATCAGTGACAACAGGCTTGCTGTTGATGACAATTGAGACTCGTATTGATAAGGGGGTGTGGACTGTTGAATCGGCCGACAGAATACGGGGGCTTGGAGGATGGAGGAGAGGAGAGCGGAGACGCTGCCTTTGCCGTTGGTCCCCGCGATGTGACATGTTGGCCGCGTGTAGCTCGGGAGGTGTGAGAGAAGGAGGCGGATGCTGGGGAAAGGTGAACGAGAGGCAGGATTTTTTGAGGGCAACGCGTAGAGAACGCGCAATCGTGAGAAAATCCCTGACTGGCTCATCGGATATGCCGAGGCGCAAAGGATCGCGGCACGCTCGACTGAAATCCCCAGGCCAGATGGGACTGTGAACCAAGCAACTGCCTAT
>Ga0307517_10008454_pt1 | contig 14771 bp, 7 predicted proteins | sample 23_EM_MG_FD_194515 | JGI IMG/M metagenome (GOLD analysis project Ga0307517, IMG submission 194515) | Populus trichocarpa ectomycorrhiza microbial communities from riparian zone in the Pacific Northwest, United States - 23_EM | ecosystem: Host-associated > Plants > Roots > Unclassified | place... | reverse complement strand
GATCAAACATGTAAATCTTAATTATGTTCAATGGTTGGAGTGGAGTTAATCAAGTATTTCCAATTAAATTATGCTACCTTCTCTTGTGTATCTCGATGATGAGAAGTTGATTTTAATCAACAAACTTTAAATTTGAATTTAAAACAAAAAAAAATCATTCCAAAATAATATTGTATTTAATAAATAAAAATATTTCAAAAGTTGTCAAAATTCCGGATCATGACTGGAAACGCGGGACAGACACTTTCAATATATATATAAATTCACACATCAATTTATAATCTTCCAAATATTCCTCAAAACTAATAAAATAATTCATAATTTAAAATATTTATTACATTAAATAAAGTTTAATATTTAAAATAAAAATCTAAACTTGAATGAAAATAGTACAATAATAAAACATCTAAAATATTGAATCACAAAGAATAAAAAAAGCCTTACAGAAGCAAGCAAAACATACTAATAAACAAAATAGTAGGAACTCTCAAGTCATCCTAGATATATGTTTAATTTCTTTTTATATATATAAAACAAAATGACATTATTTTTGTTAAAAGAAAATAAATAGTTAACGGGTGGCAATCAATTCTTGCCAAATCAAACTGGATTTTTTCTTTTTTTTTTTTAAATCCAGCATGGTTCCGCCCTCAAGTAGATCCACCGGCCAAACCAGGCTTTAAATCTATTCATGAAATACAAAAAAGTGAGCATACCGACGGTGTAGTTATGAGCAATAAATTATTAAAAACCAGCAGGTACTAGGTTTTGGATTCTGCGAAGGAGTGCTATCAAGATAATGCAGGCCTCCCTTCGTGTTTCGAATGGCACACTCGAGAACGAAGTAATCAAACGGTCCCTCCTTTTCAAGATGTGGCCAGCTTAATTAACCACTACGTCCCGTTATTGCTTTTTTGTTGGTTCTTTTTTTCCATGACCATTGACTTGGATACCAATGCCATTAGTTTAAAGACTCCATCGACCCTGTCGTGCATGATTGACGCTAGCTGCCTTCTTGTTGATGGCCCTCAGCTTTAGTCAATAATCTACGGATTTGAACTTTTCTCAAGGAATCGCAGCTTTCACATGGAAGACTCCCCTGTCAAATATCTTTCCGAAGCTAAGAAAAATCCACCTTGTTAGTTTTAGCTTTTAGGAAGCAAAACCTAACACAGTTGTTGAGGATTAAAATGACAGAGGTAACACTTTGTATACAAACTTGCTTCACTTGGCAACACATAGAGAGGTGCCACAGCACAAGAGACCAGAGAAAGAAACGTGAACCAGGCTGCAGGAGCAGTGTTCCAAGCTCCAGCATGCACTAGCATTCTGTTCATAATACCATCTGGTATATATATATATATATATATATATATATATATCATCCCTTGTATAGCGTACTGGTGATGACGAACGTATGAAATTTGGGTTCTTCTTTATTAAATCCATGGATTCGGGATGTTTAATTATGAAATCTACATCCTTTATGTGGCAAGCACATTAACTATCATGTCTTTGTACAGACACACTCTTGTAGATTTTAAGTTGCATAAACTGCTTTGAACTTCCAGGGTAAACGGACTCGCCCTTGGGTGATCTTCTCCGTTGTAAAAAAACTTCTCTTCTTTAAGCTTTGCTATGCAAACACACACAGGAAAGCCTTCTCGGGTTCCTTATCTACACCATCAGTTTTAAAGTTTTAACTTAAACATCGGAGGGTTTTTTTGAACCACAAGAAAAAAATATCTTAATTTTAATTATTTTTATTTATTTTTTGTGTTAAAAATAAATCATGAAAATCATAAAAAAAATATAAAACATAACACAAAAACACATACGTGGGGTTGAAATTGGATCAATAATTGAGAAGTATAGGCTACAATAAAGTTTAAAGATTTTTGGGTTATAGGGTTGAATTGAAGAAATGGCTTACATTGATTTAATTTGGCTAAGATTTAAAGGAATTGGAAGTTCAACGATGGTTTTAAAATAAATAGTCAAGTTAGAAAATCAATTAAAGATTTAATTAAAAAAGTAATTTGAAATTGAGAGTCTATTTGGTTTAAAAATGAAGATTAGAAGAACCTAGAACTAAAATGAAAGAAATGAAGAAATCAGAGGACATATATAATTCGGTCAAGGGTTAAATTTATAAAAAAAAAAAAAAAAAACTTGACCTTTTACAACTATTTTGGACATAACTGAAGTTACAAAATAATTTTGATGTGATTCTAGTTTCATTAGAAAGTAGACATCTAAACATTTCCAGTGCCATATGGTAGACCTTCTAATTCATTAATACGAGAAAGAACAATTCATTTGAAGTTGTGCTTCAATTCTGCTAGTAAATTATGAAATTTAATTTTGGACTTGTTTTAATTAGTTGAGCTATTATTTATTTCTTAGTTTATTCCAGGTCCTATGACATTTAAGGGTTATTTGTGTTAGGTTTTATTTTATTATTTTAGTTATTTTGGGCTTTTAATGTGTTAAGGTCCATTTATCAAGTTTGGGTCCATTAAGTCAAATTACGGTTAACTTTTTATTATATAAACCAAATGTTAACATTATTTTGAGGTTGATGAATTTTATTTACAAGTTGCTGTATATTGTGTGCTTATTTCTATTTGAGTGGTTCTCATACTAAGTTCTTGATTAAACTTGCAAACTCTTCAAATGATTAAACAACTTCGTTGTGATTTATACTTCTCATTTATGTCTCATTATAGGCGTAGGGTGGGGTGATCAACTGCATATAACTTTGGTTCTCTGAAGTAAGGTTCTTATTCGGTGAAATTGCAAACTATTCTTCAAACCTCAAATTAACAGTTTAAGGGGCAACACTGCATCAGGTTTTGATTAACCAGGCTAATATTCTCATTTCCATTGAACAAATTTTAACTAGAGATAAGATTGTTGCAGAAAAAAAAAAACCAAGTTTGTGGGCTTCAAAAACCATGCACTACAACGTCTAGGGTGGAAATACCTAGTTTTATGCAATTAGGATAAGGGGGAATATTTAGAACTTGGCAGAAGATCAGGCAGTAACAAAAGATGAGTTTTTTTATATTTTTGGACAGCTTCGAGACTGCATCAATATAACTTGAATATCCAGGTTTGAAAACATAGAATGATGTAGTTTAACGGTGGAAAATGATGTAATAAATTAAATCATTATTGAGCAATAAAGTATTAGACCTTCTAATTCACTAATACGAGAAAGAACAATTCATTTGAAGTTGTACTTCAATTCTGCCAGTAAATTATGAAATTTAATTTTGGACTTGTTTTAATTAGTTGAGCTATTATTTATTTCTTAGTTTATTATAGGTCCTATGGCATTTAAGGGTTATTTGTGTTAGGTTTTATTTTATTATTTTAGTTATTTTGGGCTTTTAATGTATTAAGGTCTATTTATCAAGTTTGGATCCATTAAGTTAAATTACGGTTAGCTTTCTATTATATAAATCAAATGTTAACACTATTTTGAGGTTGATGAATTTTATTTACAAGTTGCCGTATATTGTGTGCTTATTTCTGTTTGAGTGATTCTCATACTAAGTTCTTGATTAAACTTGCAAACTCTTCAAATGATCAAACAACTTCATTGTGATTTATATTTCTTGTTTATGTCTCATTATAGGCGTAGGGTGGGGTGATCAACTGCATATAACTTTGGTTCTCTAAAGTAAGGTTCTTGTTGGGTGAAATTGCAAACTATTTTTCAAACCTCAAATTAACAGTTTAAGGGACAATACTGCATCAGGTTTTGATTAACTAGGCTAATAATCTCATTTTTATTGAACAAATTTTAACTATATATATAAGCAAGTTTGTGGGCTTCAAAAACCATGCACTACCATGCCTAGGGTGGAAATACCTAGTTCTATGCAATTAGGATGAGGGGGAATATTTAGAACTTGGCAGAAGATCAGGCAGTAACAAGAGATGAGTTTTTGATATTTTTGGACAGCTTCGAGACTGCATCAATATAACAGTTGAATATCTAGGTTTGAAAACATAGAATGATGTAGTTTAATGGTGGAGAATGATGTAATAAATTAAATCATTATTGAGCAATAAAGTATTTAGGAATTATTTTCCTTATTAATGGTAACATTTCTTAATTTTCTCCATATTGGTCGAAGTTCTTATGAGTTTGGAGTCCTCAATGAGAACTTCCTAAGAAAATCTTGACCTGGTTTATCTTTATGGCATTAAAATGAACAAACAATCCATTTGCATAATCATTCCAACATTTTATATTCATGAACACATTGTATGTCTTTTGATTGCATGGTAAGAATAAAACAAAATAAAATTAGGTCAAAATATAAGTCCCTTACAACACCTAACCTACAATACTAGCATTTAAAAAAGATTGATGGAAAACAAAAAATGAGCCTAGTTAGAAGCTCAGTACTAAATGGAGATAAAAAGCATAAAGGGTGATATTGCAAGGATCGCTAGCCTACTCGAACAAGCCTTGAGGTCCAACTCTAGGGAAGTACCCTCTGCTCAACCTAAAGTTGCTGCACAATCCATAGCTCTATACAGTATTGGTGCACCTAAACCCTAATTTGCGACCCACTTTCTCTTTACCCAACCTATACCTCCTGTGAGAGTACCACCTGTTATAAACCTGACTGCTGAGGAAACTCATAGAGGAAAAAGTAGGGGAGGAGGATAATTATGATAATCTCACTGCCCTGGAGGAAAAGATGAGAGCAATTGAAGTGGTTGATCCATACAACCCTATAAGAGTTGCTAGGATGTGTTTAGTCCCTAATATGATGGTGCTGAAAGAATTTAGAGTGCTAAAATTTATAAAATACACCGATAATCAATGCCCAACAACCTACCTGAAGGTCTATTACAATAAGATGGTGGAAGTGGTAAGTGATGAAAAGTTGTTGATCCATTTCTTTCAGGGCAATTTGAGTGGCACTGCATTAGTTTGGTACATGAGGCTAGATAGCACTAAGATTAGAAGGTGGAAAGACTTGGTAGAGGCTTTTATGAAACAATACAATCTCAATATAGATATCACTTTAAATAGATCTACCTTTTTTATTTTGGAGAAAGGATGTAAAGAATATGTCTACGAATATGCTTAGAGATGGCATAAGAAGGCCGATCAAGTGAACCTGCCATTATTAGAAAAAGAGATGATTAATTTGTTCTCTAACACTTTTAAAGCCCTTTATTTCGAGCACCTTATGGGAATCATGATTCAACACTTCACTGACATTGTAATTGTAGCTAAGAGAATAGAACAAGCTATGAGAGTTGGTAGAATTACTGACCTATCAGATAAAATAGGTTTCACTAGGGGAAAAAGGATACCAAAGTAAATGATGTTGAAGGAAGAGGATACAAAGGGAAGGGGTATCAAAACACATACAATTATCAAACACCTACCCCCACCTATAGTCAACATAAATTTCTCTACACCTTTTCCCCTAAACCAACCAAATCATTAAAATAACAATTGCCCATAAAAAAACTTCTAAAAAGATCAAGAACAATTGTCACCTCTGGCCATACAACTCAAAGAAATGTTCTAAAGACTTTTAAAAATAGGTCAAATTACCCCTATTCTATTAACCCCATTTAAACCACCATTTCTAAATTGGTATAAGTCAGACAAAACTTATAATACCATGCTAGTATCGCACAATATTTCATTGAAATTTGTATTGCATTTAAAAGGAAAGTCCTTCAACTTATTAAGACGAGTGGATCACTTTTGAGGAAACTCTCAATAACTCTAATCCACTTCTAAATCATGCCTAGGGAAATAAAAGGGTCAATGCTTAGGAGGAAGAGAATAGAGGAGAAACAATCTTAAAGGTTATAATAAGCCATTACACATCATTGGGAGGTTCAAAAAATGTATAATTTCCCAGGTTCTTATATACAATGGTTTCGCTTTGAATGTGCTACCAACACATGTATTAGATAAGACACCAATAGATGTTTCTCTTATAAGACACCAAGTACCATGACTTCTAGAGCTTATGATGGATTGCCTAAACAGGTTATTGGGAACATTAAAATTATGCTAGTTGTCATAACCCATTTTTAGGTTATTCCCCGAATTCACTTTTTCTCTTCCATAAATAAAAAAAAAATATTTGGACTAAAAAATAAATAAATAACAATAACAGTAAGAAGAGGATGCCGGAGTGCCGAGAAAATGGCTAGAAATTAGTTGATAAAAATACAAAGATTGAAATGTGACAGTATATCATTGACTGATGAGAGTCCTATTGACAAAGAAAAAATCAATTTGAGGAAGAAATGTTCAAAATCAAATGTTTATGGACTTAATTAAATTTTATTGAAGGTTTAATTGAGTTTATAGAGGGTTTGATTGCAAGAAATTTTATTTTTTAAGTCAATTTAGGCTTTAATTGGAAGAAATTAAAGTTCTAGGGTCAAATTTAGAAGTTTTTAGAGTTGATTTGGTCAAATCAGGGGTTTAATTGCATAAATATTGAAGTTTGATGGCCAATTAGGGAGTTAATTGAATAAATTCAAAATCAGGGACCAAAAGGAAAAGGGTGCTGAAATCTAGGCTTTGAATTGAAGTTCATCAGGAGTGAAATTGAACAAAATTGAAAGTTTGAGGCCAATCAGAGGTGTAATTAAAGATAAATCACAAATTAAAGGACTAAAACGTAATTGGCAGAAAAATACTATTCATCTTTGTAAAACCCCAGTCAAAATACTTTAAAAAAAAAAAAAGGAAGAGAGAGCTAGGTAAATGTAGTAAAAATAAAGAGTAAGGAATTAACCAAGGGCTAAATTGAAAAAAAAAATGATGAATGAAAAGGGATTTTATAACATGAATTAAAGGAATTAAAGGACCTAAAAAAAGAGAGTGAGAAGCCTCCCTTTCTTAAGGGAGGCTAACGGTTGGAAGGGAAGAACATTTCCCCATCTTTTTCCCTCCTCTTAGAAAACCAACTAGCCTTGCATGCCACCATTTACCCTCCCTAAAGTGTGAAAAACAAAAAGAGATGATAGTGGAAACATGCAAGGAGTTATTAAGGTGTTATTAAGAGAAGTAAAAGGGAAGAAAAGGAAAGAAAAGAAGAAGAAAAGGACGTGAAGAAGGATTTTGGAGGCCAAAGAGCATAAAATAAAGTATTCTAAACACTTCCTAACTGAAATTATAAGTAAAACCCTTAATTTTCAGATTTTATTTTTTAGGGTTCTTAAGCAAAAATTAGGGGGAAAGAGGAAAAACTCATAAATTCTGCACTTAGAAGATTAGTTGTTTAATAAACTGACATTATTATTCAAGATTGAAGAAGATATTGGGATGGGAGAGAGGCCCTTGGGTTCAGCCAATGGAAGAAAAGAGTGGAGGAAGACTTTCTTTGCTTAATTAATTATTGATGAAGGGAGATATTGAACTGTAGCTGGACAACTCTGACGTCCAAGTTGCAGCTGAGTTTGAGAATAGAAACCAAAAGAATTTGAGATATTTTTCTTCACATGATTAAGTATAGGTATGTTAAATTTTTCATTGCAACAAGATTTAGGTCATTTGGAGTTATGGAACTCTAAATGTGGGTGAAATACTAATGAGGGGTCAAGTTGTGCATTCCAAAACTGAAATTATTGCCTGACTTGTGAGTGAATTTTGGACTAGTGGAGTATGAAATTTTGGATAAGTTTCTTCTTTAAAGTTGTGCATATGGGTGTTAACGTTAATTAGAAATTGGCCTTACCTGATTCAAGTTCCTAAAACTCTAGTTACGAATAAAAAACACAAGATAGATCCTGCTGTATTTTGTGTGACAGCTTTTAATGACTAAATTAAAGCTGAAATTAGAAATAGATGGGAATGGAATTTTGAGTATACCTCTTCATGGCATTAGTACTAAGGACGTTAACTCTCATTTGAAGCAAACTTTGCATAAGTTGAACCTTTAAAACTCTAATTATGTATAAAAATTCATAGAAGGGTCAGGTTTCTACCTAAAAGACAGATTTGTAAGAGTGTAGAGAATGAGCAAAATTAGATGTGCTAATGGGTAATCTAACCTCTATTTCCTTAATAATCAAAAAGAGATATGTTAATGTGTGAGAAAATAGAATTTGCACCACATTCCCAATTAAACAAGTTAAGTTTTATATGGAACGCAAAACAATGTTTAATCGTAAAAGCATCTTGATGAATGAATGACAACCATTTGGGAGGAATCTTTAACCATGAATATTTCAAAAGAAATGGTCATGGGATTTTGAATGAGAAACACAAGAATGAACTAGTATATTTTAAATTTTTGGATGAAAGAATATGTCAATTAAGATTTGCGGTCCGATCTAGAGTTTCTGATTAACAAACTTTAATCTTGTTATGGTGCAGGAGAGGGCCCCGAGGCAGTCCAGCGTACCCACACCGGAACATCACATCATACTCCAGATGGATGACAACATTCCTTAGATGTCTCTTATTAAGCCATGTAAATCCAATAATGAATTTATTTGAGTTGTTGTATTAATTGTCACAAAGATGAAACTTTTGATATGGATTTAATATTAGAATGAAGTGATTTTTGAATCACACAATGAGACTGGCTTCCAAGAATGGAATGCCAGATTTATAGCAACCAATAAAGTCGTTGATGGTGATTGTTAAAGTCATGAAATGAAATTAGCTTCCGAGAATGGAACACCGGATGTATAGCAATTGATTAAATTGCTAGAGGTGATTGTTAAAATCACAAAATGAGATTGGCTTCTGAGAATGGAACTCTGGATGTATAGCAGTCGATTAAATTACGGGAAATGATTATTGAATCATAAATAAAATTAGCTTTCGAAGATGAAATACTGGAATTATGGAATTTGATTTGGTTGCTAAAGATGACTAAGGAATCTTGATAAGAGATAGGCGTCTAAGAATGGAACGCCATATTGAAAAATGAAAGTATTAAAGCACCTGTGTTACCTAACTAATCATGAAAATCTAACAAAAATAAATAAAAAGAGAGATTGATAAACTACGCTAAATTTATTATCATAGAAAGAATCTTTTTATTGAAATATTCATGTCTATTCTAATATAATAGATTTTATTGCATTATTTTCTCATTAACTGCAGGAACTTCACATATCTAGTAGGCTCATTTCTCTGTCCGTGTGACCTGTAAATGTTAGGGAGACTTTTGTGCATGTATAGGCTTCCTCTTTTGGCATGTAATTATAATGTAAACTTTTGCAGTATTGCATAATGTTACTATTTGTAATTAGTATAACTTAAACTCTTGTTTGGAGGATTATAATATAAGCAACAGTAAATATCATGTTTATTATTACATGTGAAGTCTTCCTCATTTTGGTTATTGTTATAATTCCAATTCATGATTAAGTAATTATATTTTTTTATGATGCGGACAAAATGATATTTGTTGTTTCAATGTATGATATAAATATTGTGGTTGTGATGATGATGATGCTTGTGGGATGGAGACCCAGGATGATTGGGTCGTGAGTGGGTTATGAGATATGAGATTTTTGAAGTGTAAACAGGTTATACGTCGATAACTTGGGACCTCCCGGTATAGGGGAGACTCTGCTGAAATTTCGATAAACTATTATATGAGAATTGTATATAAAAAAAATAAATTACCGGTATATTTCTTTATTACCAAATTGTAGGAAAGTAACTTTAAATGTATATGAAAGCGTGAGGTGTTACAATCTTCTTCTTAAAAGGGCCTACCCGAGGGGCCTCCTTCCCAAGGTGTTTGACGCATCGTTTCTTCACCAAATTAGATAAAACTTGCATGCAAACGATCCCTTGATACTTGACTACACGACAGTGTAAGCTGTTCGGGTTGATCGAGGCTACAAAGGCAGTGGCATCATCCCAAAGTGGCCAACCTGACCAGCCATTTTCCTGCAGAAAACTTACAGTTCATCATTGTTATTTTGAACTAGGGGTGATCATTTTCGGTTCGGTTTGGTTTTTATCAAAAAAAGTAACCAAACCGGAAAAAAAAAATTTGAAAAAAAAAACCAAAACCGAACCGAAACCGGGTCAAATCGACCGGTTTCGGTTCGGTTTTTTTAGGGCAGAAACCGGTTCAAACCGGTTTGGCTCGGTTTTTCTGGTTTTGGCTCGGTTTTTCCGGTTTTAGCTCGGTTTTTTCAGGTTTGGCTTGGTTTTTTCGGTTTGGCTCGGTTTTTCCGGTTTGGCTCGGTTTTGGCTCGGTTTTTTTTCCAGTTTTTTGTCGGTTTCGGTTCGGTTCGGTTTTTTCGGTTTTTTGTTTATAAAACTGAAACCGAACCGAACCGGCCGGTTTTTTCAAAAATTTAATCGGTTTAATCGGTTTTTTTTTTCGGTTCGGTTTTTTCAGTTATTTTTTTTCTGGTTTTCTCGGTTTAATCGGTTTTCCGGTTTTTTTGCTCACCCCTATTTTGAACCAATGATCGGGATGCCTTCGGGTCGATCCAAGGGCTGATATTTGGCAGCAGAAGAGATAAAGTGTCCATCTTCCATCACCTATAAATAGATTTTATTTTCATGGTCGAGGAGGAGATTTTCAAGTCCAAAATCGACAAAAAACAGCCTCCCCCTACCTTTCTACTGCCAACTGAACCTCTCTCTCCTCTCTATTGCAGCCAGAAGAACTGCCTAGAAGCACCGCTAACAACAGCAGCACCACCGTCAGAAACAAAAGATGAAACAGAGAAGCGGGGGAACAAAAACCGAAAGAAGAAGCAACGCAGAAACAAGGAAAAAAAAGAGTAATAGCCGCCTGGAACCACTGCCTACCGCCATAACACCGCCAACATGAACGGCAGCACCTCATCGCAGGTCCGCTTCTCTTCCTCCTTTTTTTCTTCGCCAGCCTCGTCCTCCACTGTTTTGCGTGAACAATGGAGAGTTCTCCACTGTTCACTAGGCTGGGAAACGCTAGCCCAGACCAAAATTGCTAAGCCGGGTCCGACCCAGTCCAAGAATTTCCAAAAGAAAATCCTTTTGATAAATTTTGTGATTTTCCCGCATGTTTTTTTTTTTATCAATTTCGCTTAATATTGGTTTGCATTTTTATACTATAAAGATACAAGTCTAATATTAAAATACCCAGTTTTTGTTGAAATATTGCAAAAATTTATAAAACAAAAACAAATGTCTTGTTTTCATGCATATGGTCAAGTCTCTCAAAGATTAAAAAAAAATCATATTGTATTTTCATACAAAAAACAAAAAAAAATTAAAATATGTTTTAGCATGCATTTTTGCTTTAATATCCAGTTTATTAAAGCCATGAGAACTAGGCCAATATTTTAAAAAATACCCAAAAATATTTTCTTTTCTTTTAGTATATGAGATTATGAATTTATACGTAAAACATGTTCTTGTTATTAAAAAGATAGTTTCTTTTATATAGACATTAGAACGGATAGGCTTTTACCCTATAAGATAAGAGTCTTCTTATAGAGAAGGACTTTTCTTAAACCTTAGATACACCAATAATTAGAAAACACAACAAGACCTTAGTTTTTTATCAGACAATTAAACAATGCAGCTTACCTTAGGTAGGGCGTATTTAGGGAGTTCATACCTTCCATATACGTAATCAATCCTCGTACCCGATCTCTGAGACTAGTTAGGGTTCCTAGTGACCAAAATACTAGGTGGCGACTTCCTTTCCCACTTTTCCACTGATAAAAGACAAGAATTTCTTATATGCCCCATTTTTCCGATTACCTCAAGCCTACATGATGAAGTGGAATATCATTGTGACGCCGCACACATGCGACACTAGTCATCAACCCATAACCATTTCAAGTAACTTTCCAAGTGATGGATATTCAACCATCCTACAACATGTTGTTTAAAGGCCATGGATTCACACTACTGGAGTTGCAGCATCATATTTGCTTCAAAGAGTAAAATTTATTATCAATGAAGGTCTAGTCATTGTGAAGTCTGAAGAGACTTTATCAATGATAAAGAATATGAAAGTTCCTTACATTGAAACTAAAGACAACACCAATGGAAATCTACATGATTTTGAGGTAGTGAATGCTGAATAGGTGCCTAAAAATACAATGTTGAGAAAACCTTGGATTTCAAAAGCTGCCAAGATAGCCGTAAAATACCTTTTGAAGCATGAGTTACCATTGTAATATGACCTAACCATTTGGATGTCTAATAGAGTTAATATGATAAAAATGAAGTGTGTTAACCAACGATTTGGCTTAGGATTTAAGCCTGAGAGGAAAGTCTATAAGATGGCATATAAGAACAAAAGAGAAAAAATGATGGTTGAAATTAGAGGCATGAGCCAAATGAAGAAATAATGGAAATTCCTCCCATACATGTAACCTTTTGATGACCATCTCATGTGATAAGGCCTGAAGATGAGCTAGAAAGTCTGAGGAAGAAACTCAATGATGGTGCTATCAATTATCTAGAGAAAAATGAATAGGAAGATTGTGATTGAGACTTTAAGATTAGGGAAGACACTCACGAAATGCTACCCCAATTAACCATCAACACTTTTAAAAGATGTTCGAGTACAATTTATGAGAAAGCTAGCTGAAGGGGAAAAGTTAAACAATTAAGAGATCCAAGAGATCCCAATTATTTTCAAAAAGTAATAGTGTGCTCATTTATATATTTTGTTGAGTTTGAATGCTTCATTTTTACCTTACCGATAATCATAACTCAAGATATTAACATAAGGTTTTTATTATTGTTGAGCTTGTTTCTTTTAAAATTTTAATGAGATCATGTTTATTTCCTTCAAGTATGCCTTTGTCTTGCTTATTATCCATTCACACCTAAATACTTTTTGCTTTTAGGAAATCTGAAAATGGATATTCAATAAATACATAAACACATTGCACTGAGAATAATTGTCTAAAACTTGATAAGTATATAATTACAATGGGTGAGAGAGGGTGGTAAAGAGAAGATGTGGAAGAGTTGATGAGGCTAGTTGAATAGTCTAAGCATTCCTGGTAGCCCACTATAGAATATCTTGAATTAATAAATATAGGCACTTAGCAAGATAAGAGAGAATTAAAAATTAGGGTGTTGATCACAACTAATGAAAAAAATGGTTTGGTTGTATTGTTATGAGAGTTTTTTTTTTTTTATGTTTTTGCCTGGTCATATGTTGACATGCCTAATCTAGACACCAAGATTATGGTACAAAGGTTGTTTTTGAGAAAAGATTGCAAGTTGGTCAAAAAGAAACTAAAAAGGACAAGGCCTGATATACTGATCAAGATTAAGGAAGAGGTGAGGAAGCATTGGGATGTTGGGTTCACAGAAGTGGTTAAATACCCTCAACAGGTCTCCAACATCGTAGCATTCTTGAAAAAGAATAACAAGATTAGGGTATGTGTGGACTTTAGGGATTTAAATAAGGCGAGCCTAAAATATGATTTCCTTATGCTCCACATAGATGTCTTAGTAGATAATGTTGCAAAGAACTCTACTTACTCCTTCATAGATGATTTTTTGAGGTACAATCAGATAAAAATGGTTGAAGAAGATAATGAAAAGGCTATATATGTCACCCCATGGGGAACTTTTTATTATAAAGTTATTCCATTCAGATAGAAGAATGTTAGAGCGATGTACCAACGTGTTATATTGACTATTTTCATGACATGATACATAAGAAGATCGAGGTTTATGTGGATGGTATGATCGCCAAGTCTAGATAAAAGGATGACCATATCCAAACCCTGAAGAAACTGTTTGAAAGGTTGAAGAGATATAAGTTGAAGCTGAACCCTGCAAAGTACACATTTAAGATGAAGTCTATGAAATTACTCGGGTTTGTGGTGAGAAATAAAGGTATAGAAATAAACCCTGATAAAGTGAAGGCTACATAGGAGATGCCATCCTCTAAGACTAAAAGGGAAATTTAGAGCTTTCTAGGGCGTTTACATTATATTGCCCGATTTATTTCACAATTAATGGCCACATGATAGCTAATCTTTCGACTACTTTGAAAAATATCCTAGGATATGAGATGAAGGTTGCTAGGAAACCTTTGATAATATTAAACAGTATTTGCAAAGGTTACCTCTTCTAGTACCACATGTGTTTGAGAGGCTATTCATCCTGTATTTAACAGTGATTGAAAAGCTATGGGTTGTGTGCCTAGGCAGCATGATGAGTTTGAAAGTAAAGAACATGCTATCTACTATCTTAGTAAGAAGTTTACTGATTGTGAGTCTCACTATAATATAATAGAGAAGTTGTGTTGTAGCCTAGTTTGGAGTGCAAGAAGGCTTTGACAGTATATACACCACATGGTTGATCTCAAATATGAATCCTCTGAAGTATATCTTTGAGAAGCTTTATATGTGAACCATGTATTTTGATGATGTCATAAATGTATCTAGTAGCGAGGTTGGAGCTGCTATAATTTTACCAAGTAAAAAACAATTTACCCTCTCAATCATGTTGAAATTTGAGAATACCAACAATTTGAGCATAGGTGGTGCCACTGTTGATTGAATTGAGGGATTTTCCAGGTATCTACTTTCAAACAAAGAAGTCTTTTCTCTCTCTCTCTCTCTCTCTCTCTTCAATACAAGGTATAATATATTTACTTGCTTTAGTTTTTGTTCCTGTGATGTATTGCTCCAATAAAAGGAAAGTATCAACTTCTGTCTTTCACGTCAACAGATTTCAATGATTTGAAACCACAAGTTATTCCTTATAATTCTTGTACAATGAGAAACCTTGAAAGCTGCAAAGTTGAGTCTTATTACAG
>Ga0307517_10008453_pt1 | contig 14771 bp, 9 predicted proteins | sample 23_EM_MG_FD_194515 | JGI IMG/M metagenome (GOLD analysis project Ga0307517, IMG submission 194515) | Populus trichocarpa ectomycorrhiza microbial communities from riparian zone in the Pacific Northwest, United States - 23_EM | ecosystem: Host-associated > Plants > Roots > Unclassified | place... | reverse complement strand
TTTTTTAGATTTGATCTCTATTATTTTGATTATTATTTATTTTATTTGAGATAATTTATGAAATTATATTTTTTTTCAATTTCATTCTCATTCAACTTTTTAATTTGTATGATTTCTTCCTCATTATTTTAATAAACTTGAGAAAAATAAAACATTAATAAGTTATTTTCCAGTTCATTTTCCATGACATAACCAAACATTGGAAAGTGTTTTCCAACTTATTTTCCATTACACTACCAAACATCAGAAAATAATTCACTTTCCCGAAATTCACTTTCCAAAAGAAAACTACTTTCCAGCAAATAAACGGGGCCTAAATAACTCATCATTTCTTTCATTATAACACACCTAAGTTACAAAATAAAACTCAATTTCATCATATTACAAACAAATTCAATTTCTCCTAAATTCTAGACAAACCTTAACATACAAATCATACATTAATACAACAAGATTCTCTAAGAAAAAGTTGTAAAACACTTAAATATATAAGAAAAATACAAATACTACAAAAAAAATCTATAAATTAACCTAAAACATAAATGGGTTGTATGAAAAAAAAGAGTAGGTTTGCTTACTTGGTGGAGCGAATCTTCAGAAAACAATTTAACCAAAATAGGGATGTTGACACTACTGAGTGTTAGGCTAGCTGTATTTGTGAGGATAAGAGCTAGATTTGTGACAAAATAAGAGAATGGGGGGCTGTTATTTCTGCTATGAAATAAAGGAAGACAAAAAAGAAAAGAAGGGTTGTTGTTGATTATAATACTTTTAAAGTTAACAACGGAATTTCGATGGAAAATGGCAATGTAATGATTCCAGCGACCATGTCATTGGAATATAATTAGTAATATGTTATATTGCTGATATAATATTTATTGATTTTTTTATTATTTTTATTTCATTATTAAATCTATCAGTAATTCTATCGGTAATTTCACAATAAAAATTAATCATTGCTATTATCATTGGTCAATACCAACGGAATATTTTATGCAGATTAGTTGCAATTTGCCAACAACTTTCTAGTAGTAATATATGTAGTTATATGTTAATTAACTCGACCTTAGGAGGAAATCAGTAACTTCAAGTTTTAACTTAGAACATGTGAAATGTCACCAGCAAAACTCAATCTGGTAGCTTTTTACTGGGAATATTCTCAAACCTAAATTAGTTCTGCTTCTTGTAATAATGCACTCAGATTTAACTAATTTTCAAATGATAACTAACTAACATGTATAGAAATAGAGATAGTGTGTATCCCACAAAAACCAAGGGAGTCTGCATTCATAAAAAAGGCAAAGATTCATAACACACAAGTTACATCTGTATAAGGGGGGTGGCCATGATTGCCATCACACCTTTTCAAGAACCAACAACCATATATAGCCCTTACAAAGAAAGGGGGGGGAAAGGTTACAAATGCCAATCTCTCTTTACACACTTGCGTAAGTATCTTAATATTTCGTCAACTTTCTTTTCTGAAAGTAGGGGAATCTAATAATCAAGCCTTGTGAGGAGGACACTGGTAGCACTTGGTGAATAGACCAAATGAATCAATCTGACGTATAAAGTTGAGCATGCTTGCCCATCCTCCAAATCCAAATCCCACGACAAAAACCCATACCACCACAAAAAAGTTCACGCAATACGAGCCCACCCACCCTCCAAGAAATGGCGGTGGTCTCTCCACAGCATTCTGTGGAAAAACCAAACAAAAAAATTATCAGTAACTTGATTTATCTAATGAGAATAAAAATGCACTGCGTAATGTGAATGAATTGAGAGATTTTTAAGATGTCTAACCTCTCGAGCCGAAGCAGAAGAGAAAGTGACCATGTGTGCTAATGAGGGAATTATGTAAACAGTGAAGCTGACAAGAAGAGAGCCAACAGCAGAGTTGATAGGTCCAAAGAAAGGGAAGATGATAGCCAGGAACCAAATTGGTATCACCACAGGAAGTCTAGCCAGAGCTCTCTTGAACACGCTCTTTGTGTAATGAATCCCAATGAATTTCTCCCAGACAAAGTACAGTGGGGTGCATGCAAACCCAAATGTTATGAACTGCCAAAAAAATAAAATCAAAACCTTGAAGGAATTGAATATATGGTAACTTTATTTTTTTATATATATATAAAAAAAAGACTTTTTAGGCCCATGGAATTAAGGAAGTGGCAATTAATTAACCTGATGAATGAGCATGAGTACGACAGCAGTATCTCTATATCCATTCCTTGGTAGCAAGGAGAGAGCATTAGAATGAGTAAGCAGCAAGTCCCCAAATGCCCAGTAAACAGCAGAAGCTGATGGCAGCGTCAAGGTTAACACATAAAGTGTTGCTATCAAGTATATTAGCTTGAACTTTTGTGGCTTCCACATTGCATGCATAATTTCCCTACATTAACAATCCAAATTTAATTTTTTGATACAATTGTGCATATGCCATGAACACACAAGCGTGCGCGCAGACATATGAGGCATGTATTATGTATAAAAGTGATCTAGATGGTCAACTTACATTCCAAAATGATGGTGTTATGGTTATAATTACAGGAAACCAAATGGAGAGTAAGTAATCAGAAAGTTGTTTACCAGCTTTTACAGGAAAACTCTTTCCTTTAATTATGGGTATGCATGGATACATGTGTGTGTGTGTGTGTGTGTGTATTGATCATCACTCACACTGTGACAGCATGCCCACCAAAGGTATAAAGAATGTTGGTAGCCCCAGTAAAGTACAGAACCATTGTGGTTGGACCTGAGTGTTTCACTCCTTCAATCTTCAAAAAAAAAGGACAGAAGTCAATGTTAAATGGATTATGGAAAGGATATTACGCCAAAATGGACTTTTCAGCTGAATTTTATACCACTTATCTAAGATAAAACATGCAGTCTACCTGTCCATGGATTAGGGAAGCAATTGTCAGATACCATGCCGTATAAGAAGTCATCATAAGGCCTAGGAATGACCAAATTCTATAGTTGTGGAATGAAGGAATAAAGACAGTTGTCGCGCAGCATGCACCAAAGATGTAGGTCCATGTTCTCTTGTCTAGGCTGTCGTTTATGTAGTAGATATTGCTGCGAATTAGCGAAGAAATTAGAGCAGTAGTGAAGGTTAGTTATGACGAAATCACTTCAAACAAATAGGAAAGGAGAAAAAGGTTAACATCATGACTGATGAATATGTAATGATACCTCGCACAGGCAATTAACTGAATGACAGACCCAAATAAAAGAAAAGTGCAGTTGAAAAAGAGGCCGACATTCCTCCAGTGTTTTCCCAGCAGCCCATCAAGAACTTCAAACCACTGCAAACAATACAATTAAGTTAAAGAAGAAGACGAAGACGAAGACGAAGACGAATACGAATACTTAAAGGTTCTCCAACAAGACTTTTCAGCTAGCATCTTTCCGAGGCTAATTAAGATACTAATTTGTAATTAATCATATATAGGGTATAAAATATATTACCTGAATTACATGATTCCTGAAATCAACCTTTTCCCTCTCTTTTCTAGTTCTATACTCAACATAAAGAACACTTATAAGGTAAGCAGTCCAGCTTCCCAGCAAGCCATAAAACAGTTGAAACAGAATTCCAGATAACAAGCCAAGTTGTGAAAACGAGTAAGGCAATGTGAGAAGCACTTGTGCAACCTACAATCCATTAAAAGACATATCAGCATATGTATATTGATGGGTTTATTTATATATATCTTGCATGATGACAATGAAACCAGAGAGCATTCTTGAATATATTGCCTGATTCGAAGCACAGCTGAACCAAGCATCACATACTGAACCACCATGCCAAAAGAACTTTGAGAATTTGCTCTTAGTAGACTTGGAATCCCCTTCTTCTCTCTCCATTTCCACGTAGTTTCCAGCAATAACAGTCTCGACTTTCTCGGAAGCCATTGCTGTAGCTTACTGGTGCTATTGTTGCGGAAGCAATTGAGTAATCAAGAGTGTCTATAAATAGATAAAAGGGGTGCTTCCTTCCTCAATGTTCTGTTATGCTTCCTCTTCTTCCATCTTTATAAAATAAAAAATATTAGAGCAATTTTTGAGTCACCCACGTGGGCGCCTAACTATTGATGTCACCCTTGAAAATGTGATTTTCACATCACATAGTTCGCTCATTTTCATAGGGTCTAGCTTTAAATCTCATTTGTGGGTGACACAGCAATGTTCCCCGCATGTGAGAAGCTAATTTCACCGTGCTGCTTTTTCTCTTCCTATGGGCTTGAAAGTGGAATGGTGGGCCGGGCCTCTCATGCATTGCACGAGCGGGGTGGCCCACCACAGGCTTTTTCTAAACCAAACGGAACCCATGTTTATAAATAAGTATATGGATTGATCTTGAACACACACACACACACATACATACATACATATATATATATAGAGAGAGAGAGAGAGGGAGAGGGAGAGAGAGGTTTATACATACATACATACATACATATATATATATATATAGAGAGGGAGAGGGAGAGGGAGAGGGAGAGGGAGAGAGAGGTTTTAAATAATTAAAAGAGGGATTACAGAAAGATGGGAATGTGAATTCGTGGAGGCTAAGATGGAGTGAATGATGGCTTTGAGAAGTGGTGTTGGTGCTAAACATGATTAAGACCGCACGTGTGCCAACTGGCTTTACAAATCTTTGATTTTTAGGACTAAACTAAAGAAGGAAAACTGATTAGACCCTTCATCTTCTTATGTGAGTGTCTATTCCCTTTGGCCCATTTGATTAGGCATCTCACCGATGATCTTGAGTGAGTGTCTTATATTAGTCACAAATGGGAAGGCAAATTTGGAAGTGGTTGCCATGTTTGAATAACGGAGTTGTAAAATCATCCATTACTGCTATTGATCCGTTGAGTCTAACGGAAGGTTTAACCCAGTTTAACGGAGTTGTAAAATCATCAGAAACATGTTACTGTTTTGAGAAAGTTTGCCTGGGCCTGTTATTTCATAATATGTGCCCCACTATATAAATTTAGCCTCAGTTATTTGAAAGTATTTTTTATTTAAAAATATAATTTTTTTAAAGAAAATTAATTTTTAATATTACTACATTAAAATATCTAAAAACACTAAAAAAATTAATTTAAAATAAAAAAAATGAATTTAAAAAATTTAATTTTTTTCAAATACAAAAACAAACAGGCTTTAATTTGGACTATCACCACGTGATTAACTTTAATTGAGATTAGACTCTGTTTGGGAGTGTGGTCTAAACGAAGGTTTGCGAAAAATTAATTTCTTTGCTTAAAATTAATTTTTTTTATGTTTTCGGATTGTTTTGATTGTTTTGATGTACTGATATTAAAAATAAATTTTAAAAAATAAAAAATATATTATTTTAATGTATTTCTAAGTAAAAAATACTCTGAAAAACAATCACAAACACATTCTCAAACACCCCAAATAAAACATAAACATGGATCATGTTCAGATCAATCTTTTCCCATCCTCCTTCAACCTTTAACGGAGGCATTGGCAGTTTAGTCTTTAGGCTTTAAAGCAAGCTTTTCCGTGACGAGAATCAGATTTCTGAAAGTTTTTGGTTGAGATAATCAAAGCAAGTCTTTTGGCAATTTCAATTAAGAAAATAAAAAATTGGCAATGAGTAATCAAACAACTTGCAAATGATGATTGTTGTCTTAAATTTATTGCCTTTTACCAAATATAATAATTCAAAATAACAGCGGGATTAGTTCTTCTTTTACAGCCTATGCTAATTGTCTAAGCTCTAATTAGCCTCATGATTGAACTTCTTGTCGCTACAGACTTCCCGTTAATTATAATTTTCTCCTTTTTTGGGACTAAAATCATTAAAGTATACATAGCCATAGGCCATAGCTATAGCTATCCGTTGGATCCTGGTTAGCTAAAATCAATAATGAGGAAATTAATTTGTTGACGACATTACATATGATCATGAATTATATGATTACTAGCTGCGAAAATGTGCTATGCCACGGCCTGATTTAACTTTTTTCTGTATAAAATATGATGTTCTAGTGTCATATATGTATTTCAAAATTGAGTAAAAAAAAAGGACCTAAAAAACTTGTAACCCGGATAATCAGGATTGAGCCAACCTAAGTTATCTCTCCAAACCCATGATTAGCTATAGCTATCCATTGGATCCTGGTTAGCTAAATTAATCAACAATGAGGAAATTAATTTGTGGACGACATTACATATGATCATGAATGAGATGATTACTAGCCGCGGAAATGTGCTATGCCACGGCATGAATTTTTTTTCTGTATAAAATATGATGCTCAAGTGTCATATACATATTTCAAAATTGGATTAAAAAAGGACCTAAAAAACTTGTAATCCCGCTAATCAGGGTTGAGTCAACCCAGGTTATCTCAACAAACTCATAGACCAGATCATGAGATTGGAATAATCTAATAGAATAATAAATAAAGAAAATCAAAAGGCCTATTTAAAAAAAAAATCATGTATGTACTACTCTTGACCACAAATGATGGAATTGTTGTGCAAAAATTATTATTGAAACTATTGATAAGATTTGATTAATGATTTATTATCAATTGAAACGGTGGAAATCGCCTGTAATTCGTATTAGACCGCCATAGTGAAAATTTTATATATATATGTAACTTACGTGTAAAATAACTAGTAGGTGAACAGATATTGTTGTGAGAAAGATGATTGACATCTTGATGCTTTATTCAACCAATTCATAATTATGCCAAGTAATGGCAAGTACATTAAATGTGGAATGTTTTCATTTTCATATCAATATGTGTGGAACTAATTACCCTGATTAATGGAACTAGTGTCCTAGTTAATCGCTAATTAATGGGACTAGTGCCCTGATTAATGGGTAATTGAAAAAACTAGTTACCCTCGTTAATGGGACTAGTGCCCTGATAAATGGGCAATTAGAGAAATCGGTTAATTTAGTAATAGAACAAATGCCCGGTTTGGGTTAGAGAAGATATTGGTATATCCTTAAATTGTGTTAATTGTATTCATTTGTAAAGTTAAGTGTAAAAATAAGAAATTAACTGTTTAGTAATTTATGTGGTAAATATGTAGAAGAGATAATAGGAAATATTCATTGTGTATGAAGCTTATTGTATTTGGTATTAAATAAATTTTTAGGTACCTAGCAACATCATGCCAAGTAGTAGATCATGTAATTGTTAATTGTAATAATATGTAATGGAGTAAGGTGTATAAGAGTTTGATTGTGTTGACAAGTTAATAATTAGGTATTTAATTAGCCTTACTGATAAAGTTTAACGAAAAAAAAAGATGATTTGAGCATGTCTTGCAACTTTAAAAGTAATGGAAGGTTATGTGATAAATTATAAATAATAAGAATGGATGTGAAATAAGTGGAATGAATAATGAATCAAGGAAATTTCTCAATATAACAAAGGTATTATATAGATTGAAGTACGATGTATTAAAGATGAAATAAATATTAGGTAAGTAAAAATACGACATGAATTAAATATATTGTAAATTAAATAACAATGTGAATCAGATATGTTTAGCAATGAGTTACGATATGTATTAAAGATGGTTAAGAGATCATATGATTTATATGTGTTGAGGAAATAAATTGGGGGTAAAATCCATGAGTTGTGAGATAATAATATTAATATAAATTGAATATATTCATGAAGTGGAAAGAGTTATAGAATAACTTCGATGTGAAAAGGAATGTATAAAAGTGTTTGAATGAGACCAATCAATTTTAAAATTGTAAGAAATAAATCATATAGTGACAAATTAAACTAGATTATGAAAGAAACACTTATCATGATGCAAGATGATAAGGTGATGAATAAAATGATGGGAAGAAAATTTATGAGGGAACAATGAAGAATGTAAAATGTTCAAAATTGATATAAGATCAACGTTCTTAAAGAAAAAAATTTATGAAATTGGTTTTGATCATATAATTATTAAACGTTAGTAATTAGGATGATGCAGATGTTTAATATGATTTAATTTGTGATTTTGTGTATGTCACATGTAAATTCCTTTAAGGACATTCATTTTTTAGGGTCAATAAGTTACTCAGTATTATATAGAAAGAATATTTGTATGTTTTAAAAAAAAACTTATAAATAGTTAATGTGGATGAAAATTTTAACAAGAGTTGTAATAAATTATGTGTGTAATTACTTGAATTTTTACGTACTCAGTCATTGAAATTAAATAAAAATGCATGAGAAAGTGTGTGGCGTTACACTTAAAATACGAGGTGTTATAAGTGGATATGGCTGGATTTTTACAGGAGTCTCTAGACATGATGTTCTACATTAGGTTAAAATTTCAGGTCAATTAAAGTTCGAGAATGGATTATTTCAAAGGGTCGAAGTTAGTGGAAAAATCTTGTCAAACCTATCTATATGGACCTTCGTCTAATGTTTAGACTATATCTAGAGCTACAAAAAGAATCCTGCTTATATTTCAATTGGTTTGGAAAGTAGACATTCATGCAATTCTGGAGATATATGGTAGGCCTGCTAATTCATCTGAACGAGACAAAACGACGAGTTTGAAGTTATAACTGAAATCTGTCAGGAATATGCGAAAATTAGAGAAACATTATTTCCTTGTGTATTATGGATTCTAATCACTACAAGGATTTTTTAATACTTTTGGAAACTTGTTTGGAAGCTATTGGCTTACCTATCTATAAGGATTTCATGTCAAAAAATAAGATATTTATGGCAGCAACTATTATCCATAATTTGCAAGGATTTCATATCCATTATGGAATGTATATGATGGCAAAAAGACTTGAGATTCTTTTGTTGTTTTTTTTTATTATTTTATAGGATTTCCTAGCACGTTAAGGAGACTAAGGGGAGGTGATTTTAGGGGAGAAAATTCCAGCAATTAAAAACAAAGTTTCCTAGTCAATTTGGAGCATGAAGTTTCGACAAAGCCTCAAAAGAAAGCAAAGGGAGAGCTTCAGCCATGCATGAGGGGTTTCAAGCAAGAGGAATTTGTTTTATGGTGTTTTATTTATTTATTTTAGTGTTTGATATTATTAGCTTTGGACTTTATTGTAAATTGAGTTTGTTTAGGGCTTATTAAACATTGTTTTAATGTTTGTTTCAGTGTTAGACTTGTCTTAGTTGATTACTAGATATGGTTTATTGGCTTGCAATCCAAAAGGGGTCTATTAAGGTTATTTAGAGGGGTGTATATTTCTCTTATGGTTGTAAGTTTCAGTAGTTATGATGATTTGAATAAACATGATTTTTCCTTTGTTTTACATGTTGTAAACAATCTTTCTTTACAGGGAAAAAGATTATATATCAACTTATCGAAGATTAACTGGATTCGTTGCGTTATTCGCATACTTCAAGTTCTTAGATACAATGTGATCTTTGAGTCTAAGTTTTTTTTCAATATCTTTGGTTTTTAGGTATAGTGTTACCTTTGGGTCAGGGTTTCAAAACTGATATTTAGCTTTCTTGGTTTGGTTTTCAATTTTGTTATGAATTGTATGACCATATGATCATGAAAATCGTATAATCAAAAGGCTCCTTCTCTTCTCTGTTTGGATTCATCTTGCTTGGAGCCTTTACCACTAAGGCCCACTCTATTTAAAAGCTTTCTTAAACCAACCTAAAATTATACAAATATAAAGACACAAATAAAGTTGAATAAGTGATTAGAAGGGTTTCTAACCTTGATGAGGAGTGGGCAGATTAAGGGAAATGCGAAGAAAAAGTTGGTAGCACCAATGGGTATTGTCTCCATCAACATTTCCTGATTGGAAAGAAAAATGAACCAAATAAACCATTAAGCCTCTCTCTCTCTCTCTCTCTCTCTCTCTCTAAGTGTTTGGTGAAAGTTATCTAAATATGAAAATTTGATAATGGCATGAGAAAGAGTTAGCTTTTCTACCTCTATAAAAGACAACTAAGTAAGCATCCTCACTTGTAAAACTTCATTGTCTCCTTTTACTTGATTGATCGGTCAAGCATGTCACCTTATATTAAATCATTATATTAAATCATCATACCATATAATTTTATATATATATAAATTATCTCTAGTAAATGTGATTGACAACAATATTCTATAAAAGTTATTTGTTTCCTTCTTTAACTTATGTTGAAGCATACCTCCTGCAATACAATTTTGAAAAAGTTGTTTGTCTCCCCCTTCCACTTGCATTCAAGCACGTCTTATATAATGCAACTTTAAAAAAGTTATATATCTTCTCCTTCCATCTCCATTTCTTTATTGTCCCATTATATTAAAATGACTCAATCATATCACTCTATAAAAGTATGCCTCTAACATTGCATGACTATGTTATACAAGTCTATGAAAGCTACTTGGCTCCTTTTTCCATCTCTAACCAAACATGTCTTTTTTATAGCTACACCCCATACATTTTTATTTTTCTACTTGGCAATCATCAAAGTAAGGCAAATTTAAGTCTTTGAAATGCATGTAATTTCAAATATTAAAAGGGGCAACTAATAAGGTTGTTAGAACAAAAATGGAAAACTTGGGCTCAAAACTAAGCCTAAGAAATAGATATTGGGCTTACAACCGAGTCTAATAAAAAAAGAGGTTATCTAAAATTAAGGAGGAAAATCTTTGGCTCAAAACTAAGCCTATAGAGGGAATTTTAGGCTCAAAATAGAGCCCAATAAAAAAAAAGTGAGAGAAAAAGAAAGAGATGGTACCTAAAATGAAGTAGGAAAATCTTGGGCTTAAAAATGATCCCAGCAATAAAGAAAAAAGGATGCCAAAAAATCAAAGAAGAAAAGCAAAATCAAGAAAGAGAAGGAAAAAAAAAACAAACTGAAAAAAAGAAGGGAAAATCAAAGAGGATAACCTTAAGCTCAAAACTAAGCCCTACAAATGTCAAAATCAATGAGAAAAAAACTTAGGCTCAAAACTGAGCATAGGAAAAATAAGTTAGTTTCATAACCAAACCCAAAAAACAAAGGAAATAATAGCTACAAACTAAATAATAAAGGGAAGATAGGCCTAAAATCAATCCTTCTAGGCTCACATCGAGGTTATTTTATTCTTCTCTTGTTTTGAGCATTCTTCATGTTAGGCACATTAAACAATGTTAAGTAAACTCACCACCTAAATCTCTCGTTTTATGTAGACACCTACTTGAACGTTTTATTTCACAAGTTAACAGTATGAGTGCCTATATGAATTATTATTTCTATAGTTTAACTACAAGGTTTCACGCGTTTCATGATAAAAGTAATTATTTTTCTATGATTACTCCAAGGAGTATGATGAACAACATGTCCACTACCTTACCCTATATAGTGAAAATTCATATGATCGAGTAAGTACAAATACTCAAGATCACAAGGTTCACCAGGTATGTAACATAACATAATAAATCATGAAACACACCCTTACACAGAATTATAAACCCGTTTGGGAACCTTCATTCCAACCAAAAGCATCAAAGTAACGCTTATAGAATGTGAATTGCACCGCAGCTACAACCGCATTTTCAAATAAAGCCTATCTAAACATAACACTCTTGCATTTTTCTCTTTTTTTTTTATGTTGCATCTCTCGGCAATTTGCTAACTTAAGCATAAGAGGATCCTATAACCACTAACCCAACCCGGCTTCAAAAAAATTCTCAAATTCCATTAAATATTCCTGTAAGGTTTGAACTTTTTTTCGACTTTTGTCTCCCAAACCCCTGTAGTTTTCTTTTCTTTTTTTCCCTCGTATTTCTAATTTAGCAATTGTGGGAAATTCCGAGGTAGTCACTAGTTTTGGGAAGGTTTTCTGTGCAAAGTGTAAACTACATGAATACTTGCCTATAATTTGGCAACATTTACTTACCCTGAAGGTGTCCAAATCTTTAGTAGGAGTGACTGAAAAAAGTCATGAAGGAAAGGATCTGCACCAGCCGGCCCATTATAATTACTTCTTTGCAGCCACATGTCCACGTGGACAATTAACTGTAGCAAAGCCCAAAGCATACGAGGAATACACATAGCAAGCAAGCAAATGCAATCGAATCACACACATGCAAGCCCGGCTTACAAGCAACTTCCTATTCATTTCCTAATGTTCAGAAAAATTGTTGATTGGTTCGGAAGATGGGTTTGAGAACTTTTGTATTATAAGGAAAACTGGAATTCTGAAAAGTGCATAATGGTAGGATTCGAAGTACTAATACAATGGCAATGTATAAATCATAAAGGCAAATGATGAATACATGTGCGGAGAAGGTTACAGATTAGTTTTTCCGATGTGGCAGATTCCGGTGATCCACTGGTGACTTCTTTTTGGGGTTACAGATCCACTTATCACTTTGATGCACGACTGAAAAGTAAAAGTGAAGAAAAAGGAATGAATGGAACCTCGATTAAACTTGCATGAAAAAATTAGGGAAAGAATCAAACCGGCTTTGCTCTAAATCCTTCCTACAATGGGACTAATATTTTAAATTTACTGTCCCTCCCTCCACACGTATTCTTCACCACCCTGCTTTATATGCTGCGTCCATTTTCACTCTTTAACTTCACAGAGAGAAACAAGCAAAGAGGCATGGCACGTCTTAATCTGAATCTACTGCTGTTGCTGATTCTACTCGTGCTTTCATCAGGTAAACGTTAATCATTATCAGTTTTGCTCTTTGTTTCATTAATTAATTAGCTAACTCTATTGATTTATATTGTTATGCCATGCTTGGTTTAGTACAACCTCTTTAATGTTATAAACACTTGGTTTGCTATACAATGAATCAAACTACTACCGGTGCTTCTCTAGATTTTTATTTTTGCTTTTAGTGTTTGTCTGTTCTTTTATTTTTAGTTTTAATGGTGTATCCACACTAAAAGCAAAAATAAAATCATAGAGAAGCACTAGTAATAATTTGATAATATAGCAAACCAAGGGTTTATGGTGGAATCCACCACTAAAAACAAAAATGAAACCCTAGAGAAGCACTAGTAGTAGTTTGATAGTGTAGCAAACCAAGGGTTTATGGTAGGGTCCCCACTAAAACTCAAAAAACACAGCAATAATATTTTCCTGTTCTTAACTCAATTTCCCCGGATGGACAGGGCCAAAAATGATGGAGAGTCTGAGAGTCTTCACCATAACTAATTATTGCAAAGAAACGGTATGGCCGGGTATCTTCCCAGGTGAGAACTTCAATGGTGGTGGATTTGAGTTGAAACCAGGCCAATCTAGTGTTTTAAATGCTCCGGTTGGCTGGAGTGGCCGGATATGGGGTAGAACAGGCTGTAGTTTTGACAAAAATGGGAACGGTACATGCAAGACTGGGACCTGTGGTTCATTCCTGAAATGCAGGGCCTCAGGTGAAACCCCTGCCTCACTTGCTGAATTTACCCTAACAACACTCGACTTTTACGATGTTAGCCTTGTCGACGGGTTTAACTTGCCGATAGCTGTTACGCCGATCAATGGTAAAGGAAATTGCAGTGTTGCTGGCTGTGATGCAGATTTGAGGGATACTTGCCCTTCAGAGCTGGCTGTTAAGTCCAAGGGAAAGGTCATCGCTTGTCGAAGCGCTTGTGATGTGTTCAACACGGATGAATATTGTTGCAGGGGACTTTATGGAAACCCTAGGGTGTGCCAACCTACATTTTATTCAAAGAAGTTCAAAGAAGCTTGCCCCACTGCTTATAGCTATGCATATGATGATCCTACCAGTATTTGTACGTGCGCAGGAACAGATTATGTCATCACCTTTTGCTCATCCAGGTTAGTAAACAGGACGACCACATATATTAAGATTTTCAGCTTCTTTCCTATATATATATAGAAGAATCACGTTTTATTAAAGTTTTTGGATTCGGTATAAACATATATACTTTTTGGTTTTGATTTCAGGAAGCGAGAGGCTTGCACCTACCATAATAACAAGCTTATTTGCAGTGGATCAAGAGGCTTAAAATCACTAATTGAGAGATGGTGGGCTCTCGTTTTCGTATTGCCACTGTTACTTGCCTTCTGATAATGGATTCTAAGCAAGAAGAACACGTTTTCTGTCTTTGAAGCCTCATTTTTTATGAGCTTCACCTTGTACAATTTTAATACCGATTTAATCTTCTCTTCGCGAGAGGAAGTATTTCCGAATTGAATGTAAATACAGATTTGCTCATCCTATTTATTTCAGCTTAATTTGTTATTTCTCCAAAAAGATAAAAAGAATGGCGTTTGGTTTATCCTTTTGTACATCGCCGGCCCCCAGCAGAGGGAGAAGGAGGCTAGGGAATTCACTACAAGATTTAACAGTTTTACCGACGGAATTTTTTTATCGGCGTAAGACACATATTCCATCGGTAATTAATTTATCGACAGAATCACCGACGAAAATGCTCCGTCGGTGAATCTTTCGTCGGTAATTTTTTGTCCGTCGGTAAATCTGTTGGTAATAAAAAAATAAATTTATCCGCTTTATTTCGTCGGTATATCCCTCGGTAATAATATTTTTTATTACCAACGGATTTACCGATGGAATTACCGTCGGTAATTATTTAAAAACATTAAAAAAAATTCATTTTATAAAATTATAAAATAATTAAATTAACATAAATTAACACTGTATAATATATACTCAAAATGCTTGGAAAAAAGAATAAGAAAATCAACTCAAACAAATTTGCAACAAAAAAATAAATTCAACTAAAAAAATTCATATGAAAAAAATGAAGTTGCAATTGCTAAAAATTTAAAAATCCTATGAATAAATCTACTAAAAATTGATCTCATAT
>Ga0307517_10008451_pt1 | contig 14772 bp, 9 predicted proteins | sample 23_EM_MG_FD_194515 | JGI IMG/M metagenome (GOLD analysis project Ga0307517, IMG submission 194515) | Populus trichocarpa ectomycorrhiza microbial communities from riparian zone in the Pacific Northwest, United States - 23_EM | ecosystem: Host-associated > Plants > Roots > Unclassified | place... | reverse complement strand
TTTTATATACACACTCAAAAATATATATATCTATATATATATATATATATATATATATATATATATATATATATATATATATATTATCAAGAAGCATGATTCAATTCATATTAACAACTCAAATATTTATAATATTTCTCATGCATATGGAAAATTATCCACTCACCTAACTCGAAAGCAAACAAAACTCAAAAGCAGATACCGAAGGAAATCCTACTGATGTCTCGCCGGTAGAATATCAGGATTATCTAAATACAAATGAGACATATTCAAAAATGACTCGAAAGAACATACAACCTATTTAATACACTTAACTAAGGGTCTATTCTATAACCCTATATGTTTTAAAACTAAACTAGTAATTTTTCCAAAAAACCAAAAAATTAAACGGTTTTCCCGAAATCTAATCCATAATAAAATAAATAATAAGACTTGATAATAATTCACTAAATAACCATCAAGTATTCATCAAACCAATCTGAAAAAAAAAAACTAATATTACGGCTAGGGATCAATCTAGAATTTATCATATTTTAAAGGTCAAATTGTAACTTTGTCAAATTGGAGGACCATACTAAAAATATCATAAATTCATGACTATAGTGGAATTATATCTATAATTCATCCTCATTTCTGTTTAGAATCTCAAATTATGCTCCGGGGACCATTCTGGAATTTTTCCAAATTTTTAGGATCAAATTGTAATTTTTGTCAAATGGAAGGACCAAATTGAAAGTGTTATAAACTCATAACTATACTGGAATTCTGCCTATAATTCATCTTTAATTCTATCCAGAATCTCGGATTATGTTCCAGGGACCAATATGTAATTTTTCAAAGTTTGGGGACTAAATTGTAATTTTCACAAATTGAGGGACCAAACTTAATTTTCATCATCTTCAACCTCAAACCCCAGAAGTTTCACAGAGTACCTACTGTTATCTCCTGATTTCTAACGCAAATTCACCATTTAAACAAAATCATAACTCAAAATCATCATCTTTACCTACAATCTTCCATAATCAACTAAATAACTAATTACCCATAACAATCAAATCAATTCATCAATCAACCCAAAACACAATCTTCAAAACCCTAACATTCAACAAAACAAAAATTTAAAGCTAAGAGAACACACATTTATACATTTGAAAACCTAAATCTTACATTTTAATCTTATTTCTCCAACTCTCTTCTCTTTCATTTATCTTTCTCTCTTTTCTCTTCTTCTTCTTTCCCTCTCACGGTTTTCTCTCTAAGAACACAACTTTTTTTTTTCTATTTATATTTATCAACTCTTTGTTCAATTACTACAATGCCCCTCATTCATTTATACCCTCTTTTAAGCCTCAAAGGGCTTTGTTGCTTTTTCCTACTCATTTATTTCAAAACATCACAATTTAGTGGTGAATGAAAAGTTAATGAAAGATAAAGAAAAGAAGATGGATATTACTTTTTATAGAAGTTTAGTTGGGAATATATTGTACTTGATAGTTATAAGGCCTAATGTAATGTTTGCAGCAAGTTTGCTTTCTAGGTTTATGAATTCTCCAAGTCACTTTCATCCTAGAGCTACTGAAAAAGTGTTAGATACAAGACACTATCGAGTATGGAATTAGATTTGACAGAATTTATCAGTTGAAAATGATTGGATTTTGATTGAGATGGATATGTTGATGATATAAAAAGTACTTCATGCTATGTTTTTTTGTCTTAGTTAAGGTGTGTTTGCTTAATGTTTGAAAAAACAACATTTAATGGCTCAATTATCTGGTGAAGTTGAATATGTTGTTACTCAACTTGGTTGAGAAGAATTATAAAAGATATGGTTGAAAAGCAAGAAGAGCCAACAACATTAACAATGTGATAATAAATCAGCTACAACAATGGCAAGGAATTCAGTTTTTCACAGTAGAACCAAACACATTGCACTTGAACATCATTTCATTCATAAAGCAAATTAAGGAAGAGTGGTTAATATAGATTTCTGCAAATCAGAAGAGTAGGTGGCTGATATCTTTACAAAAACATTGTCAAAGGATAAATTTCAAAAGCTGAAAAATATACTAGGAGTTCAAGTTTAGCATATTAAGGTGGAGAATATTAAAGTTAATATGCTGTAACTAGTAAGTTACTGTGACAACTATTTAACTTTTACTTTAGTTCGTTAATTTATGTTAGAAAGAAAGTAATTATAGTTAGATTAAAAGGTGAAAGAAAGTAATTATAATTAGATTAAAAAGTGATTAAGATGAAAAAGTGTAAGGCTAAGATATGTTGGTTTTTTGTATATATATCTGAAAGTTCTGGAGATGTATGAGAGAAAAAAGAAAGAAAAGTGTGATAAGTTTTTACGGTGTATATCTCCTCTTGTTCATGCTATTCAGCAGAAAATTACAGACTTGTTTTCTCCCTTAGAACCTGCATTTTGATGTTGTTTTAACCACACACAAGCTAATACCACATCTCACTCTGGTGCTTGAGAAGGCTCAAATTCTGGAGTTGCTCAAAGAGAAACCACACGGCCTGCAGCCCATTTGCCCTTCTATGTGCTCCAAAAGGGCCCTATCGACAATGAAAAACTCAAAATCCACACCGTATCACTATACCAATTTTCTTGTAAAGTTTTTTGAAAAACAAAAGTAAACCCTCCCGAGAAGTTGAGAAGGGAGAAGAAATCCATAAATCGCACTTGCTTTTCACATTTCCTTTTCTTTTTCCTTTTTGTAGCCACGAAGTACTTTGCTGCTTCAGGGTTCAAGAAACTAACAGAAATAACAGAAAAGATGCCTCTTCAGGCTATGAAACCCTCCACTACAGCCTCCCCAATCATCCCTCTGGAAAAGATCCAACCAGCTTTACCACCTCCAAATGATGATGGAGCTGCACCTCAGAATCTTCCTTCTAATGAAGGTACACATAGTTGCTGCCGGTTTGCATGCCATTATGGTATAGTGAAAATGAAAAGAAAAGGAAAGAAAGATAGAGTGAAAAAGAAACACAATTTGGGAATTGTGACTTGAATTGTATTATATTCCAATGATTTGCTATTGTTCCTGTTATTGTTTTTATGATCAGAGTTTCTTCTTTCTTCTGGTTATCTTGGTATCGTTTCTTGAGCAAGAATCTTGAATCTTGATTGTGAGAGCCTTGTTTTCCAATTTCAGTTTTGTGGTTAGAATAGGAACATGCATAAGTTTAGTGTTTATGCTTTGGCATCAATACCATGTTGTGTTTGGGTTATTGTAAATTTGTCTCAAATTGGGGCATATCACATTTATAACAAAGGAGCTGAATGGTGGTGCAATTGTAGGAACGGGAAGTATAGACTTTGAAGAAGAAGGTGGTCAAGGGAGATTTGATGGAAATGTTGCTTAGGGAATGGAAAAGGAATACATGGCGGAAGTTGAGAGGGAGAAGATGGAAAGACACTAAGTGGAAGAAGTGAGAAATGAAGTCGAGGAGCGTCAAGACGTGCGATTTAAGGTCTTTGTTGGAGGGTTAGATAATTATGCTACTGAGGAGGATCTCGGGAAGGATTTTGATAAGGTGGGGGTGGTGACAAAAGTGAGACTAAGTCAGGACCCCGAATCCGATTGGAGGGTTGCTTTCCTGACGTTTGCAACTGTTAAGCAGGCCAATTATGCTATCTATGAAATCTCAGATCCAGTGGTATGGTTCTTTTCTTTATTTTATTGTGTTTTCATTTAACTTGTTCAATGTGTTTGTTTATAAAAATTGTGAATCCAAAATGGTATTAGATGCTGATTTGATGCTTTGTAGAGTATATAAAGTTGCTATCTTCGTGTTTTCAGGCTGCCACTTCTTGTTCTGCCACATAGATTGAAAAGCAATTTTCAAGCCATATTTCTTGTACTAGTAGTTGGGATATTTTCCTGTTCATCTCTAGCTACTTTATGGTAGTGTTTGGTATACTGGGCAGTATTGATGGATCGTTCTTTTCAGGCGAATATGTGGTCAGAGTTAGCAGAACCGCGAGCGAGAATTCTTTCAGCAGGTATTGCTCAAGGCAGTTGTTCTGTCACACAGGAATTGGCCGGGAATGCAAAGTTCCAAAGGATTCTCATCGCTCTCACTCAGATGCTCCTTGCGCTACAGATCGTAGTAAGATAAGGGATCCAGGTTGTATGCCATATAATTGTGGTCCTAGAGAATCATTTAGCCCTAGAAATAGAAATGCAGCACCCCATAGAGTTGGAAGGCAAAGGCAGAAGAGGTTCGCACCAATATATCCGAGGAGAATTTGATTGTTGTTATATCTCTATACAACAGTGCAAGACCTCTGCTCAGTTCATATAGCTCTCTGCTTGGATTATAGGCTTATGTCTATGGTTTTTTTTTTTTTTTTCTCTGTGCTTGTTTTAGATTGTCTGATACATTTTCCATGGACATGTCCCTCGGTAATAGGAGACTAGATTGCTGGACACGAGAAATTGTAACGTGCATGATTAGACTAGTTTGGTGACATATTGACATAGCCGAACCAGAATTTCTGATAGGGTTCTAAAACCAGAATTGTAATCCTTTACGGAGAGGCAGACATTTAGAGAATAAACTATTCAGTAATAAAACACGGTTAGATCCTTTAATTATGTCTGAGATAGAATCCCTCAACATATACGAGAAAAAAAACTGAAATTAAGGTTGAAAACCCGAAATTAAACAGGAGAGTAAAATAACTAAATCAAATCCTATCTTCTGGGCTTTTTTTAAAGGTTTTCTCGATGTGAGCCGACGAAGAGGGCTGGCCCCCATACCTGTGAAATCTCGGCAAAATTTGAGTGTGATCTAATTGTTCAAAACCCCAACATCACATATTGACAGGATTTATCCCATTGGTCTTGTTTCTTTCTACTTGAAAATTTGGATCAGTGTGTGCCGGTGTGCAAACAACTGAAATATTATGCAAAAATGAACTCCTTGGGACTTGGATTATTGGTCTCTACATCATGTTAATGATTCATTTATAAATACAACAATAGAACGCTTGATAGATCATTCTTCTGAAAACTGCGATGAGCATTTTGGCTGCCTGCTTGTCACAGCCAAAATTGTCCTGCAACAACAGAACACTCAGTAGAGACTACCAACCTATTGCCTTGATTCAGTAGACCTAACAATGGTGAAAAGCATGTCTTAAACAATTTATTATGTATTTTCAGTGCAAGTAAAAGGAAGAGTGCTTAGGCCAAAACCAAGCAAAAGAGAGCACTGCGTTTCCACAGCTACTTCCACTGTTCCACCACTCCATGCAACAACCTTTTTCTCTGTCAAGTCTAACGTGCATAGAAAAACGTTGTTGTGTATCTGGCTCGACCCATTAGCGTTTATCTGTGACAACAAAGGAACGTCCTCATTGTAAAGCTAAAAACGAACAGTCCAAATCTGTCTCTGTGAAAAAGTTGACAAGCTTCACGATCATGCACCATCAGTTTTCAGCAACTTTTGTTTCCCTTCAAGAAACAAGTTAAAAAGAAAAGGAAATATCAAAACCTCATTTCTCTTTAATTCTCTGTATTTGTTTCAGTTACAAAGCATAACTTTGCAGCTTCTTCAGAGTTCAAGAAACTAACAGAAGTAACAGAGAAAAATGCCTTCACGTGCAGTGAAACAATTCTCTACTGGACCCGACACCCGTCCCAAAAAGATCCAACCACCTCCACCTCCAAATGATGGAGCAGCACCTCCGAACAATCTTTCTCTACCTTCTAATGATGGTAACATATATAGTTTCTCAATGAGCACTGCTAGTTTGCTTGCCATTATTATATAGTGAAACCAGAGAACTCAATTTACGCATTGTGGCTTGAATTATGCTATATGTCAATCATTTTCTTTTGTTTCTGCGATAGGACTTCCTTCCTTTCTTTTTCTTTTTGTGTAGTTTCTTGAACAAGAATCTTGAATCTTGATTGTAAAGGAACATGTCAAGTTCTTCGATATTCTGCAAGTTTTCTTTTACTTTCCTTCTGTGCATGTCTAGACTAATTATGTTTGTGTTAAAGTTGATGGCGAGAGAATTGATTGAGAATCCATGTAGGTTAAGACTAACGAGGAAAGAGTTGTTTTCCAATTTCATTTTTGTGGTTAGAACAGAAACATGGATATGGTTAGTGTTTCTACTTTGACATTCTATCGGTGTAACAGAGGAAGTTAAGAGGGAGAATATGGAAAGACATGAAGTGGAAGAAGTGAGCAATGAAGTTGAGGAGCGTCAAGATCTGCGATTTAAGGTCTTTGTTGGAGGGTTAGATAAATATGCTAAGGAGGAGGATCTCAGGAAGGTTTTTGGTGGGGTGGAGGAGGTGACTAAAGTGAGACTAAGTTGGGACTCCGAATCCAAAAAGAGGGTTGCTTTCTTGACGTTTGCAACTGTTGAGCTGGCCCGTCGTGCTATCTGTGAAATTTCAGATCCAGTGGTATGGTTCTCTTCTATTTTTTATTGCGTGTGTTTTCATTTAACTAGTTCAATGTGTTTGTTTATAAAAACTGTGAATCCAAAATGGATTTAGATGATTTTCGTCATTTAATGAGAGCTTGTATTAGATGCTGATTTGATGCTTCGTAGAGTATAGAAAGTTGCTATCTTCATGTTTTTCAGGCTGCCACTTCTTGTTCTGCCACATAGATTGAAAAGCAATTTTCAAGCCATATTTCTTGTACTAGTTCAATACTAGTATTTGGATTATTTTCCTGCTCATCTCTAGCTACTTTATGCCATGCTTTTTGATTCCATAATTTTTCTTTCCTTGCTTCCATATATAACGTATTTAGATGTGACTTTGGTGTTTTAACTGTCAGATTAATGGCAAGAGATGTTGGACTGCTCAAATCCAAGATGGCAGTAAAACTCTCTACGTTCCGAATATATGCAAGGAATGGACGAAGGATGATGTGAGTGTTTGTTATTGAATTGTATTTCCACGTTTGGAGGGAAGGTTCAGAATTTAGTTGCTCATGTTGGGTTGTTTTGCTGTGTAGCTGGAAGACAAGCTTGCAGAATATGGTATTAAAAACTATGAAATCTTGACCTTGAATCCTGCTAGAGAAAACAAGGAGAAGAACCGGGGATATGCTCATCTGGATTTCCGTTCCAGAAAAGATGCATCGGAAGCTCTTGAGCTCTTAAAAAAGGAGAACGTTTCATTTGGTCAGAATCGAGCTGCCAAGGCTGATTTTTCACGCAAATATGCTAGTGGGAATGACGAAATTATGTCACATGTATGTATGTCCTCTTTTACATGTAAAGATTCTTGTGTATTCCTCTGATCTTTTCCGCTGCCTTTGTCTAATTTATATCACTTCAGGTCCTGATAACTAGTGAATGGTTTCTAACATTTAAGATTCCCAGCACAGGAAAATAATTGATAGTCATTTGTCTATACAGAAAAATATTTTCTTGATTACTACGCAGAAAGGTTGAACACAATTTCTTTCTCTTGATTGTTTGGAATTGGTTTTAGAAAACGTACAAAGGAAAATAATCCTTGTGATGATATGTATACAACGCATTTATTATTCCAGGGGATGCATTTTTCTACTCATGATACCTTGCATGAAACTGTTGAGGTATTTTCTTAATTCAAATGATAAGAGATGTTGTCAAGTCGTAATTATTTCCTATGAACTTGTTGGAATTATACAAATATAGGAATGTTCTGATATATCATAAGTATGGCTAGATGGTTTTCTTCTTTCTAGGTCAAGAGAGTGTATCTAGATGGTATACCTCGTGCATGGAGGGAAGAACATGTTAAGAAGCATCTTAAGGAGTTTGGGAGGATTGTAAAGGTTGAACTTGCCCGCCACATTCCTTCTGCTATAAGAACAAATTATTGTTATGTAACATTTGAGACTCATGAAGCTGCAGCGACTTGTGTTAATGGTGTTAATGTTGACGGGCTTTACTTCAGAGATAAAAGGGTAAGACAATTGTTGTTTACTGTGTCTTCAATGTCAGTTACATTGCATGGTTTTCTCGGTCGAGTGTTGTGTCATTGTTATTTCCATTTAAACAAGACATCATGTTTATTTCAGGTTTAATATCAGAGGGAGAGTAAATGCCGATTTTAAGTTTTAACATCTGAAATGTTTTGGTGATATATTGCATTATAATTATGTCAATGCAAAGTGGTGCTGGCTTGTAAAGAAGAGTCATTCTTTTCAGGTGAATGCGTGGGCAGATTTAGCAAAACCGCGAGTGAGAATTCCTTCAGAAGGTACTGCTCAAGCCAGTAGTTCTGTTGCGCAGGAAATTGGCCTGGGAAACGAAGTTCAACAGGATTCTCATCGCTCTCACACAGATGCTCCTCGTGCTATAGATCGTAGTGAGAGAAGTGAGACAAGTTGTAAACCATATAATGGTGGTCCTAGAGAATCATCTAGCCCTGGAGATAGAAATGCAGTATCCCATAGTGTCGGAAGGAAAAAGCAGTTTCCTTCGCCGGAGAGATTAAATACTGGAACGCCTTCTGGTATGTCTTACCTTAATCATTTTAGTAGCAGTACCCCACCTCCCCCAACGTTCTCTTTTCTTCATCTTATTACTGTGTGTTTACTTGACAGTTCCATCTCAAGGAATTTCTCGAGGTGCTGCTCATAGACCTTCTCGTGACAATGACTACAGTTATGAAAGAAATACCAAACAGCCTTCAAACTATTATGAAAGTCATATCTGTTCTAAACGTCCTCATTCTGCAGTGGTCATCATCTTGTCAACAAATTTTATTCATATGCGACTGTTATATCCATTTGTGACCTTGTTAAGTCTGTCTTTGTTCTTATCAGGAGGAAGTTTGCCCTCGCAGTACTGAACCTTTCGTTCAACGAACAAGAGCTCGTGTTGATCACGAGAATTCTAATCGAAATTATTCACAATGGTGCGGATTTTGAACACAGCCTTGCCCTTGCACAACTTACTTGCTTTCTTTTGTTTACGTAATTTTGTATCTATTTTGTCAGGCAGGAGCATAGTTCTCCAACTGGCTATGGAGGAGAAGGTGTTGCTCATAGACCTTCTCGTCACAATGACTACAGTTATGAAAGAAATACCAAACAGCCTTCAAACTATTATGAAAGCCATAGCCGTGATTACAATTACACTTCTGGTTCTATACGTCCTCATTCTTCAATGGTCAGCATCTTGTCAAAAAAATTTCTTCATATGCGACTGTTAAATCCATTTGTGACCTTGTTTAGTCTGTCTTTGTTCTTATCAGGAGGAAGTTCGCCCTCGCAGTACTGAACCTTTCGTTCAACGATCAAGAGCTCGTGTTGATCACGAGAATTCTAATCGAAATTATTCACACTGGTGCGGATTTTGAACACAGCCTTGCCCTTGCACAACTTACTTGCTTTCTTTTGTTTACGTAATTTTGTATCTATTTTGTCAGGCAGGAGCATAGTTCTCCAACTGGCTTTGGCGAAGGTGCTAGTAGTTCTGTCAGGAATTCTCGTGGACTGTCTGACACTAGAACATCAACTGTGGCATCCAGGGGATGTATGTGAATAGGAATTCTCGTGGACTGTCTGATACATATACATAATTTGTTATTTATACATTAAGCAATTTTCTCTTCGGGTTTCTGTTATATTTTGGACTCTGCTCGCGTAACTTTATTTCTTGCAGGCGAGGTTGATAGAGGGGATGATCGGAGGATGCCTTCTAGATATGGCAAGGATTACACATCCAGGGATCATCCACGCTCTGCGTCAGATGATGTATGATTATATTCTGTTGAAAATCCCCTAACCCAGTATCTTCTGTCTCCCATCTGTTCTAGGAATTTATTTATGTGAAAAACTTACTTCCCCATGCATTCAGGCACATGAAGAATCACACCGATCTGATTACCATCACAGTCGTGTGAAAGATGGTGGCTCAAGCAGCAGAAGAGGTTCACGCAAATATCACAAAGGTGAATTTGGTTGTTGTTAATTATATCTCTATATATTTGAGCTTGGTGTGGCACAACTTGTATATATATAAACTGATCCTCAAGATGGATAATTACTGCTATGTAGGATGACTGGTGCAGGACCATCAGGCACTCTTAACTAATTCAGTGTTGAAGTAGGCTCTCGGCATTTATTACTTGGAGACCTTCAGAAAAAGTTTTAGCCATTCAGATTTTGAACTGATTGTGCTATCACATAATATAATGTTCAGTAAAGTGATCTGATAGAGATTGACAAAGTGTGTTTTGCATATAGTCAGATGTTTTAATATAGGAGATGTTCTAAAGCCTATTTTTTAGATAACGCTAGCTGATCATAAGGTAATGGATATTCTCGCTCTATGGTTCATAGAATGCCTCAGATCAGATCAGATCAGTTGAAAAAAGCTCACTGCTTGGGTTACACCTGCATGTTCTTTTTGCATGACTAAATGGAAAAGTAAATGTCGCAGTTCCATTCAAAGGAGTTTTTCGATTTTCGCGTTCTGGTTATTGGTGACATATTGACAGGATTCCTTGTTTCTTTCAACTAGAAATTTGGATCAGTGTTTGCAGATGTATGAACCAATGAAATGCTATGCAAAAATGAACTCCACAGAACTTGGATTCGTGCTCTCGGCATCATGTCCTAGATCGATTCATGAATACAACAATGGAATGCTTGATAGTTACGAAAACTGTGATAAGCAGTTTGGCTGCATGTCTGTCACAGCCAAAATTGTCCTTCAACTACAGAAAACACAAAAGATGCTGACAGACTGCTTTCCAGTAACATCGTAACCCTTGCTTCTGTTAACTCGTGCCTGGCATCTGAACTTCTGTTGATTTTGGATAAGCAGCTTGTCAAGGTGCACTTTATAGGCTGTGAGAGTGTGTATTTAGACCTAGCCTGATTCATTGCAGTCATTTCCTTTCATCTAGAAAAGGTGATCACTAGTTCATCTTTCATTTAGTGAAGCTTGGAACTTTAACTGTCTATTTATACACAAATTAAAAATAAAAAAAATTAAATTTCAAGTGTGAACATAAATGGTTGGTAGTGGTGTGAAAGCGGTTAGCGGCTGCAGTTGGTGATTACAGTCGGTGGTTGTCATCTTTGACTTTCTGAATTGAGTTTATTACAACAAATTTCTCCTTTAAACTCAATCGAGAGATGTCATTCCAAGCATGAACTTCATTTTGATAAATGTTTCTTCCTTCAATGGCTTTGAAAAGATATCTGCTACTTGATCATTTGTTTTGCAAGATATCAATTCGATTTCTTTGTTCTTCACATGCTCTCGGATAAAGTGATGATGCGTATCAATGTGTTTACTTCTTTCATGATACCCTGAGTTTTTTGTTAATGCAATCCCTGATCGATTATCAACATAAATCTCTGTAGGATTTTCTTGAGGAAATCCCAAATGCTTCGGCATATTCCTTAACTATATTAAATGGCATACAACTGAGTTGGCAGTAACATACTCAGCTTCACAGCTTGATAATGTTATTATTAATTACTTCTTAAATGACTATGTAAAAGATATATCTTCCATTAAAAAAAAAATTTATTATATTTTTCCTTTCATCTAGATCTTTATCTCAATCACTATCTTAGTAGCAAAAAAAAGATTGAAGTTTTTATTTTGAAGTATAGCTAACAGACAGGAGTAAAACTTCTCTCCTTACAAAATCATGTCTTGGCTAATTGAGGGACCAATGAAATCTCAACATGTAAGCTCAAGGATCAAGATTTGGTGTCAGTTGCCAAGATGGTCATACCAATCTTTAAGTTGAAATTGGGCTATGGTTTCTGGTTAGTGTTCGGCCCTGCCTGACAATGAAGGAATTTTGGGCTCAATTGAGCAGTTAGGGTTCATTGTTTGTTTTTGGTTTTAAAGTCTGTTTGGTAATTAAAAAGTTGTTGTTTTTTAAAATATATTTTTGCTTAAAAATATATTGAAAAAATATATTTTTTATTTTTTAAAATTTATTTTTAACATCATCATATCAAAACAATATGAAAATACTTAAAAAAATTAATTTAAAATAAAAAATTAAAACAATTTTAATTTTTTTTAAAACGCTTTTAAAACGCAAAAACAAATAGACTCTTAGCCTCTTGGTCTTGCATTGAATGAGGAGATTGATATGTTTGGTGGATGGTCAGTAAAAAAAAATAGTAATAATATTTTTTTTAATTTAATGACAGATTTATTTTCCAATATTACTCTACTAGCTAGTTCTTAATAAGAAAAAAAGAGAAGGAAGAAAATAAAGATGATTTTTATTTTATATTGTAGATTTTTTTAATATATCACCAATTTTATTTCTGGCTAGTACTTCAAATGTTATAGAAAATATTATGTTGACTAAATATATTGATTGATATTAATAGAAATAAAAGAATTCCTAACATTCAAAATATATAAAATTAATTTAAATTTAAAAAAAATCATTATTGAAGTGCAAAAAGTTTGAAATTCAAAGAGTTTTATTTTCTTGAGTTGGTACTTTTTATACTTTGGTCATCCTTAATTTGATCCTTTGTCCTTCAAGTTGCATTTTGTGCAAATTTCAAAGTAATACTTTTAGAAAAATAATTATTAAAAGTTATGTAAAATATAGTTTTTAAGTACATATATTTTTTTAGAATAAGTTCTTAAGTATATATGGTGATAAATTAAAGGATGAATTACTAGGGGAAAGATATATAAAAATTGAAATTGGTAGTATTAGTATTGATAGGAAACAAAAACAAATATAGTTATAGGTACTTGGTAACCCTTTAATAATCACTATCCCAAAGAATAATTTTTATAAGGCTATTATTATCCAAACATAGTTTTTTAAGTGAATAAGAAATATAGTTATCAAACCCGATTCAAAGACTAATTTGAAAAAGATTATAGGTTGTTGGTCACTAAATTAACTCAGGTCAATTATTTTTATTAAAATAATAACATTTTGTTATTTCTTTAAATTTTTATAAGATATTAATCTAATAAGTTTTGATCAAGTTAACTGAATCATTAAAAATTCATCTAGATAAACAAGAGTTTTGTTGTGCCAATATATTATCCTATTCAACTAAAACTTCATATAGTAGATCATGTTTTGAATTTTAAATTTTCACTACAACATTTAACAGTTTTACCGACGGAAAAATTCCGTCGGTGTAAGACACATATTCCGTTGGTAATTAATTTACCGACGGAAATGCTCCGTCGGTGAATCTTTCATCGGTAATTTTTTGTTCGTCGATAAATCCGTTTGTAATAAAAAAATATTATTACCGACGGATTTACTGACGGAACAGACGCGTTAAAAAAAAATTACCCACTTCATTCCGTCGTTATATCCTTCGAAAAATACCATTGGTAATTATTTAAAAACATTTTTAAAAAATCCATTTTTAAAAATTAAAAAATAATTAAATTAACATAAATCAACACTCTATAATATATACTCAAAATGCTTGGAAAAAAGAAGAAGAAAATCAACTCAAACAAATTTGCAACAAATAAATAAAACAAAAAAATAAATTCAACTAAAAAAATTCATAAGAAAAAAATGAAGTTGCGATTGCTAAAAATTTAAAAATCCTATAAATAAATCAACTAAAAATTGATCTCATATGAAAAAAAAATCTCACAACAACATTCATACAATTATTAAGAACAAAAAACAATTAAAAATTAAAAAACAAATATAGTGAAAAAAATCATGAAAAAAGAAGAAAAAAGAAAAATCTTATCTTAATGTAGTTGCAAGTGAAGCTAAGGAGAGAAAAAAATTTTGAATTTTTTTTCGTAAAGCGTATTAATTAAAAAAAACTAAGAGGATAAAAGAAGAAAGAAGAAAAAGACATACCCGAGCATGGAGTAGAAGAGAAGGAGATGAGGAGAGAAGAGAAGAGAAAAAAATAGATATTGATGTTTTTTACATATAGGGAAGAAGAAGAAGAAGAAGAAAAAGAAGAATAAGAAATGAGTCTGTCTCTTGTGAAATTAAGGGACTTAGGCTTTTTATTAGAGCATGTTAGTGATGGTTTTACCGACGAATAATTAAATATTTATATTTTTTAATTATTTCAACTGTAATATTTAATTTAAATTTTCAATTTCATAAAAAGTTTTCAGAAACCGCCAACAATCACCGATGATTTTTCAATCCGTCGGTGATTCTGTCTGTAATATTTACTAACAAAAATATTCCCTTAGTATTTTTGTTTGTATTTATCGATTTTCTAGTAGTGTTTTCAAATCAATCTACCAGATCAAACATGTTTAATAGCTATGATAAAAATCCAACGACATTGTTAGCATATGCTTGCTTGTCTGATTGTATATTGCCTAGTTTCATGTGCCACATATTTCCTTGTTTTTTTTTTTCTTTTATTATAGTGGCGACCTTGTTCTTGCTAGATTTTATGATGAACCATCTTATATCGCTCCCAAAATACATCTGCTAACACCGAATGGTGTTAGCAAATCCCAAGCTGTGGGAATATGAAACTGACAAAGCTAGCTGCGAGGGTTTTTGTCTTTTTTCTTCTGTTTTTTTTCATCGCTGTGTTTATAAACACATCATTTCTTTCTAATTTGATTGTTGCTTTCCATTTGGCTTTTTTGCTGCAGAAAATATCTCTGTGGTAGGATGCAGACTGATCTAGAAACTAACGTTTCTGTTGAAAATCTTACACCTTTGAGATAGTTTCTGTTGAAATTCTTACACCTTTTAGATAGTTTCTGTTGAAAATCTTACACTTTATATATATATATATATATATAACAACTTTGCATGCTTATGA
>Ga0307517_10008449_pt1 | contig 14773 bp, 16 predicted proteins | sample 23_EM_MG_FD_194515 | JGI IMG/M metagenome (GOLD analysis project Ga0307517, IMG submission 194515) | Populus trichocarpa ectomycorrhiza microbial communities from riparian zone in the Pacific Northwest, United States - 23_EM | ecosystem: Host-associated > Plants > Roots > Unclassified | place... | reverse complement strand
AAATCGAAGGGGTTGGTAACATTGTAGATCTTCTCGTTGCCAAGAGCGACGAGCAGTCGGTCAGCAACAAATTCGATATACTGGCACATGAGCTTGGCGTTCATGCCGATGAGGGAGACGGGGAGAGCATCAGTCAAGAACTCCTGTTCAATGACGACGGCCTCCTTGATGATCTTCTCCAAGAGCTTGGGGTGGGGCCGCCTCCTGAGGTGACTGAACAGGAGGCAAGCGAAGTCGGTGTGCATACCCTCGTCGCGGCTGATCAATTCGTTGGAGAAGGTGAGACCGGGCATGAGACCACGCTTCTTCAACCAGAAGACGGAAGCGAACGATCCAGAGAAGAAGATACCCTCGACTGCGGCGAAGGCAACAAGGCGTTCACCAAAGGAGGCACGATCATCGTTAATGTAGCGAAGAGCCCAGTCAGCCTTCTTCTTGATGCAGGGAATGGTGTCGATGGCACCGAAAAGGTAGTCACGACGAGCGGGATCCTTGATGTAGGTGTCGATGAGGAGAGAGTATGTCTCCGAGTGGATGTTTTCCATCATGATCTGGAAGCCATAGAAACAACGCGCCTCAGCGGCCTGGACCTCGTTGGAGAAACGCTCAACGAGGTTCTCGTTGACAATGCCGTCGGATGCGGCGAAGAAAGCGAGAACGTGGGAGATGAAGTGCTGCTCGTTGGCATTCAACCGGTTGTTCCAGTCGTGGAGATCCTTTGAGAGGTCCATCTCTTCTGCTGTCCAGAAGGAGGCCTCGGCTTTCTTGTACATCTGCCAGATCTATAAAGACGCGTCAGAGAGACTCGGCACGCTGCTCAACGGCTTATGTACCTCGGGGTATTGGATAGGGAACAACACGAAGCGACGCTTCGTCTCAAGGAGAAGAGGCTCCTGATCTAAGCGGAACACTTTATCAGAGACAGGTCGGAATGATGACAAGTATCAACACGAACCTTCAGTGATGTCAACATCGCCAACGAACTGCTTCCTAAGATCCTCAAGCTCGGCCTCTTTGGGGTCAACCTCAATCTCGGTAGCGGTAGAGCCGACCGTGGCGGGAGACTCATCGCGAGGAGCATTGTCGAAAATATCGAACTCGAGCTTCTCGGCCTTCTTTACGTCTTTGGTGGGGGTCTTTAACGCGAGCTCATTAAGAGCAGCGGCAGTCTAGAGTAATGAACGCGACGCGTCGAGATTAAAAAGCGCGTCCGACGCGACATATGGTATTGGTGAGTTAACGAACCTTCTTAGAAGGGGTCGACTGAGGAGAAGTAACGGGAGTGGAGGTGAAGACGGTAGGAGACATGATGGTTTGTATCAGGGAATGGAAAGGGAGGAAGGCTCGGATTGTGGTGGTGCTAATGAGAGAGGGGGAGTGGTCGAAAGACGCGCTTATAACCAACCCATTGTTTGGTCTCGCCTATTTGGTTCTTCGTGATATCATGTGATGCCGCGGCAACCATGGTTCGCGTTTTCTTGAAATTCCTCCACAGCCGGCCAAAAACACGTCTAAAAACACAGACACAACGCGCCAACGCCCACCATCCGTTGACTCTTGACCATGCTCGACCATGAGACACGGTAGGCGGAAGGCCCATGGGCACGTGATCTCATTATGGACTGCTGCGATCGTGTCCATTCATTCTGATTGGGGGATATTCAGCGCTCGCCATTTTCCCACCGGCCGAATGCGGTAATGGTGGGTTCGAAAAGCCAAGTTGAATTATAATATGGGCACATCATGAGTTAGCTGGAAAAGTCACCATCATAGTGTGAAGATGAATGGTAAGGGTGAATATAAGATAGTGGTCCTGAATTACCACGGATCACGACATCACTGGTCCCCGCAGGAAGTTCAACCACAGAGAACTGTGTGGGACGGTGTACGCAGGACAACATGGCCTCCTAGGTCTGGTTTGTAACAAAGCTTATACGACCACCGGGGGGTGAACAGCAGTCGCACTCTGACCCGCCACTTGCGACACTGATGTAGCAAACAGTTCCCGATGTGCCTATCCGTCCAAGAGTAGTGGGCGCAAGAAGTTAATATCGAAGCACCGTTGCAGAGTTGAGATCGTGACCGAGACCCGGTGATGGTCAGATCTGCCGAGATGCCCTGAAAACCAAGTTGCAGGGCCAGCCGTTTTGACGAACGCCAAACTTGGAGGCGAGGATGTGGCAGGAGCGAAGTGCGAACCCCACCGGCTGCACAACCCCGCACGCGCTCCCAAGAAAAAATTCCACAAATCCAACGTCAGATAAAAGTACAGATGAACGGTGCCACGACTCCCACGACAACGGTGTCAGTCTCGCGGTACGGTCCTCCTACGTATAACTCCACTCCTGTATACGGTAGACTAGATGCTCCGCGAGGCCGAAGCCAAGGGTGTGTGCGAGCGTAGATAACGTCTCTCTCACTCCGACCTCGTCCGACCATTGACAATCCTGAAATTTCCAAGGTAAGTCCAGTCTACGCAGGTGGTGAGGATACAGAGGACGCACAGAGAAAGATTCAATGTGTGGCTCCCCATCGTCCTGATCCACAATAATCAAGAGGTTCTCGAGAACCGCCAGCGGGACCTCCGGTATCGTAGCTGAAAACCCGCGTGAGGAGAAAAGGTTGCGCCACGAGCGACGACGCTGACCTCTCTGCGGGGCGGGTGTTTGCGACGAGTGTTCTGGGTGGGCAAAACACGCGTAGTGCGTTTTATCCAGCTGTCTCGTGCATTCTTGTAGCGGGTGCCAGGTATACTCCTCCTACATCCCATCAACAAAGAGAGCAAAAAGTGAGGGGGCGAGACGTACGGGATCCAGGAGGTATGAAGGTGAGTATTCGGCTTTGTATTTCATCTTTTGGCAGGTATGTACGTAGTAACCTATCGAATATATCAGTGTTAATCATCGGGGTCCAGGGAGACGGTAACGACGAACCAAAGTACAGGTACTCGTGACCATCGACGCCCGCATCACGAATCTCCCTCGCCAAGGAAATCTCCCTCAACGCACTTATCTGCGATAACAGTGAGACAGGAAGCAAGGATAACGGAAAAGGTCTCAAACCTTCCCGAGCGAGTACTTCTCGAAAGCGGGATCATACATGAAGTAAACGCTGGATACACACTACAATCGGTGTGTCAGGTAGCCTAATCGACGCTCGCGAAACTTCGGCATACCGATGGTAAAATGTCCAAGACAGCCACTGCGACGAGTTTGCCATCCAGCCGGTACAACTGATGGTAAGAACCATATTGTTTGGGGAGATGCTCAGGCGGGGTGGAATTGTAAGGTATCGAACTTTTCTTCTGCAACCGTTAGTCGTAGATTATCGAGGGAGTAGGAGACCTACCCTCAGCGGGGACTGCGCTAGGAATTGTGTGAAGCTATAAGGGGTAGTGGGGTCTTTGTGGACAGAGGTTTGATAAATATTGTAGAGCTGATATTTTTCGTCGGTGTAACTGGAGGGTTCGAACGTCACCTGCGATGGGCCGATTGAGATTCACCGTTTATGGGAAGTTTTATCGAAACTCACTTCGAGTGTATGAGCAGATTGTTCTTCTCCCACAACCCGTTTCTCGGGGGCGTGTACCGATTCGACCAATGAGTACTCTGGAGCACCTTTCTTCGCGTGCTTCGGCTTTGGACCCTGTTCATGACTGCCATCAGTGAGTGCCTGTCGTTCTGAGTAGCGAGAGGGTCGCTTCACCCTTTGCTATGTGCATCGCCTGGCATATCTCCGTGCAACACGAACCGATTCCATCTGCATTCCATGTGTTGGCCAGGAACGGCAGAGAAGCTTCTAGTGAAACCGACCTATTGAGGAGTTTACGCTGGCTTGCGGATGGGCGAAACTTCAAAGCATTTAGCCTGGACAAGTGATCAGACACACAGGCATATCAGGAGGACCGGAGGGTCTGCTGACCTGATCGTGTATTGGGGGCAACAGGTCCTCTTCATGTCCGGTTTGTAGCAGTATGACCCGGAGCGTCTCCATCCTCGGTCGATCATTGCTTGATATCCCTACCGACACGAGGAGGTAAATTTCAGGGAGCGTACTCAGGACCTTGGTGATTAACCTCGCAGCTCAAGGAAGAGGCCACCAAATGGGCACCGTGGAAGTTGGATGCTTGCTCGCTCCTCTGGCCAGGCGGCGAGCAGTAACCGCATGAAGTCCCACTGTGATCCTGTTTGATAGCATAGACAACCCCTTGAAGGCTCATGGTTGCGAAAATTAGAAGTTCGGGCGAGGTGAGGCGGGCGAAGGTGTATTAGGGTCGACGGCGTTTGCCGAAGCAACATCATCCCGTCATCCCGATCCAAAGTTCGCTGGCTAGCTGTCCTCGAGAGTGACCGCCGATATGTCGAGCTCAACGTAATCTTCGGCCCCTCTACGCATGTTGGCTGGTCTGACTCTTACGGGTTTACAGGGTATCGCTGTATCTCGACCCACAGATCCGTGACTGGGTATTATTCCCAATCACAGTGGTCATGGTATGCACACGCGCCCTTCTCCTTCGCACAGAAGCTCAGTTGGTCCTCGCGCTCAGATTCTGGTCGGCGTATTGAGACACTACATTGTCACTCTACTTCAAACTCCCCCAAAGAAACTCACGAGAGCAGCGATTCGCGAACAGTGAGCATGACCACACATCCAACCACTCCCGATCATGCTAACGTGGAAATCATCTTCCAGACGCGCTGTCCTCCGTGCTCAAGTCCTCCGCGCAACGGCCGCCAAGTCGCCCATTCCACCGCACATCTACCGTGCAATTTCACTGCATCTCGATGATGCCTTTGCCGCCGGGAAGTACCTCAAGGACGGACCTCTGAAGGAGGGCGAGACACCCCCGGCCGCTCCGAATATTTTATCCGACCCCGGCGCAATGGACGGGATGATGGCAGGAATGAAGACGCAGATGGTCATGATGGTCCCTCAAATGGTCATTATGGGCTGGATCAACTTTTTCTTCCAGGGTTTCGTGCTCAGTGAGTGTCTCCGTCGCCTAAATTAGATCCCCCCTACACGCCCGATGGCCTTCCGTTCCCACTCGCCCCGGGATGCGGTGCAGAACATCGACGAATACGTTATCTCCTCTTTCTGATATCAGAATCCCGAGCCGGGTCAGGCTTCCGCGAATAGGAATGTACACGTGAACTAACCGATTTTGTTCTACATAGTCAAGCTGCCTTTCCCCCTGACATTGGGATTCAAGTCGATGCTTCAGCGAGGGATCGAGACCCCGGATATGGATGTGCGATGGGTCTCGTCTCTCTCGTGGTATTTCCTCAACTTTTTCGGTCTCAACGGACTGTACCGGCTCATCCTCGGGAACGATAACTGTATGTTCGGCTCCGGTATATCTTTTGCATTCGAGATCCGTGATCGCTCATGCGCCATTTTTTTTCACCCTGCTTTGATTTTCCACCCCGATGCTCACGCATCCCCGCCCCAAATCCATTCTCGACCATCCGATCTTTCCAACTGGCGGTTTCTGACGGGGAATTTTCTGATCGCGACTTCTTTGCTTTGCTGTGCTGGGCAATACCACACCTGGCCCAATCAAAATGATCAGCGGCGTCCCAATCGTCGCAGGAGATGGCAAGCCCATTTGCCGGGGCGATGCAACAGGGCCAACCTGGTCAGCCGATGGACTATCACAAGATCTTTTCGGCTGAGCGGGACAACCTCCAATTTGCTGAGGGGTTATATAATTGGCTTGGCGATGACGTTGAGACCCGTATTTTGAGGAAGTACGGGAAAGTTCCATCCACATCGTCGGCACCCTCATAACTGTTTGTGGCTATGGTGGATAGGTTTCAGAGTCAAGCCAAGAGCGAGGGGTATCATGTGTACATTGTTTGGATTATCTGCAATACATACACCGAGTACAACAACGCTTTCTACTGGGTAAAAACGAGAGGCCGTGTGCACCTAGATGTGAGGAAACAATGCGGGCTTGCTTGGTGAATATGGGAGAAAGAATAGCTACGACAAAAGAAGAGAGAAAACATCCGGTTCCACCTGGACAAACCGCTAAGCAATGGAATAACAGCCGAAGCGCATGAATCGTCTATTACACACGTCAGGGTGCTACACAAGACCGTCGTATAAGGACAAGGCCTAGGAAGCGCATGGTCAGGGGGATACAAACGCTGTGTGAGCTGTGTTCGGTAGTCCGCACCTGTACGATCGTGGGATCCTGTTTGCTTCCCTCGACAAACTCGTCAAATGTGAGCTTGGCGTCTTTATCACGATCCATGTTGCTAAAGATTTTGTCCACCCGCTATTCGTCGGGGGTCGGACGGTTAGAGCGGGGTGTCCTGGAGGGGGGGGAGGGAAACACACCTTTTCAGGGGTGTCTTCATCCAGCGGAAGTTTGACCATCGACCCAGTCATCTTGTAAATCGACTGGACGATTTGGAGCATCTCGGTATATGTGATGGTACCGTCTCCGTCAATATCGTACAGCTGGAAAGCCCCTGAAAACAGAAGAGGGTTAACTGCAAAGCCAGTGAGGCTAATCGCAACGTACATTTGAGCTTCTCGTCCAACCTGCCACGAGAGGTGACGCTCAGAGCGCAGATAAACTCCTTAAAGTCGATCGTTCCACTCTTGTCCTCATCGAAGACGTTGAATACGTAGTCGGCGAATTCGCCGGGTTCGCCGAACGGGAAAAACTGCTTATATATCCGACTGAACTCGGCCTTGTCAAGTTGGCCGGAGGGACAGTCCTTGAGGAATCCCTTGTACCTGCGGCGCAGTCCTTGTGAGATGAAGAGGGTGGATCTCGAGAGATCGGTTTACCATTGCTGAAGCTCGCGTTTATCAACTGTGATGGCGGTGAGCTGATGGGAGAGGACGGAAGGGTTTGTTGGGGTCGCTCACAGTAAGTGTGTTTCTGAAGGTCAGAGAGCTGTTCTGGAGAGAGTTTGCTCTGCGATTTACCCATTTCTCTGGCAGTGGTGGGTGTGGAGTGCAGAAACCATTTGATAGCACAGCCCAAGGACAATATACACCCACCCGTCACGCTTCACACCGCGTGACACCCTACAGAGCGTGACAGAGGATTAGGGTCGTGGTCCATACTTATGATTGGTAGCAGCGATAGAAAACAATGGATGACCAGTTTTCTATGCCAACCGTCACCGCTATCGGCGACGACGACCAGTGCGAGGTGGACGACAATGATAAAAGACGACGGCCAGAAAATCGCACACGATGGTCATCACTTCATTACGAATTGATACCCCCCATTACAATATTCTCCGACCCTTCTTCTTTATCCACCACCAACATGTGTTATGTCCACGGGAGTATCGACCAGGTCACCTCTGTCTGCCCAATGTGCAAGGTCTTCAAGCCTTCCGGGGCAAGGTATTCCCCCGTCTTTCTCCAGCGTGCAGCCAGTTCAACATTGCTTACCCCCGACCCGTCGCCCAGGTGTCCCCATGTAAAGGACGTCTGCAGGAACAGGACCGTCCACCCTCGGATCGACATCGCCTACTTGAAGAATGCAGAGGGTGAGTCTAACTGATTTGTTGACCATCGACCGTCCACCTGATTCTTGTATCAGTTCAAACCTTCAACGGATGCGGCTACTGCAAGGTTCGACTTCAGATCGTCAATCCCACCTCAATAGCCTCGTGTTCTGACCTTTCCGGTTTACGGTTTAGGCCGCCAAGCATTCCATTCCTCAGCGTTACCCAGGCCAGCGGGATGGTCAACAGGGATGGCCAGGATGCTGCAGACCGCCCAATCCGGCAGACGTCAAATTTATACCCGCTGCTGACTGGCCGGCGGTCTGTATCGTCCATCACGTCTCTATGCCTCCCGAGATCAAGGCTATCCTCGATTCTATCGTTGGCCCTGCTCCTGTTAGGGGCTCCAGCCAACCTTCGCCACAGTCTCCTCCCGTGTTAAGCGCCACCCTGGGAAGAGGCGCCGGTCTCCAAACGTCCGGATCCCCCTCCGCGAGTCGGCGTGCTGGCGCAATCGCCTCAACACTTGTCAAGTTAGAAGGGAAATCCGGACGATCAGGTTATAGCCCGCCACAGACGGCTTCCTCCCTCTCCAGAACGACGGGCCGGGCGTCCCTCGATGCAGAGCGCAACCGGGACACTTCCCCCAGCAAGCGGCAGTTGGAGACGGAGTCGCTTCATCGTAACTCCGGAAGGAGAGCCTCGGTTTCTGCCCTGCTTTCCCCCAAGTCATCCAAGGATGACTATGCTCCGGAGAGAGAGAAAAGGCGCACTTTGAATGCCATCAACACGAATACGACCACGCCTAGTCAACGCTCTTCTCCCTCCAACTCGATTCGTTCCAAGACCCTCGAAGTAGGCCTAGCCGAGCTATCGATCGCAAGTCCGTCCAGCGCGGGCAGCAGCAGCGGAAGTTCTGCCAGTTCGGACATCACGGTCGACGGAGGGTTTACCGATTACCTGTCGGACGAGTCTGAGGCTGAGCTGCAGCGCCAGGCTGAACTCCGTGCTGCCCAAGTTGCTCAGACCAAGATGGAGGAGCAAGAGTTCAAGGCTGCGCGTCAGCAGCTCGCTACAGTCGACCTTCTTCCTCCCAAGTCTTGGAACCCGAATATGGGTCGCTCTCAGGCCGCCCCGCGACCTTCCCCATCCTACGTGTCGGCTGGAGCCGGGTATTGAATGTGTACACATGACATGAATTCTTGCGGAGGTGCGACTGGATTTGATGCAACGGATATGACGCTCCCTCATCCCAACTAATCGCATTTGTAAATCTTGATTCACATTCTCAGTGTTCTGATGATTATCTCCCCTCTTTCCTCCCTTCTCCTTTGTTGTACTATCTGTCTTTTTGGGATCACTGCTCGCAATTGTATGTTATGCCATATGCCATCGTTGTCGCGTGCAGGGAGGGGGGTGGTCGGCGCCTGTAATTTTACGAATTACGTCTATTGGTACCGCACGACGGCTTCCCGTAACGGCGTGGCTAGTGAACTCGCCACAACCTCTCTCAACTCAACAACACCACCACAGGATCCATCCTGGTCGCTCGTCGCCCGTCCGACTGCGAAATACTACACCCCATATGAATTTGGCTCGGCATTCCATATCATCGACGAGCCCAATCCAAATCCTAGACGCGCAGTTCGACCCTGATTGTCGCATCTTCACTTCAGCTACCCCTGCCGGCTTTGCGGTTTATCAGACATGGCCACTCAAGCTGCTGCGTAAGCGAGGTATGCCTGTTCAATCCAATCCCTTCACCCCTTAGCTTCGGACTAACGCGCACGGGATAATCATCTGCAGAGCTTTCGGGAGGCACCCTGTCGGCCGTGATACCCCTCCACACATCCTCCATACTCTTCCTCGTCGGAGGAGGACGGAGTCCACTTTACCCGCCGAACAAGGTTGTGCTATGGGACGATGTACTGGGAAAGGAAGTGGCCGAGTTGGAGTTCCGGGAGAAGGTTCGGGGCCTGGCTTGCAGACGAGGCTGGTTCGCAGTCGCTCTCCGCAGGAGAGTCGTCGTGTTTAAGTTGGGTGAATCGGTAAGCCGATTCGGAGAGTGGGATACGTGTGATAACCCTCGTGGTTTGCAAGCGATCCTTTATTTGACGCCTCGCAGTGCCAACTGACTTCCTTTAACTTTTTCATTCGTCATGGGTTTTCTGTGCGTTTAGGTCTGTTGGCGATGGCTACCGGTGCCTATTCGACATTATTGGCTATTCCAGGAAGGAAGAGTGGCCATGTACAACTGGTACATCTCCCTGAGTGCGTGCCACCAGAACCTCTTGGGCCCCCAACAGGTGCACCTCCACAACCACCGCCCGCCCCAACGAAACATCCAGTATCCATGATCGTCGCTCACGAGACAGCACTCTCGACGCTTTCCGTACCACCTTCAGGGAAATTTATCGCCACAACTTCTGCAAGGGGTACCCTGGTCCGAGTCTGGGACACGGTTACGGGGAATAGGCTTAGAGAGTTGCGGCGAGGATCAGACCAGGCCGAGATATACGGTGTCGCGTTTAGACCGGACGAGCAGGAGCTCTGTGTGTGGAGTGATAAGGGGACGGTTCACGTTTTCTCCTTGGTATCTGGATCTGGCGCATCGCACGTCCTTTCCTGTTTCTACCCGTTGCAGCTGCTTGAATTAATACTCCTTTTAGAAATCGACACTCCAAGCTCTCACCCCTCACACCATTTTTGCCTCTCCCTTTCAAGATATTTGGATCGGAGTGGTCTTACGCGACGTACAGCATCCCATCACAACAGTCCCATATTGCACTATCATCCACCTCGATTCGATCGCAGTCCAAAGGCATAGCAGAAGAAGATAAGTGCGTTGTGGGTTGGATACAGGCACCGGTGGACGAGAACGACCCGATGCATTTGGAACACCAACTCGTGGCGTTGACATATACCGGTGGATGGTACAGACTGAGGCTTCCAGGAGACAGCGGATCCCAGATACCTTCTCCAAGGGATACCGGGAGTCTTCCGGGAAGTCCGAGGTCGGGTACTAGTCCGTTGCCCATGTCTCCTCCGAGCATCAAGGGGGGTGTTGGAAGTAAGGGTAATCAGCCTCGGAACAGGACAATTAGCGTGTCTTCTATGAGGACGGACAAGGGAAAGGAGAGGGAGAAGGGTGACGGAGAGGCGAAACCGAGTCGGAAATGCACACTAGAGGAATATCGGAAGTTTGGGAGGTGGGATGGATGGTGATACACGATGCATGATTGACGATTCAACGAGCCCCGCTGTCTTCACGAACACATTCTCTGTTTCTCATTTCTCATCAAGGATTCCACACTGTCGACCCCTGTATCAGCATCCCAGTCATTTTTTATAATTGTCAGCTTGGTGTAATATGTTTTGTAATCGCTACACACAACCGCTCGTCTGCCTCCTTGCCGTGATGTGCTTCTGGATCCCTTTGGGACCCGACCAGAATACACCCGGTGGCTTTGAGAAGTGTCGCGTGAAATCCGTGAACCAAACGAGGTCGCTCTGGGTCATGAACCGAAGTGCAAGTGCGACCATATGATTCTGTTCCATCAAGGAAGGGAAGAATTCAATGAGACCAAAAATCCTCGAGATTCCCGGGTAAGAAGCAGCGGGGTTTCCACGAGAGGGCACGAAGACTAGGTGCCACAGTGCTTCCCGATGGTCATAAAGGATTACCGGAGGGGGCACGATGTTCCGCAAGGAGTTAGGGCCACAGGAAGAGGTGAACCAGGGAGCAACCGGTTAGCCTGCGGCGTTTCTGTTGAGATACAGCCGTCGGGGAGTTCGAGTTTCTGTGTTGTACCCGAGGTCCATCCAAAGTAGTTTGAAAGCAGCAGTAGAACTTTCAATGCATATGCCCCAGAGATGGTTGAACACATATCACAGAACGGACTCCGTGAACAAGGATCCCCACAACATTCACGGCTCCGAGCACTGACCGGGACCGAACAAGAGTCAATCTTACCGCACGTGACCACGCGTTCTGCGTTCGCGCAAACCAAGACCTGGTGTTCAGGTCGAGCAATCCCCACAGATCTGGGAATGGACTTTACGACCCATATCCAGTTGCTAACCGGCGTATCGTCGGCCGGGTCGAGCAAAGAAGAACAAGCTCTACGAGCCTGGGCGAGGTTCGGCTTCATTTGATCGATGTCCGTCCGTTGTTTGTTGATCCCCACAAATAACCAGTCGAAAAGGCCCAGGACGTAGTGCGTGTTCTTTTCTGTTGACGCGACTCGCACCTCTGTCACTCAGTTTGTTTGCTCAGACGATCGTTACGATAATGATGATGATTACCAGGAGGTGAACACGGTGCCGCCACAGTCCGTTCTTGATGTTTATCGTCAAGCGACAACTTTTGGCCACCCTGGCCCTCAAGGACAGAATGTCCTAGGCCAACTTACTGCGTAAGTGAACGTGCCTTCCCCGGGACCCCTATTGACATTGGCAATCCACCAAACAGAAAGCCCGATGGACATCTCATGCTCGACTCGGTACGGTCGATATTGTCCTCTGGTCGACCAGACGACGCGATTTCTGGAGAATTGTTCGAGTTGCTTGGAATCGACGAACTCGAGCTCATCTCTAGTATCCTGAGCAACCGGAGCCAATTTTTTGAGGAACCAAGGGTCATCAACGAACCAACTCTCAACCCTCCTCCCTCGAAGGGTAAAGGAAAACAGATAGGTAGCTTACCCCCGGGCGCAACGGAAGAAGCTGTTCATGTTATTGTCTTAGATCCGAGAAGCTTTGCGCCTGATCAGGTCAGGAGGCGCATGGAAGAGCAGTTGCAAGCAAATGCTTCTAGGCCATTGTTCACCGGTACTGCGGTCAGTCACATCGTTTCATCAAACTATGGCGCATCTTGTGTTAAGCTGAGGGGAGTAGCACCAAACACCGGAGGTTCTGCCCCATGTATACACCTCTCACTCAAACGCGGGTGGCGGTGGTATGCTTTCTCAGTTTGGGAGTAAGTATATACTGCCGATTGGGACCCTCAGAGAAGAGAAAGAGGTAAGTTTACCTCCGTTCTTACTTCCAACTCGAATAAACTAATCGGGCTCTGCAGGGATATGAAGAGGTCACTGTGCCTCCCGCGAAGGCGGTCCCTCCTCGTGCTACGGAAAGACTGATCCCAGTAGCCGAGCTGGACCCGTTAGCCAGAGGATCGTTCCCTGTGAGCCACAAAACCCATTTGGCTCCCGAATGCTGAGACTTCCCAGGGCTACACCACATTGAATAGGATCCAATCCATCGTCTTCCCGACTGCCTTCCGTTCAAACGAGAACATGTTGGTCTGCGGTGAGGTTATGGGAGTTACTTTACATGAAAATGTCGCTGACATCCCTTTGGACAATAGCTCCCACCGGTGCTGTAAGCAGGTTTACTTTGTTCCTCCGCTCCAGCTAAATTGTCCTTCCCAAAGGGTAAAACCGATGTAGCCATGCTAGCTCTCTTGCGCGTTCTGGACCAAAATCGAACCCCTTCTTCCGGCCCAAATGCTTCTATCGCCTCCACCATCAACCGCAATGCATTCAAGATCATCTATGTGTGAGTCTCCCCATTACGGTGCGGAACATCGCCCCTCACCGCGTTATTAGCGCTCCTATGAAGGCTCTGGCATCTGAGATCGTTCGCAAACTTGGGAAGAGGCTACAATGGCTCTCGATTAAAGTCAGAGAGCTGACTGGCGATATGCAAATGACTAAAGCGGAAATAGCCGAGACGCAGGTCATCGTCACCACTCCGGAGAAGTGGGACGTGGTCACCAGGAAACCCACCGGGGAAGGCGAACTTGCCACGGTATGTTCGGGAAACGTGAAGACTGCTGGCGCTGGTCGATGGCTTATTCGTTTTGTTCGATAGCAAGTCAGACTGTTGATCATTGATGAAGTTCACCTTCTGGACGAAGAGCGAGGGGCTGTGATAGAAACGATCGTGGCGCGGACACTACGTCAGGTCGAGTCTAGCCAGTCGGTCATTCGCATAGTCGGACTTAGTGCCACATTACCAAACTACGTTGACGTCGCAGATTTCCTCCGGTCAGTTCTTTCCGGTATCATACGGCGCAGATGCTGAGGTCATACAGGGTTTCACGCTATGCTGGTCTTTTCTTCTTCGACTCTTCGTTCCGACCGGTCCCACTGGAGCAACATTTCATTGGTGTGAAAGGAAAACCGGGTACCATACAGTCTCGCAGGAACCTCGATCGAGTGACCTTCGAGAAGGTTTCCGAGCTGGTCAAGCTGGGTCATCAGGTGATGGTATTCGTACATGCCAGGAAGGAGACCGTCAAGGCTGCCCAAGCTCTCAAGGAATCCGCCACGATCGATGATTGTTTGGACGACTTCAGTTGCGAGGACCACCCCAGCTACAGGCTTTTCAGACGGGACATTTCAGAGTCAAGGAACCAAGAGATGCGTCAATTGTTTGACCTTGGATTCGGAATCCACCATGCGGGTATGCTGAGGAGTGACCGAAACATGATGGAACGAATGTTTGCAGCCCGAGCGATCAAGGTATCTCTTCGTCCTGTCTTTCCCCAGTCAAACTCATTGGCACATCGCTAGGTTCTTTGCTGCACAGCTACCTTAGCTTGGGGTGTCAACCTTCCCGCTCACGCAGGTCAGAGGAGGTTTGCATGATACTGGAAATGGTCTTGTTGAATCCTTCTCCATTAGTTGTGATAAAGGGAACACAGGTCTATGATAGCTCGAAGGGTCAATTCGCAGATCTATCGATCCTGGACGTGTTGCAAGTTTTCGGCCGTGCCGGTAGACCCGGTCTGGAGTCGAGCGGAGAAGGCTATATTTGTACGACAGAGGATCGTCTCAGCTATTACCTGGATAAGGTCACATCTCAGGTGTGCGCTCTTGGATGCTTCACGACGCCTTTTTGCTGACCGTTGCGAAGAACCCGATAGAATCAAAGTTGGTGACGGTGTCTTTGATAATCCCACGAAATGATCCAAACCATCACATCTAGATTTGAACGAGGAATGAATGATGCCCTGAATGCGGAGATTTCTCTGGGGACCGTCTCGAATATCAGTGACGCCGTCCAATGGCTAGGCTATACTTACCTCTTCGTGCGAGCGGGGAAGAACCCGATGGCATACGGTATGACATTCCTCGTTATCCGATTTTTACAAAATCTCATACAGTTCCATTCAGGGATGCTTTGGGATGACGTTGCGAAGGACCCGAGGCTTGGGGCTAAGCGGAATCAACTCGTTACGAACGCAGTCAACAGGCTGATTGGGGCTCGGATGGTCAACTGGAACAGGT